>Ga0055473_10000033_pt1 | contig 13195 bp, 14 predicted proteins | sample Muzzi_CordA_D2_FD_57679 | JGI IMG/M metagenome (GOLD analysis project Ga0055473, IMG submission 57679) | Wetland microbial communities from San Francisco Bay, California, USA, that impact long-term carbon sequestration - Muzzi_CordA_D2 | ecosystem: Environmental > Aquatic > Marine > Wetlands ... | reverse complement strand
CGAGAACCGCGCCATCTGCCGCGCCATCGTCGGCGATCCGGGCGATGCGGACGCATAATTTGTCCTCTCGCGACGGATTTCGATGCGCTAGGCCGTTTCATGAGGGAACGCGGGCACTGACCCGCATATGCGACAAGGAGAATAGGCATGCCGAGCAAAAAACTGCTCTTCACCGCTGGCGCTCTGGTGGTTGCGATCGGCACAACGGCGGCCGTAGCGCAAGGGTTCCGTGGCGATGGCGAGGGCTGGTCGGGTCATCGCGGCTTCATGGGCTGGCGCCATCATGGCTGGCGCGACTGGGACGGGGGCATCAAGAAAAGCGAGTTTGACGAACAGACCCGGACGCGCTTCGCCAAGATCGACGCCAATAGCGACAAGGTCATCGACGCCGCCGAAGCCAAAGCAATGATCACGGCCCGCAGGAAAAAGCGCGCTGAGGGCCGGCGTCGGCAAGGGAGCGACCGCCGACTGCAACGTCTCCTCAACCGGTTCGACCGCAACCGTAACAAGAAAATCGAGCGCGACGAGTTCGACCGCGAGATCGGATTTTATTTCGGGCGCCTCGATCTCAACGGCGACGGCATGATTACCGATCAGGATCTGCCGCCCATCCTGAGGGGACAGGATGTCCTGAAGGGTGACCATGTTGGCCGGCGAGGACAGCGCATGCCCCGCTTCGGACGATTCCTGGTCCGATTGCGCGGTGCGGATGCCAATAATGATGGCGAGATCACCCGTGCCGAAGTGGACGCGGCCGCAGGCAAAATGTTTGACCGTTTCGATCGCAACAAGGACGGCTCTATCGAAAAAGCCGATTTCGAGGTGCTCAAGCAGGAGATGATCGCCTACCACGTGCAGCGCTTCTTCCACCGTTATGGCGCCAAGGACGGGAAGCTGACACTGGCGCAGTACACCGCCGAACGCGATCGCTGGTTTGCGCGCTGGGATGCCGATGGCGACAAGGTCTTGTCGGGCGATGAGATGCCGCGCGGGTTCCATCGTCACGGACGCCGCCATGCCTGGCATCACGGCCGGGAGCGGGACGGCTGGCGCGAGCATGGCCGGTGGGGACGCGGTTGGCATCACAACCGGATGCATCGCGAGCGACCGGATGGGCCGGATCGTGATCATGAGCGATCGGACGACCGTCCCGACGGCCCACCGCCCCCCAACGAACGACAGCTCTAGGAGACGAAGTGCGGACCTGCACCAACGAGGGAGTGTGGGTCTGCGCGCTCGAAGCGGACACGGGCTGGCGAAGCGCAGCTCGGTCCGCTTGTCAAACCGGCCGATGCGGGTGCAGGATGGCGCATCAATGGTAGTCGTAGCTAGCAATTGGATCGAACGGGAAGATCGCGTGAGCATCAGCCCGAAGTGGGCTCGAATGGCGGACGATGACGCGGCGCTGGTGGCACGCGCCGGCCAAGGCGATACAGCGGCCTACCGCACCTTGATCGAGCGCCATCTGCCAGGCGTGCTTGCCGTCGGCCGCCGCATCCTCGCCGACGCCTCCGAGGCCGAGGACGTAGCGCAAGAGGTCATGCTCAGGCTGTGGCGCACGGCGGGCGAGCTCGAAGTCGGCAGCGGCGGCATCGGGCCCTGGCTGCGTCGTGTCGCCTCGAACTTGGCAATCGACAAATGGCGTGCCGCAAGACGCGTTGAACCACGCGCGGAAGTCCCGGAGGAAGACGTGCCGGCCGGCCAGCTTGAAGCGCTTGAGGGGCAGGACCTCGCCAGGCGGGTTGAGGATGCCATCGCCAAGCTGCCAGAACGCCAAAGGTTGGCATTGATCTTGTTTCACTTCGACGGGCTGAGCCAGCGCGAGGTGGCGGAGCAACTCGCGATTAGCGAAGACGCGCTCGAATCGTTGCTCGCCCGAGCACGACGCAGGCTCAAGCTCGAATTTGCAGACGACTGGCGAGATCTTCTCGCCGAAGAGTAGGCCTGATCAGCAGGTCTGAAGTTTGAGAATACGAAAGCTGGACGTGGATGACTGGGATGGATCGCGATAACGAGAACGAGATCGACATCGATGCGCTGCTGAAAACGACGCTCGACGCCTACGGGGCGAACCCCGAACGGTGGCCGCTGGCGCGGCGCGCGCAACTGATCGCATTGACCCAATCCGACCCAGCGGCAGCCAGCCTGCTTGGCGAGGCGCGCGCGGTCGATCGCCTGCTGGAGGTCACGGCCGTAGCTCAAAGGCCGGAGGTTCCACTCGACTTGGTCGCCAGGATCATGACCACGGCAACAAACCCGACCGATGGCCAAGGCGCGCAGATTCCGGCCGTCCGCAGCGGTCACGCGCGAGGTGGCGAGGTGGTGCATCTCGATCGCACGCGGCCGCTGCAAACGGACGCCGTCCGCACCGTGCGCCCAACACTGAGCGCGTTTAAACAGGCCGGGTGCTGGCCAGCCGCCGCCATGCTGGCCGCGTCCCTCTTGGTTGGCGTCTTCATCGGCGGCACCGGCCAGCTCAGTTCGACGGTGACGCAGCTGAACGCTTTACTGGGCGATAGCTCATCGGTGGAACTTGCCATCCTGCTGCCGCTTCCGGTCCCCGATGGGATCGAGCAGCTTGGAGATGACCCTTTATGACTGTCGAGGCACCGCAACCCGTCCGCTATCGGACCCCGCGCTGGATGATCGTCGTGCTCGTCATCTCGCTGGCGGGCAACCTGCTCGTGATCGGCGGCGCGATTGGAGCCATGTGGCACTTCAAGCGCAACCATACCTACAGGGCAGCCGGCATGCCGCCCTACTTCGGCGAGTTCGTGGCACGGTTGCCGAACGAAAAACGCGAAAAGATCAAGGCCATATTGCGTTCCCAGCGCGCCCGCATCGAACCGCTGCGCGCCGCGTTTCATCGCGCGCACGAGGCGGCCATTTCCGAAATCGACGCAAACCCCTTGGATATGGAAAAACTCAAGTCGCTTTACCGGACCTACAACGAGGCGCGCTCAAAGCTGCGCGAAGCCCGCGCCGAGTTCATCCCGCAGATCCTGGGTCTACTGAGTCCAGAGGAGCGCAAGGACCTCGTGCGTATGCGCAAAAGGGGGCGACGCTGGCATCACCATCGCCCACCACCGGACGAGCGGTGACGGCGTTACGTTTGGGCGACGGGCTTGCGGTAGACGTCCTTGGTCAGGATAAGGCCATCCTTGAACGTGTAGCGTTCGACTCCTATTTCCTCGTGCGCCCGCCCTGTTGTCTTGTCGGTGGCCGTCAGCCGGAACGTCATGAACGTCGCCTCGGGCGCGTGATGGTAGACGACATCTTCGAAGCGGACGTTTTCGAGCCGGTCGGACCGCTTGGCTAGTTGTTTGCTGATTGCCTCTCGTCCACTGAGCACATGCGCCTCACCCGCCTCGTCGACGGTATGCCAACTGAATTCGGGCGCCACCGTTTGATAGAGCGCGTCGACATCTCGCCTGAAAAAGGCTCGGGCAAAACTCTTGAACAATTGGTCCCGCTCTGCGGCTGACAACGCCATTTTCGCTTCTCTCCCGGATCGGTTTTGTCAAGGCTCGGCAAAGCGTATAGCTTTCCCGGACGCTCCACAAACCGGACGGCAACACCATGACCGCAGACCCGACGCTCGACCATATCGTCATCAATGTGCGCACCGACATGGACCGCTGCGAAGACCTATTCGCTCGGATGGGTTTCACCATGACGCCGCGGGGGTATCACTCCCTTGGCTCAATCAACGCGCTCTCGATATTCACCAACGATTATCTCGAGCTTCTGGGGTTGCCACCCGAACGCCCCGATGCCCGCCCTGAATTGTTGGGCGCGCCACTTGGCCTCAACGGCGTCGTCTTCAAGACCTCGAACGCCGATGAGACACATGCACATCTTGCGAGCCTGGGCATCGATGCGGCGCCGCCGAAAAGTTTCTCGCGCCCCGTGACGCTCGCCGACGGCCAGCAGGGCGACGCGTGCTTCAGAACCGTAACCCTACCGACGGAGCGGTTCCCGGCCGGCCGGTTTTATTTTTGTGAGCACCAGACACCGAAAATGGTCTGGCGCCCCGAATGGCAGAGCCATCGCAATGGCGCGATCGGCTTCGCCGAACTGATGATCGCCACTGCTGATCCGGTTGGCGACGCGGAGCTTGTTGCCGCAATTCTCGGCCTGAAGCCGACGGATACCGGTGCGGACGATGGCCCTGTTCTGGAATTGAACGGCGGCGTCACATTGAGCTTTGTCGCCCCCGGCGCGTTGCGCACACGCTTCGGTGAACACGCGGTCACTCTCGACGGACGGTCCGCCGCTCTGGGCGCGGTGACCATCCATGCGGATTGGCCCGACGATCTGGCAGCCGAACTCCAGAGCCAGCCAGATGATTTCGTTGTCAGCGCAAGAGCTGCCGAGATGTGGATCAAGCTGCCGATGTTCAACACCCTGGTGATACTCGCTCGGGGCGCATAGCTTCCCACGCGGTACTCCAACAAGGGCCTCGGTGCGCCAATTGTAAGAAGCTTCGCCTGAATAACCCCCATGCATCCATCCGAACACGCCAAGCTCTATCCTGATAAGCCTGCCGTCATCATGGCGGCAAGCGGGCGGCAGGTGACCTATGGCGAACTCGATGCGAATTCGAGCCGCGGCGCGCACGTTTTCCGTTCGCGCGGTTGCCAGATAGGCGACGCGATCGCGATCCTCTTGGGCAACAATCCGCGATATCATGAGGTTGCCTGGGCCGCGCAACGCTCGGGGCTTTATTACGTTTGCATATCGTCACGACTCACCGCGCCCGAGGTCGCCTATATCGTGCGCGACAGTGGCGCCAAATTGCTCGTAACCGAACCGGGCGTCGAAGCCGACATGGCGGAGCTCGCTACACTGCTGCCCGACATCGACCTCTTCATGCTCGGTGCCGAGCAACCTGGGTTCCAATCGTGGGACCAGGCCATTGCCGCCCAGCCCACAACGCCGATCGCCGACGAACGTGCCGGAAGCGACATGCTCTATTCGTCAGGCACGACCGGCCGGCCGAAGGGCATCCACAAATCACTGCCCGAGAACCCTGATATCAACGGGCCTTCTTATTTGGTTGAGCGCCTCACGACGATCTTCAAGATGGATGACCGGACGGTCTATCTGTCACCGGCACCGCTCTACCATGCCGCGCCGCTGCGCTTCACGATGGGCATCCATCAACTCGGCGGCACCATCGTCATAATGGAGCATTTCGATGCCGAAGAGGCCCTCGCGCTGATCGAGCGTTACAGGATCACGGCCAGTCAGTGGGTGCCGACCCATTTCGTGCGCATGCTCAAGCTGCCCGAAGACGTACGCCCCAAGTACGACCTCTCCACACACCGGCTCGCGATCCACGCGGCGGCGCCGTGTCCGGTGCCGGTCAAGAAGGAGATGATCGCGTGGTGGGGGCCGATTCTGCACGAATATTATGGCGGCTCGGAAAGTGTCGGCTTCACCAGTATCGAGGCCGACGAATGGCTAACTCATCCCGGTTCGGTCGGTACCGCAAAGGTCGGCTTCATTCGTGTCTGCGATGAAGACGACAACACACTACCGACCGGCGAAACCGGCGTCGTCTACTTTGAGGGCGGGCCGAGGTTCGAATACCGCAACGATCCGCAAAAGACCGCCGACGCCTACAACAAGCACGGCTGGGCCACATTCGGAGACATCGGGTGGGTAGATGAAGAAGGCTATCTCTATCTGACCGACCGCAAGAGCTTCATGATCATCTCGGGCGGCGTCAACATCTACCCTCAGGAGATCGAGAACCACATGATCACTCATCCCAAGGTCGCGGACGTCGCCGTCATCGGCGCGCCGGACCCGGAAATGGGCGAGCGCGTGGTCGCCGTGGTGCAACCGGTCGACTGGGCTGATGCAACTGACGCCTTCGCGGAGGAACTGCGGGCCTGGACGCGCGAGCACCTGTCTGGCGTGAAGACGCCCCGGCAAATCGACTTCGAGCCTGAACTGCCGCGCCATGCGACCGGCAAACTTTACAAACGCCTCTTACGCGACAAGTACTGGGGCAAGACCGACAACCGAATCGTCTGACCAGCTCCAGGGCCAATCCGGCATCGATTGATCACCAGCATGATTCTCGTGTGGGCGCACGCGCCACCCGGGACATATCACTCGCCTGCGACCCGCGTCATGTCGGATCATCCGGCCCAAAAGGGGACCCGATGACCGCTGAACGTATCCAGGCCACACCGCAAACGGCCGTATCGATGACGCTGCCGATGATGGCGACGTTGTTTGCGCTCGGCTTCACCAATCTCTTCCTGCGCGGCAGTCTCGGCATCCTCGGCCCCGACCTGACGACTGAGATGGGTCTGACGCCGGCGTCGCTGTCGATCGTCGCAAGTTCGTTCTTTTTCGCCTACGCCGCGATGCAACTGCCGACGGGCATGCTGCTCGATCGGTTCGGCCCGCGCGCCACGCTGGCCGCGCTGCTGGTGTTCACCGCCGCAGGTGCGGCCACCTTTGCGCTTTCGCGCTCGGTCGGCGGGCTGGTCGTCGCCCGCGTCCTGATGGGGATTGGCTGCGCTGGGATTTTCACTGGCGCGTTCTACGTGCTCAATCGCTGGGTGCCGCCACACAAAGTCGTCGTGCAATCTGGCTTCATGAACACGGTCGCGTCCTTCGGCGGCCTGTGCGCCACGACTCCGCTCGCCGCCCTGATTGGCCTGATCGGATGGCGCGAGGCCTACTGGCTTTTCACCGTCGGCGTGATTGTGCTCTTGGGCATGGTCGCGCTGCTCATTCGTGACTACCCACCGAACGTCGAACCGCCAACCTCGAAGTCGGAGCCCCTCGGCGATGTCGTGCGCGGTGTGATCGAGGCGATCCGTCAGCCCGGGATGAAGCGGCTGATCTTCGTTGGCATTCCATTATCGGCCCAGAGCACGCTGCTCGGCGCGTGGGCTGCTCCCTACCTGCGCGACGTGCACGGTCTCGACTCGATCGCGCGCGGCAACGTCCTGCTCGCCATGGCCGTCACGAGCATGTTCGGCCACATCATTCTGGGCACGCTGGCCAGAGCTCTGAATTCGATCCGAACTGTCGTGGTCGGCGGCATGTGCGCGATCATTTTTGCACTCACGCTGATGGCGGCGATCACGACGCCTCCCTTGTTGGTCGTGACCGGTCTTTTCTGTCTAATCGCACTCTCTGCGATGTATCCCATGCTCGCTTTTGCTCATTCGCGCAGCCTCGTCCCTACGCATCTTGTCGGCCGCGGCCTCGCCGTTGCCAATATGGGCATCATGACCTCGATCGCGCTGTCGCAGCTTCTGTTCGGTTGGGTGCTTGGCCAGTTCGCCGCCGACCCGAGCGGGGCGACACCGGAAATAGGCTACCGCTGGGCCTTCGGCGCAATGGCGGCTTTGTCCGTTGTGGCCGCGCTGATTTACGCTCCAATCCGCGATGCCAAACCAAGGACCTGATGAACTGCGAGCTCCATTGCGGCGGACGATATTCACGCTAAGCTGCAAGACGCGAAACGAGTCGCGACAAACCCAGGCTCGATCAATTGACCAGGAGGACAACACCATGCTCTCGCGCGAGGACAATGACCTTCTGACCCGAACCGGGCCCGATACACCCATGGGACAGTATTTTCGCAGGTTCTGGCAGCCGGTCGCGCTCAGTGAGGAATTGCCCGAGCCCGATGGCACGCCGGTCAAGGTCACCATCATGGGCGAGGAATTGGTCGCTTTCCGCGACACGGAAGGCCGCATCGGTCTGATTGATGCACACTGCCCGCACCGTGGCGCGCACATGTTCTATGGCCGCAACGAGGAGTGCGGCCTGCGTTGTCTCTATCACGGCTGGAAATTCGACGTCGAAGGACGTGCTGTCGACCTGCCCAACGTCGAGCCCGGCCGCGCTCTACATCAGACGGTCAAGACCAAGGCTTATCCGACCCGCGAGCGCGGCGACATCGTGTGGGCCTACATGGGGCCTGACGCCAAACAATTGCCGACCGAAAGTCTGCCCGAGCTGCCGGAGTTCGAATTCGCCTCTGTGCCGTCCGAGAGCCGGCACGTTATGAAGCAGCGCATGGACTGCAATTGGGCGCAGGTGATGGAAGGCGACCTCGACACCTCGCACTTCTCGTTTCTGCATATGCCCGCCCCGAGCGTTGCCTCCAACGAGAACCCTGATGCCCCGGCCGATCAGCGACGCCTGCGCTGGATCCGCAACGACCCGATCCCGCACTTCCAGATCCTCGACCACGACGTCGGATTTGTCATCGGCGGCGCCCGCAATGCCGATGGCGACGATAAATACTGGCGCGTCACCCAGTATATGCTGCCCGCCAACGGCACCGGGCCGTCGACGTTCCCCGGCGAAACCTACTACGGCTTCACGCTCGCCCCGATCGACGACCATTCGTGCTGGATCTACGCCTATGCCTGGAACCCGGAGCGCACGATCGGCGCCGACGAGCGCGCCAAGATGCGCGCCGGCCATGGCATCATGGCCGAAATCGACGAGAACTACCGACCCCTGCGTAATCCCGCGAACGACTTCGAAATCGACCGCCAAGTCCAAAAGCACCAGACCTATTCCGGCGTCAAAGGCCTCGCCGAGCAGGACATGCTGATTCAGTGGAGCCAGGGCCAGATCGCGGACCGGACCCGCGAAATCCTGACAACGACGGACGCCGCCGTCGTTCATTTCCGCAACAAGGTGCTGACCGGCGCCAAGGCGCTGGCCGTGGGCAAGGAGCCGGTCGCGCCCTATCAACACGAAGCGTTCCGTACGCGGCCCGGAAGCTGGATCGCGAAACAAGGCATAGAGTTTGAGGACGTCATGGTCGAACGCTTCCAGAACCGCCTCGGGCGGGTGCAGATGGTCAACATCGCAGCGCAGTGAGAACCTACCGTCTCGGATTTGACAATTTGGATCAGCAATACTGACATATTGTGTGGCGCACATTTAGCCTCTGTCAGATCCGGAAAGTCCCAATGAGCGTGATCGCGGTCGCGACGTTCGCCGTCGTGACCTGCTTCACACCGGGCCCCAACAACACCATGCTGATGGCCTCGGGGCTGAACTTCGGTTTCGGACGCTCACTTCCCAATGTCCTCGGTGTCACGTTCGGCTTTTCCGGGATGGTGCTCGCCGTGGCGTTGGGCATCAGTTCGATTTTTGCCGCCCTGCCAGCACTTTATACCGTCCTGAAGGTCGTCAGCATGGCTTACTTGATATGGCTCGCATGGCGCATCGCGAGCGCGGCACCGGCAGCGCAAAACGCCGAGGGTAGCCGTCCCTTCACGTTCATTGAGGCCGCAGCCTTCCAATGGGTCAACCCGAAGGGCTGGATCATGGCGCTGGGCGCGAGCGCAACGTACGTGCTGGCCGGTAACGCGCTTGCCAGCGTGCTGACGATCGCGGCCACGTTTGCCATTGTGGGGTTTGGCTCAAGTTCGAGTTGGGCGTTGGGGGGCACGGCCTTGTGTCGCCTGATCAGCCGTCCCGGCTTGGTGCGGGTGATTAATGTCGGCTTGGCCCTGCTGCTCGTCATTTCGCTGTGGCCGACGCTGCGCGAGCTTGGCCAGACATTCCTCTGAGGCGTTGGCACCACCATTCCGATTGGCCAAACCCGTGCCATGCGATAAGGGTGAGGCACTTTTGCGTTGGCACTCTGTGCCGGAATTGGCTAGGCCTGTCCGCTGATCAACGCATCAACCACCAAGACTTGAACGAAACTCAACTGAGAGGGGAAGAACTCCCATGCGTGTCTATTATGATCGCGACGCCGACATCAATCTGATCAAGGGCAAGAAGGTCGCCATTGTCGGCTACGGCAGCCAGGGCCGAGCCCATGCGCTCAACCTGCGCGATTCTGGCTGCGGCGAGATCGCGGTCGCGCTCCGCGCGGGCTCCGGCTCGGCCAGGAAGGCGGAAGCCGACGGCCTGCCGGTCAAATCGGTCGCCGACGCCGCCGCGTGGGCGGACCTGATCATGATGTGCGCGCCCGACGAATTGCAGGCCGATATCTGGTCCGAACGCATCGCCGGCAACATCCGTGATGGCTCCGCGATTGCCTTCGCCCACGGCCTCAACGTCCATTTCAACCTGATCGAGCCGCGCGACACCATCGACGTCGTCATGGTCGCCCCCAAGGGCCCCGGCCATACGGTCCGCTCGGAATACCAGGGCGGCGGCGGCGTGCCCTGCCTGATCGCCGTCGATCGCGACGCTTCCGGTAACGCGCACGATTTGGCGCTGTCGTATGCATGCGCCATTGGCGGCGGCCGCTCGGGCGTCATCGAGACCACATTCAAGGAAGAGTGCGAAACCGACCTCTTCGGCGAGCAGGTCGTCCTGTGCGGCGGTCTCGTCGAGCTGATCCGTGCTGGCTTTGAGACCCTGGTCGAAGCCGGTTACGCCCCCGAGATGGCCTATTTCGAATGCGCGCACGAGGTCAAACTGATCGTCGACCTGATCTACGAAGGCGGCATCGCAAACATGAACTACTCGATCTCCAACACCGCCGAGTTCGGCGAGTACGTCTCGGGCCCGCGCATCATCACCGAGGAGACCCGCGCCGAAATGCGCCGCGTTTTGAAGGACATCCAGACCGGCCAGTTCACATCCGAGTGGATCCGCGAGTGCAAGGCCGGCCAGCCGAAGTTCAAGGCCACGCGCCGCATGAACGACGCCCATCCGGTCGAACAGATCGGCGCCAAGCTGCGCGCCATGATGCCGTGGATCTCGCAGAACGCGCTGGTCGACAAAGAAAAGAACTAGTGATGACGTGAACCCACATCGCGGCAAACACAAACCCTCACAAGGCCGGGCCCGCGCGCCCGGCCTTTTACATCTCAACGGTGACTTCCATGCTTCCGACCCTCAAAGCCCTCCACCTTCTCGGCCTCGTTGTCGCGCTCGGTTTCGGCCTCGCCAATATCGTGGCGATGCAACGCACGCCGATAGCGCCTGAGGCGGCGCGACCGACCATGGCAGCGCTGATGAAGCTCAACAGCCGTATCGCATTTGCCGGCATCGTCCTGCTTTGGCTGACCGGGTTGTGGCTCTACTTCTCGAAATACTCCGGCGCCACGCTTGGTGGGGCTTTTCACGCCAAGCTCACGGTTGTGGTCGTCCTCACGGTGCTGGCGACCTATGCACAGTGGCTCATCCTGCGCGCAGAACGCAGTGGGGCACCGCCACCGGCCAACATCATGCGTCTTATCGGCCGCTCCGTGCCGGCGCTCGCCGTTGCCGCCGTCGTGCTGGCTGTCATTGTCTTTGGCTAGTCTTGTGCCGAACCGGATCGTCCGTTCAACGGCGCGAAACTCTGTCGTTCAGTTCACGCAAGAAAAACTGCGCCCATAACGTCGAAGTAGCCGACGCACACTAGGCTCCCAACAAAAATCACACGGGAGTCGCACTATGAATGTGTTGAAATTCGGCGGAGCATTGGCGGTCTTGGCCGTTGTTTATGGCTGGAACCAGATCCAGAGCCACGCCGCATTCAATGATGCCGTAAACCGGTACAATCTGCAGCCGGCCCAGGTAACCGTCATGCGCAGCTGCATCGCCCAACACGCGACCCACGTCGTCGGCGACAACCAATACGAGGCAGCGGGTCACCTCATCGCGACTGTTATAGAAGCGAGTAAATCCCCTAAATCCAAACGTACGCTCGTGAAGGCATTGCAACAGGATCCTGAGTTCCAAAGAATCGCGCCAAGGAAGCGTTTGCTGCTGCTCACGACCGTCGGCCATTCGCTCAGGGTTTGCTGCAATAAAAGCAACCGCAGCTGACACGCCGCGTCCGAGCTGATCGGGAGCGCGCGCCTAACCGCGCTTGAGCATGCGTCCGCCCTCGACCGGCAGGGTAATGCCCGTGATGTAGCGCGCCTCATCGGATGCCAGGAATAGCGCCGCATTCGCGACGTCCCAGCCGGTCCCCTGCTGGCCGAGCAGCGGCACCTTGTCCGCCCGCTCCTTGCGGATCTGGTCACGATCAAGGTTACGTTCGCGCGCGCGACGCTCGATCGCCATCGGGGTATCCATGTAGCCCGGCAGGATTGCGTTGCAACGGACCCCATACGGCGCGTTCTCGAGCGCCACGAACTCGGTCATAACGTTCACCGCGCCTTTCGAGGTCTTGTAGGTCAGTGTCGTGCTCGAGCACGTCGATGCGGTCGAGGAAGTGTTCACGATTGCGCCCGATCGCTTTTTCCGCATCACCGGCAGGACATGCTTGATCGTCATGAACATGCCCTTGACGTTGAGGTCCATGAGTTCGCTGAACATGACCGGGTCGAGATCGGTCGTGCCCTTGTCTCCCTGCGAACGGCCAACGTTGTTATGTAGAATGTCGATCGTGCCGAACCGATCCGTCGAGGTCTGGGCGATCCGTCGGCAGTCCTCCTCTTGCGTGATGTCGGCGACAAGACTGACCACCCTCGCGCCGGCCTGCTCACACACCGCGACGGTCTCGGTGAGGTTCTCTTCGCGATTATCGACAACGACCAGCGACGCACCTTCTTGCGCGAAGCGGATCGCCGTCGCCCGGCCGTTGCCGATCGTTTCACCCTCTTGCTGGCCACCACCGACGATAATCGCCACCTTATCCTGAAGTCGTCCTTTGCCCTGGGTCATAGCGTTTCCTGCACATTTGTTTGTTTCACGACGCTCCGCGCGCAGCGATGTCCGACCTGGTCCATCGAGTGCACTCGTTCCGCGGCCAAGTGTGCCAAGACCCGTCGGTGCGAACCATGATCAATTGCGCAGGCGTGCTCCGCGCATCGATCCGACATCGATCCATTCGAAATTTTGGTGATCAGATTGTCTGTAAGGAGTTCCGGACGGCGGGGTAGCGGGGGTGCCCCGCCGTCCGGCTACGAGCCGCCGCGCAATTGCTGCTGCTGCTCGATCTCAATCAAACTGCGGGGGAATGTCTTGTGGACTTCTCGGAACACGTGGTGCGGAACAAAATTACCACGACCCTCGCCGTCCCAGACCAAATCGCGACCAGCGCCGAGACTTCTCCCCCAAGATCGATGGCGCAAACTTGCATCGCTCACGCCATCAACGTCTCACGAGAGATTTATAGCCTTTCCACTATGGCAAAAATCCGACAGGGCAAATGATTCGTTTGATTCGGGCAATGTTCATAATGCTAAGCATATGAACATGTTAGTTTTGATAAGTGCTCGCCACGTTTAAAAGGGGGGGG
>Ga0055473_10000031_pt1 | contig 13237 bp, 9 predicted proteins | sample Muzzi_CordA_D2_FD_57679 | JGI IMG/M metagenome (GOLD analysis project Ga0055473, IMG submission 57679) | Wetland microbial communities from San Francisco Bay, California, USA, that impact long-term carbon sequestration - Muzzi_CordA_D2 | ecosystem: Environmental > Aquatic > Marine > Wetlands ... | reverse complement strand
GGCAGTTGCCGCACGCCCGCGGCCTTCTGCGGCGTCGTCGGCATGCGGCCATCGCCCGGTGTCGTGCCTGGCGCCGATCGGCCGACGATACTCAATCCGTTCGGCGTCACGGGGCCGCTCGCGCGTTCAGTCGATGACCTGCATCTGTTGCTCCGCGCCCAGCTCGACATCGACAAACGCGACATCTTCTCGAGCGACGACGTCATGCGCATTCCCGAGCAGTTGGGCAGCATCGACCTGTCGTCCATCTCGGCTGCAATCTCAACCGATCTCGGCCAATGCCCGATCGATGATCGGATCCGCGGGACGTTTGCCGAACGCACGAAGCGCTTCGCGAACGCTTTCGGCTCCGCCGAAGAAACGCACCCCGACTTCACCAACATCCACGAGGTGTTCGAGGTCTTCCGGTGCCTCAACTTCCTGGCGGCCCACGGCGAGCGATACGAAACCAACCGCGACATGGTCGGCCCCAACGTCACCGACAATATCGAGCGCGGTCTCAAGCTGACTGCCAAGGAAATTGCCTGGGCACACGTCGAACACGCAAAACTTGCGCGACGTTTCGTCGATTTCTTCGACGATTACGATGTCCTCATCTGCCCGGCGGCTGCGGTTTCCCCGTTCCCTCACAGCCAGCCTTATGTCAGTGAAATCAATGGTGAGACATTGCCGAATTACACGCGCTGGCTATCGATTGCCTATGCGCCGACCATGGCGATCCCCGCGGCAATCGTCCTGCCATGCGGTATCGATTACGCCGGCATGCCCTTCGGCATCCAGATAGTCGGGCCCAACGGTTCCGACGCCCTGCTGCTCGAAGTGGCGAAATCTCTCGAGGCCGTGCTGGCAGCCGATCCGGCGACATCACGACCGATCCCCGATCCTGCCAAGCTGTCAGGCTCACGAACACACTGAAGGCATGATGAGAAATCGATGGCGCAAATCCGCAAGATCGTGACGCTGCGCGAGACGATCAATTCAGAAATGAACCGAACGCTGGAACGCCCGATCAACCGAATCGCCGGCGCCGCCATCGTCCGCAATCCGCTTGCCGGTCGCTATGCAGATGACCTGTCCGAATTGTTCCCGATCGGTCGCGCGATAGGCGCAGCCCTCGCCGAGACATTGCGCGACCAGCTCCCCGGCCCGGTTGTCAGTTACGGCAAGGCCGCACTGGTCGGCGTTGACGGTGAGATGGAGCACGGCGGCGCGTGCATCCACCCGATGCTGGGTCGCCCGATGCGCGAAGCGATTGGCGGCGGCAAGGCGTTGATCGCGTCGAACGTGAAGGTTGCAGCACTCGGCGCAACGATCGACGTCCCTCTGGGTCACAAGGACGAGGCCTGGTCGTTTGACCACTTCGATACGATGTCGCTCACCATCTCGGATGCCCCCAGACCGGACGAGATCGTCGTCATCGTCGCATACGCCGACGGCGGCCGCCCGTTTCCCCGCTGTGGCAACAGCCCCCAGTAATCCGGAATCGGCACTTGCTACTCGGCGGCCGCGGTCGCGTTGTTTCGCCTGGCGGCAGCGAGCGCTTCACGCTTATTGTACCGCATGAGCCAGAGCGCGGCGAGGAACACGGCCAACATCAGCGGCAGCGCGGCGAGATTGATCACCGACCAGCCCGGCCCCGCCTGCAACACGCCTGACAACCCGGCTGCAGTCGCTGTGGTCGTGTAGACCATGAAGTCATGACTGGCCTGCACCTTGGCCCGCTCGGCCGGCTTGTATGTCGTCGTCAATAGTGTCGAACCACCGACATAGGTGAAGTTCCAGCCAATCCCGACAAACACGTTGGCGATAAAGAAGTTCATGAAATCGACACCCGCCAGGTTGACGAGTGCGCAACCGATCTGGATCACGGCGCCCGTCATGATGATCGGCGCCACGCCGAACCTGACGATCAGGCTGCCCGTGAAGAACGCCGGCAGGAACATCGCAACCACGTGCCCCTGGATCACCGCCGCGCTGTCATTGAAGTGAAAACCGCATGCCAGCATTGCCAGCGGCGTCGCCGACATGACCAGCGTCATCACGCCATATCCGAACATCGACGAGGTCAGCGCCACGATGTAGGCCGGCTGCCGCACGATCTCCCTCATCGGCCGACCCGAGCTCTGCTGGTCTTCGACCGAGAGGGGCGGAATACGAATACCTTGAATAATGATGAAACTGATGGCCGAGACGACCATCACCATCACGTAGACGCCAGCGAAAACAACCGGATCCAGCCACCCGACGGCCCATTTTGCCATCTGCGGCCCGGCAAACCCGGCAACGACCCCGCCGGCCATGACCAGAGAGATCGCCTTGGCCCGAAACGCTTCACCTGCCGTGTCGGCGGCAGCAAACCGGTAATACCAGGCAAACGCTGCCGCCATTCCCTGCAGCAGGGCGCCAGCGCACAACCCCCAGAAACTTTGCTGATAGATCGCCGCGACTGAGACCGCCCCGGACGCAATGCTCAGCAGCGTGCCGATCGAGAAGCCCGCGCGACGGCCAATCCGCGCCATCAGAAGCGACGCGGGGATGGTGGTCAACATGATCCCGACGTGGTTGAGCACCAGCGGCAGCGTCGCCAACGTCTTGTCGACTCCCAAAAGCGCGTGGCCGGCCAGCGGTGTTGTCGCGATCTGCATCGTCATCACGCACATGAACAGCGCCTGCGTGATCGCGAGCAGCGCCACGTTCCAGCGGACACGGTTGGGCGAAATGCCGGTTGCTTGATCTTGTGCTGTTGCCATGTCGGGCCGGTAACTCCCCGTTACGCGGTCGTTCTCCGCGACGGCGCGGGCGCAAACATGGCTTGGATTCCCGCTCCTCGCCAGTGGGGCTGAACAAACGCCGCAACGCGCCTGTCGCACTTTCAGGCAAAATCAGGGAGATGATTGTGCCGCCCCGACGCGCTGTCTCCGGCAACGACCGACAGCGGTCGAATACACTTCGTGGCGGGCACACCAACGCAGCCTGGAAACTCAATTGCTGAACAGAACCTTAACCTATTGCGTAAAACTCTGCCTTTTCACCTCACCGCTTATTGAAGCGAAACCGCTATTGTAGATCTGGGCAGCGTGCAGAGTTTTCAGTTTGGTCGGGATGCGGAACAACGATTCATACGATGTTCACGGCGGCGTATCAGCACTTGCGGCGACGCGATTTCGTGACGACGAGACGAACCAGGAGTCACTCTCACCCATTTGGGCGTGGTTCGGCTTGCCGCGTCCTTCTCCGGTCTGTATCGCGTTCTGGATGACTGTCTCCGCTTGCATGGTCATTCTCGGCGTCGCGGCAGCCCGCGATTTGTCCTTTCAAAATAGCCTATACAATGTCCACACGGTCCTGGCGGCCTTACTGCAACCAGCAGGTGGAGACACCGCCGAATTCGACACGTCACGACACGCGAGCAGCAAACTGAAGTCGCGTTCCAGCTTTGCGACCGAGGAGGCATTCCTCAAATCTCAGTCGTTCCAGACCGCTCGGTTCGCCGGCACCATCCTGCCTCTGGCGCTCTATTGCAAAGACCGCAAGGCCGTCGGAATCGTCAAGTCCGTGCTGGGCACCGTCACGGGCAAGGATCCCTATCATGCCGAACTGATGGCGATCGGTTGGCTGGCGAGGCATCGCAAGCGTCTGGGCTACCGGCCCACCGATTGCGGCCAGCGACTGCCCGCGGCGATGGCTGAATTGCGCGGCCGCATTTAACGCGAGATCGACACCGTTGCCTCTCTACGCCGCCGGGCACACCACGATCACCGTCGTGTTGTCCTGAAACGGATCACGCTGGTTTTCGACCGAGCGGATGAGCGCCTGAGCGACCGCCTCGGGTCCATCGCCCATGTATGCCTTGCCGACACGAACGATCTCATCGAACTCGATCGTATGAATGCCGTCGCTTGCAAGGATAACGATGTCGTCTGAATCGAGCGCCAGCGGTTCCTTGCAGATATCGATGAGCTCGATCTGTTCGCCGGTGATGGCCGATCGCAGCATGTGGCGCCTTGGATCGTTCTTCGCCTCATCGCGCGAAATCGAGCCCTCCTCGGCCAATCGGTCAAGCGCAGGCGCCAGGGAATGATCTTCGTTGAGCAACGCGATCTCTCCACGACGCAAGAGGTAGAGCGGACTGTCACCGACGCTCACCCATTCGAGACCGCGATCAGTGAAGCTGGTCCCAACCAGGGTTGTACCCATACCCGCCAGACGCGGGTTGACGATGACGGTTTCCGCAATTTGCGCATTGGCCGCATTGAGACCGACACTGAGCAGGTCCGGCAAATCCTCCCGACTGACCGCGCAAGCCTCGAAAAACGCCCGGCACGCCGTCTGGCTCGCTCGGGCGCCGCCGGCGTGTCCACCCATGCCGTCGGCCAGCACCGCCATGAACGAATCCTTGGAGCGAGGCAGCAGGCCATTGGTCCAGCCGAACGTCGATTCGCCCGGCCATGTCGCGGCGGCATCCTCCTGGTAGCTTCGCTGTCCCCGGGTAGCGCAGATTCCGTACGCGAATGCTGTCATAGACCGTTCTGCTCACTCAGGACCGCCCAGTCGAATTCCGGCCCGCAAAACGGCACGAAGACGAGCTGGGTCCGCCCCATCAAGATCACATCCATGCCTTGTAGCACGACCGGAGCGGCAGGTCGCTTGTCGTTGACCGATACGACATTTGTCTTGGCCATGTTGGGCACGAACAGGAAGGACCGATCGGCCGAATCGTAACGCAGATAGGCCTGTTCGTCCGACGAGATTGCATCGTCGCCGAAGTCGATCGGGATCCGGTTCGTCGTCGCACGCCCGATTGTGTTGTTGCCCTCGAAAACGGGCCGATACGATCCGATGCCAGGTCCGCCGACAATCACAAGCCACCCGACCACCGGATCCTGTGCGAACGCACCGCGCTCGACCTTTTGCTTGCCGCGGACCAGCTTCGTACGCGTCATTTCCTCACCGTCCTCATCCTTCCGTTCATTTGCAACCGATCGCACGACCTTGGTCGTCGGTGGTGCTTCGAACTCCACGTGCCGCTCAACCGGCGGAATGTTGGGCGTTCCACCTCTCGCCTGACGCGCGGCCTCCTTGGCGCTTGGCAAAGGCGGTGGTAACGACGCGGCAATCTCCGTCGCGGCTATGGCATTGTCTTTCGCGGCCGCGGAAGCCTGGGGTTCTTCCGCCAGCGCGATCGCGCCGGCAAGCTCTCGCTCGCCGTCACCCCGAGTGCCATCGCTCAGCAGGATGGGACCGGCCGCATCGTCAGCGTCAGCCGGGCTGTCGGCCCGATCCTCCTGGTTGGCAGCGGCCAACGCCTGACGCAAAGACCCGAGCAAACGGCCGGCGCGCGCTCCCGCTCCGCCGTTACCGCCAACTGCACCTTTGTCGGACATTCATCTTCCCTTTCCGGATACGGTTTCGCCGTGCGCTCAGCGCCGCTCCAGCAAGACCGTTGCTGTGATTGAACAAAAACGCAGCCGACAATCCCGCGCCAATTCGAACGACACCTCGAATAAATTCAGGCGCCCGATGATCTAGCGTACTTCGGTCAACAGGAACCGCAGGCTCACTTTGCCCACTTGAAACTCGTCCCCATCTATTAGCCGCGCCTGCGTGACAGGCACACCACGAACTTTGACGCCATTACCGTCACCACCGCTCAAGTCGACGATCGTGAACAGCATGTCTGGGGATCTTTCCACAACCGCGTGATAGCGATGCACCGTCTTGTGCTCCAGCCGGATGTCGTTATCATCCGCGCGACCGATACGAATGAGATCGTGGGCGACGTCGAATCGGACCGGACCGCGTGAATCGGCGACCTCGATTTGCCCCGCCTTTTTCCACGCGCTTGGTGGAATTGTTCTAACCGGCCGCCTGCCAGCCGCTGTCGACGACGTTTCTCTGCGCGCAAGGACGGCCTGTAACCCAAGCCCCAACGCAGCAAGGAAGGGCAGCGCGAGCCCGGCCCCGACCCCCAAAACCAGCTCCGGTGCTTCGTGGTAACGCGCTGAGATCCAGACTGTCGAAGCCCGCCAGATCTCTGCCGTCTCGGCGCCAAACCAGCCGTCGAGAACCTCGGCGACACCTGCGTGTGCGGTCCCTGCAAGCGTGCAGCAAACCGCGGCGACAAGAATCGCACAAATTAGCCTCATTGAACGACCGTCCCTCAAGCGCCCCGCACCGCTCTCGCATCAAAATCGAAATCAAAACGCACGGGAGAACCAATCGGTCGAGGCGCTTTCCGATCACTCCGGCGCATCCATGTACCCGCTACGCGACGGATTACGCGGGCAAATCCCCGATCTGTTCCAAATTCGACACTTTCCCTGCCACATTTTTCGGTCATAAATCGGGCGAAGTTGCGGAGGGGGCGAGCAGGACGATGCCGGACGGGCTACACTACTGTTGGACGTGCGGACAGTCGGCGGATCGCAGTGGCGACCGCTAAGCTCCAGAACAGGTTATGAACCATCTGCAGTCTCTGCCCGAGGGAACCGAGCTCGTCGGCGACTTTCGCGTCGAACGAGTGCTGGGTGCTGGCGGCTTCGGCATCACGTATCTTGCCGAGGAACCTGCGCTGGCGCGCAAGGTCACGATAAAGGAATATTTCCCGAACGATTTCGCCGCCCGCGACAAGAACCAGGGCGCCGTGCCGCGCTCGAAAGGCGCCTTGGAAGACTACGACTGGGGCCTTGAACGATTCCTCGAGGAAGCGCAGACACTGGCCCGCTTCGACCATCGTCACATTGTCCGGGTCCATCGCTATTTTCGCGCCAACAACACCGGCTACATCGTCCTGAACTTCGAAGAAGGCCAAAGCCTGAAGAGTTGGCTCAACAGGCTGAAGCGCGCACCGCGCCAAAATGAACTCGACCGGATTATCGAACCGCTCCTCGACGCATTGGCCGAGATCCACGCGGCCGACTTTCTGCATCGCGACATCGCCCCCGACAACATCATCATTCGCGAGGACAACTCGCCCGTTCTGATCGATTTCGGCTCAGCGCGCGGCGAACTCGCTCAACATACCCGCACCGTGAGCGCTCTCGTGAAACCGGGCTACAGCCCTTACGAACAGTATTCGGACACGAGCAAGCAGCAGGGCCCGTGGACGGACATCTATGCTCTCGCCGCCACGCTTTATCACGCCATCACCGGCAAGCGTCCGCCCGATTCACCCACACGCATTCTCAAGGACGAACTCGCCCCGGCGCGGGAAACCGCTTTGAGCGCATATCGTCTGGGATTCCTCAAGGCGATCGATCACGGCCTTGCCCTTGAAATCGACAAGCGCCCGAAATCGATCGCGGCCTGGCGCGGCGAACTTCTTGCGCCAGATCCCGAACCGCGCCTTTGGTTCGCGCGCGGCCGCACAGGCGATGCCGGTGACGACGACAGCCCTGCATCAGAAGATGACGGCAACATCCGTGAGACCGCAAACACTGCCACGGCAGAAGCGGCACCGCCACCGGACGCCCCCGGTCAAAAGGGCGGTTTCGTGGATTTCATCGAGCGGCTCAAGGGCCCGCCGGCACCGGACGCCGGATCGGCTCAGAACAACGGCTCCGCCATGCAGGAAAAAGCGCCTCCTGCTGCCACCGCGAACGCGACTGACAGCGACGCGAAGAAAAACAAGGCGGAGAAAATTGACGCTGCATCGTCCGCGGCCGATCCCCCCGTGCGCGGTTTCGCAAGGTTATTTTCGGACGGCACCGGAACCAAGAAAGCAAAAACGAAGCCCGCCAAACCAGCCAAGCCGCCGAAACCAAAGCCACGAACCCCGGACCGCGCGCCAATGCCGGCCAAGCAAGCCCGCGCCAAGCCTGCGCAGGCACTGGTTGTTCGCAAAGCCGAGTCGCGCCGCACGGCCAGGTCAGCCCGCCGCTCCTTGCTCAGACCGCTCGCATTCAAGCTCCTCGTCGGGCTCGGCGTTGCCTCCGTCGCGGTCGCCTATCAAGACCGCATCCCGAGGATGAAGTTCCTTGGGTTGAGCTTCGTCGCTCCGAAGACACACGAAGCGACCGCCTCTCGGAGCGAAAGCCAGCCACCGCGCCCCCAACAATCCGCCGTACACTCGCTACTCGTGCGACGGTTCAAGGCTCATATTCCCGGCGACAGCCTGGTCCGCTACGCGCATAACGGCGATTGGGTCGTCACGACAGGCGCGGATAGTACGTTGAAGCTCTGGCCTGCCGCCGGCGGCGCAGCGATCCGCACGATCGACATGGAAGAAGGCCCGGCAACGGCGCTCGCGGTTTCCGGCGATCGCGCACTCACAGGTCATTCCGAAGGCACCATCGCGTTGTGGGAGCTTGAAAAAGGCCGCAAGATCGCATCGTTCAAGCGCAGCGGCGTCCGCATCTGGTCGGTCGCATTCGAAACCGGAACGAACCGCGTCATCTCTGCCGGGCACGACTGGACGGTCGCGATCTGGCGGATCAACGCCCCCGAAACGCCACTGCACGTATTCCATGGTCACGAAAGCGCTGTGCAAGCAGTGGCCTTGGCTCCGGTCGGCAACGAGATTGCAACCGGCGGCGCCGACCGCTTGATCCAGCTCTGGAACACGACGAGCCTCAGCAAAGTGAGAACCTACCCGCGCGAGGCCGACTTCATAACGGCCTTGCGCTTTTCACCCGATGCTCGCGTGTTGGCCGCCGGATTGTTGAACGGCCGCGTGCGCCTCCTGTCATCGGACCGCCGTCGGCGATTGCTTCTGCTGAGCGGTCACGATGATGCCATCACCAGCTTGCGGTTTTTGGGCGATGGGGATCATCTGATTTCCACCAGCAAGGACGGTACCTCGCGACTGTGGGATCTATCGCGGGGCCTTGCAATCCGGACATATGGTTCATACGGTCCGGCTTTGCTCGACGGCGATCTCACCCCTGGCGGCAACCAACTTGTTACCTCCAACGCCGATGGCGTCATCACCGTCTGGAAGGTCGGCGCGATCCCGGCGAATGACGGCCGCGATTAGCGACCGTCACATGCGAACGGAAAATGCGCATTAATTTTTCGTCGCCTTGCGCAGCGCTTTGCCGCCTTGGGGATCGAAATGCCCGCTCACCTTGAATTGCGCGATCTGGCGCGCGAGCGCAACGTACTCTTCGCAAGCCTGTCCGCAACGCTTTGCGATCTCGCCGAGCTGTCGGTCGGCGGCGTCGACTTTGCCCTGCGTCAGCAGAGCTTCCGCCATGTACGCACGCGCCAGCGTGTAGTTCGGATCGAGCTCGAGCACCTTGCGGTAATAGCTCATCGCCTCGCCGATCCGCCCGAGCTTACGTGCCGTGAAACCGATGTAGTTCAGTACGCGCGGATCACGCTGATTCGAAATCCTTCGAAATTGCGCCAGCGCCTCTTCATACTTGCCGGATTTGGCGAGCCAGTACCCCGCTTGATACAGCTCTTCGTCTGTTAGCTCGGATTTCTGCTTCTTCTTGCACGCGGGCTTCGTCTTGTTTTTCTTCTTTCGGCAATCGATTTTCGGCGCATCAGGCGCATCACCCATCGCACGTGCATGCTGAACGCTGCCGGTTACAGCGCCGGCAACGACAACCGCCCATATGCCGACCAAGGCGATCGGAGGCGTCAACTTTGTCCTGATCAAATTCTGGGTTCCCATTCCTGCGCGCACAGTCTGCTGATGACATACTCCAAGTTGCGGGCAAGCCGTGGCCGAATCAACAAATCGGCCGCACAATTCTATATCAAACACGCGTGAAACTTCGCGCCGCGCCGACCGCATGCTGTTACAAACCACTCACCACCAGCATTTTTGATCTGTCAATCGCCCCAGCCGGCAGCATGACCAACAAATTCAGGGACCGGCTTGCGACATAGAATATCTGGGGATTCCGGGCCGGCAGACCGCACGACACCGCAAAAGATGCCATTATTCAGCAGCACAATGGCTTGAGCTTATCACTGGGGGATCGATGTTTCGCTGGCGACGCAAAAGCGACGGCTTCGAGTGGCACAAGTACGTGCGGACCACCATCAAGCTGCGCCGCAACGAACGCAAAAAGCGCATTGAAGAGATCAAGGGCGCGGCCGCCCGAAAGGTCCAGGACGCCGGCTTCGCCGGAGCCTCCGCCGGGCGTGCGGGCCTGGCCGCTGCCGCGCATGGCTCGAGCGTCGGGTTGGCCGCCGCACGCCGAGGCCTCGGAGCCGGCATGGCCGCAACCGGGCGCGGCCTGAAAGCTGGTTTCATCATGGCGGGTCGCGGCACACGCGCAGGTCTGAGCGGTCTTTGGCAGTTTCTTCGCGCGCTGCCGGGCGCCATCGCGCGAACGTTCGCATGGCTCAGAGGTCGTTTCGGACCATACCTTGCGGAAGCCTGGCTGATCTTCCTCGACCTACTGGTCGACATGCTGATCGTAATCGGGCGTGGCCTGGCCGCCATCCGCCGCACGCTGCAGCATCTCGGTGTAGCACCCATGCTGGCTGGCGCGGCACTGACGATCTTGCTCTACGCACTTGTCAGATTGGTGTGGGTTGGCGCCGACCGCACAATGTTATGGGCGGTCTTCATCGCGGCTGCGATTGGTATCGTCTCGGCCTTGGCCCTGCGCGACCCCGTGCAGCTACCCGGAGCAAAGACTCTCGCCACCGTCAGCGACACCATCTGGCTGCCGTTCGGCTGGCTGATCGATCGCGCCGCCGACGGCTTGCGTCGCACGAAACTGTCGCCGCGTGGCGCATCCATTGCCGCAGTGACGATCGCCGCGATCTTCGCCGTCGGTTATGCAGGCCAGGCCCTGTGGAACAATGCCGCGAACGTCAATCCGCTCCGGGCTTTCGCGCTAGTGACCGGTTCGGCAACCCAGACTTTGACGGGACGTGCCCGAACCATCTCAGGCGACACGCTATCAATTGCCGGCCGGCGCATTCGCCTCAGCTCGATCGAGGCGCCCGAGCTGGCTCAGGTGTGCCGCACCCATAGCGGTCGCGCGTGGCGCTGCGGCATCGCAGCCCGCCGCCGACTATCGCGCCTGCTGCGTCGCGGCTCGGCCACGTGCAAGGTGACAAAGACGGACCAGCCGAGGTTGTTCGACGGCTCGTGCACCGTTCGCGGCGTCGATGTGGCGGAACAACAGGTGCGCCGAGGGTACGCGTTTGCCACCAGCGGCCTGATCTCCTCGGCCTACGGCACAGAGGAGAAAAAGGCGCGCGAAGCGCGGCGCGGCATCTGGCGCGGCAAGGTCGACCGGCCCGACGAATTCAGAACCAGCCGTTGGAAGCGGGCCAGGCGTCGCGCCCCCGATGGCTGCCCGATCAAGGGCCGCATCGTGCGCGGTGGCAAAATTTACGTGTTGCCGTGGTCGCCGGACTATCGCCGCGTACGCATTCGCTCACGCCGCGGCGAACGCTGGTTCTGCTCGGAAAAGGATGCGATCGCCGCAGGCTGGCATCGCGCGCCAACCGGCTAGGCAGGCGCGCTCGACGCGCCATCACATCTCACTGTCGCATTGCGCCACCGGCCCGGCAAAAATAAACCCGCGGTCCGGAGGGGCATGACCGCGGGTTTAACAACCCGGAGCCGGGCTCAATTGGGGAGGGGCAACCGGTTCCAAGCTGCCATGCAACTCAGATGGGAACGTGTTTTGAGCACGTCAACCTCATTCACCCACATTTTTCGGAATCGAACGTCCGACCATATTCAAACTTCGATTATAAGTGATCGGAATCACCCGATTTCGCCCTGTCCCTGAGAACGAATTTCTGGATCTTGCCAGTCGATGTTTTCGGCAATGGTCCGAACACGACGGTGCGCGGGATCTTAAAGCCGGCCAGATGCTCGCGGCAGTACGCGATAATATCGTCGGCGCCGATAGCGCCCGCAACGTCGCGCAACGTCACGAAGGCGCACGGACTTTCTCCCCACTTTTCATCCGGTCGCGCCACCACTGCGGCCTCCATGATATCGGGATGCTTGTAGAGCACCTCTTCGACCTCGAGCGAGGAGATGTTCTCGCCGCCTGAAATAATGATGTCCTTCGAGCGATCCTTGACCTCGATGTAGCCATCCGGATGCCACACGGCGAGGTCGCCGGAGTGATAGGGGCCACCCGCGAACGCTTCCTCGGTCGCCGTCGGATTCTTGAGATAACCCTCCATTAGCGTGTTTCCCGACAGCATGATCTCGCCCATCGTCGTGCCATCCATGGGCACGGGCGCGCAGGTTTTCGGGTCGCCGACAAACATGTCGTCGATCAGTGCATGCGGCACGCCCTGCCGGGCCATCAAGGCATAACGCTCATCGGCCGCGAGCTCATCCCACGTATCTGGATGCACGCACGTCGTCGATGGACCGTAACTTTCCGTCGTGCCGTAGGCATGCAGAACCTGAAACCCCATCGCCTCCATGTTGCGGATCACCGCCGATGGCGGCGCCGCGCCGCCGGTCATCACACGCGTCCGGAACGGCGGTGTCTTTTTCACCGCGTCGGGCGCATGAATCATCATGTTGAGCACGATCGGCGCTCCGCACATGTGCGTGACCCGATGTTCGACGATATCAGCGAAGATTCGCGCCGGATCGACCTTGCGCAGACACACGTGCGTCCCCGCCGCCGCCGTCACCGCCCAGGTGTAAGTCCAGCCCGAACAGTGAAACATCGGCAACGTCCAAAGGTACCGGCTCTCGTGATCGAGCTGAAAAGTCAGCGCGTTGGCCAGCGCGTTCAGATGCGCGCCGCGGTGCGAATAGACCGCACCCTTCGGATTACCCGTTGTCCCTGAAGTATAAAGCAGGCAAATCGGATCCCACTCATCGGTCGGCCCGGCATACGCAAAGTCTGGATCGCCGCCGGCAAGGAAGGTTTCGTATTCCTCATCTCCGATCGGTGCCTGATTGCCGGTCTCGACATCGCCGATATCGATCACCCTTGGCCGGCTCTCGACGAGTTCGAGTGCCGGTGCGATCGTTTGGTGGAACTCGCGATCCGCGAGCAACACCTTCGCCTCGCCATGATCGAGACAAAACGCGATCGCCGCCGCATCGAGGCGGATGTTGATCGGGTTTAACACAGCTCCCAGCATCGGCACCGCATAGTGCGCTTCAAGCAACGCCGGCACGTTCGCCGCCAGCACCGCCACCGTATCGCCGCGCCCGACCCCGGCCTTCGAGAGCGCGTCCGCAAGCCGTCGCGTACGCGCGTAGAATTCGCGATACGTGAAGCATCGATCGCGGTCGATCACGGCACTACGATCCGCAAAGAAAGTCGCCGCGCGCCGCAGA
>Ga0055473_10000030_pt1 | contig 13348 bp, 7 predicted proteins | sample Muzzi_CordA_D2_FD_57679 | JGI IMG/M metagenome (GOLD analysis project Ga0055473, IMG submission 57679) | Wetland microbial communities from San Francisco Bay, California, USA, that impact long-term carbon sequestration - Muzzi_CordA_D2 | ecosystem: Environmental > Aquatic > Marine > Wetlands ... | reverse complement strand
GCAGCTGCTTCTTGAGAGAAAAACCTATCTCATTTCAACCATCTTCAGCTACCTGCTCGTGTTCCAGATATTCTCCCTTTTTCTCTTCGTCTTTACTGCTGAACATCTCCACGTTCTCTTTGTTGGGGCCATGTGCGCAGCCGGGTCTCTCGCTGTCGGCAGTTTCGGTTATCCGACGCTCATCCTGAAGACCCTGACCTTCACACTCTGTGGAATATGGCTCATCATAAATTATGCCGACAACCAGGCAACCGACTATCCGCTGATCCGGCCCAAGTACAAGCTCATGAGCATACTGGCCATTATGATAGGATTGGAAACCCTCTTTCAGACAGCCTACTTCATGGGTCTGAAGGCCGATGTTATAACCTCGTGCTGCGGCACCCTTTTCAGTAAGGGGACTGCCGGCATTGCGGGTGACATCGCCGGGCTTCCCGTCCATGGGACGAGGATCGTCTTCTTTCTGGCTTTAGCCCTGACATTGAGGATGGGGATCCAGGTTTTCATAAATGGAAGAGGCGCCGCGGTTTTCGGGATTCTGGCCGCTGTGACCACAGTCGTCTCCCTGGCCGCCGTGATCTCCTTCATCTCCCCCTACCATTATGAACTGCCCACCCACCACTGCCCCTTCTGTCTGCTCCAGAAGGATTACAGTTACATAGGATACCCCCTTTACCTCTCCCTGTTCGCTGGTTGTATTTCAGGAGTAGGTACCGGTGCTTTGGCGGTATTGAAAGGTCCTGATTCTCTTTCGGCGGTCATACCGTCCCTCCAGAGGCGCCTCAGCCTGGTTTCCATGGCAGGCTTTATCATTTTTACTCTGATCGCAACCTGGCCCATGATATTTGGTGATTTTGTGCTGTTAAGCACTCCATAAAAACGGGTGATCAGCCCTGGAATAATCCTCGCGAACCTCTCAACGTCTTGACGACAAAGTTCCGTTATTATAGAAACCAAAAATTGTGAAATCAGGGATCTGCATATTTGCCGGATGATCCGGTGGTAAGCTATTCTTTGAACTGTTTGAATGAAAGGCAGGTGCATCAGTGTCAGGAAAGATAAGAGTCGGAATTTGGGTTCTTTCGGGTTTAATCATAGTGATGGCATGCGATGTCCGGGCGCAGGATCTGGCCAAAGCACCTCAGAACCGGAAGGAGAAGGAAAGCTACAGCATCGGGTACCAGGTCGGCCTCAGTATGAACACGGATGGCGTTGAGGTGGATTTTGAAAAGCTTATCCAGGGACTTCACGATGCCGTGGATGGGAACGAACCTCTTCTGAGCGATGATGAGATGAGGCAGTTGATTATAGACCTCAGGGAAAAGGCCCGTAAGGCCCAGTTGAGAAAGGTCCAGGAAATCATCGTCAGGAACGCCAAGGAATCAAAGGCGTTCCTCGAGAAAAACGCCAGGGAGGAAGGTGTCAGGACCACCGGGAGCGGTCTGCAGTACGTTGTGCTGTCCAAGGGCAAGGGAAGCTCTCCCGGTCCTAAAGACAAGGTAACGGTTCACTACAGGGGAACGTTCCCGGATGGAACGGAATTCGACAGCTCCTACGCCCGGGGCGAACCCCAGTCTTTTCAAACAGATGGAGTCATCAAGGGGTGGACAGAGGCGCTCCAGATGATGAAAACTGGCTCGAAGTGGAAGGTCATCGTGCCGCCGGAACTCGCCTACGGCAGGGGCGGCTCGGGCAACAGGATCCCGCCTAACAAGGTCCTCCTGTTCGAAATAGAGCTGCTGTCTGTGGAAAAGGGAAGGGAAGGGAAAGGAAGCTAGGGAACTTTCCGGGTGAGTGCCGCGAAGTGCTCGACACCGGCAAACAACCTTCCCTTGGGAAAAACAGGTTTTCTTAAAGAGGCCGTCCGGTATGGGCAGCCTCTTATTTTTAATAAAAACAGTTACTGTACACCGCCTTACAGTGCCTGTTTATCCAGCGAAATGGAGTGGAAATTTATATCTAATGTGTGTATATTTTTACCATATTCCTGGAGCCTGTATCCCCGCTATAGCCGGACTTTAATTCCCCAGTAAATTCAGTAAAATGCAATAGTTATCAAATTCAAGGTGTTACAGACAACACATCGGTGAGTGCTTCCGGAACGATACTGGCAAGATACTTGCAACCTATTTAACCAGGCTGTGAAATTAAACAGTTAAAAAACCTTTCCTGAATCATACAGACTGCAGTTTAAAAGGGTGAATATAAGGAAATTTTGCGACAGCATCACCGTGCTGTCGCTGACAGGGGGTGGTATCTGATCCGGGTGGGAAAACAGTATTAAAATTCTTTGGTGAGATCGGAGAATGAAACAGGCGCGATCTGCCATGTGGTGCGATCATGCGGACCGCGCATACCCTTAAGGAGGGCAGATGAAAACCAAGATCAGTATATTAACGGTGTTGTTTCTCGTGCTCGCGGTAGGAACTGCCGGAGCCGTCCAGGTACTCCTGGATCCTTTGACCATACCCCAGTTCGCTGATCCCCTGCCGGTGGCCGGAGACATCTCCGTTGTTAACGCCACATCAGCAGGAGCGAACGGCGACACATTTACAGTCACAGCAAAAGAGTTCCGGTCCCAGATCCTGCCTGTGAGCATGGGTCTGCCCGCCAGCTGGGTATGGGGATACGCGGTTGCCGGTGACGACACCAGTGTGGTCAGGCCGAGCTACCTCGGCCCGGTCATCGTCGCGGAAAGAGGCGTCCCGGCCTACCCGGTATATCGGAATGAACTTCCCTCAGCTATGGCTGGAGGTAATGTTGCGGCCAACCTGCCCATCGACATGACCCTCGACTGGGCCAACCCCGACGGGATCGATTGCTTTATACCTGGTATTTTTAACCCAACCATTCCCGGACTTGAGTATGACAACGGAACGTGCGGTACTATCCCTTCCTGGATGGGGGAGATCCCCATCGCTTCACACCTCCACGGCGGCGAGGTGGCGCCGGCCTTCGACGGCGGCCCGGACGCCTGGTTCACCCCCGGCGAGGTCAAGACGGGCCCGGGTTTCCCAGGGGCGATGTACGAATATCCCAACGAACAGCAGGAGTCGACCATCTGGTTCCACGACCACGCTCTGGGCATCACGAGGCTCAACGTCTACGCGGGCCTTGCCGGTGCCTACCCCATCATCGACCCGGATCCGGCTAATGCACCTCAAACACCCTTGCCGGAGCTGAACGGTTACGACATCCCGCTCATCATTCAGGACAGGAGCTTTGACACCAACGGACAGATCTTCTACAACCTGGCGTCGAATCCTCAGCCGAACCCCACGGTGCACCCCTTCTGGATCCCGGAGTTTATCGGCGACACCATCGTCGTAAACGGCAAGACCTGGCCCTACCTGGAGGTGGAGCCGCGCCAGTACCGCTTCCGCTTCATCAACGGTTCCAACGCCCGGTTCTATGATTTGAGCATGAACAAGGGGGCAAAGTTCCTGGTCATCGCCACCGACGACGGCTACCTCAATAACGCTGTCTCGACCAACAGCCTCATAATCGCTCCCGGAGAGCGTTACGAAGCCATTGTGGATTTCAAGAACGTGGCGCGTGGCAAACTGAAGAACGGTAAACAGGTGGACGTGACCATGTTCAACGCGGCGGCAACTCCCTTCCCGGCCGGGGGACCTGTGGTACCGGGTCTCACCGACACGGTGATGCAGTTCAGGGTCATGCCTGGCATGCTGTCCACCGTCCCGGATACCAATGTTGTCGCCGGGTCACCCATCAGGAGCCTGGCCGAGCCTATCCTTCCCATCGTCAACGGTCACGATCCGCTAACCGGGAGCATCACGCGCCAGCTGACCCTCAACGAGGTCATCGGCAGCGGCGGCCCCCTGGAGCTGGTGGTGAACAACTCCAAGTTCAACCTGGCCGGGCTCATCCCTGGCTCCGGCACACCCCTCGGCCGTGAGACAGAGCTGCCGGCAGCGGGTGACACCGAGATCTGGGAGATCATTAACATCACAGCCGACGCGCACCCCATGCACACGCACCTGGTGAGTTTCCAGATCCTGGACCGCACCCCCTTCGACATGGCCGGCTGGACAGCCCAGTATGACGCTCTTGCCTTGAGTAACGGTGTGGAACCTGGATACGGTCCACCCAATCCTTACAGCATGCTTAACGCCGACGGCGCCATTGGCGGCAACCCGGCCATCAACGCCTTCAAGGATCCGCTCCTTGTCAGGCCGCCCCTGCCCTACGAGATGGGCTGGAAGGACACAGTCATTACCTACCCGGGTGAAGTGACCAGGATCGCCGTAAGGTGGAACACGACAGACACCCCTGTCGCCCCCTACAATCCTGCGGCATCCCCAGCCACCAACTACCCCTTCGACCCGACAATGCTGGCCGGTACAGGGGTAGGCTATGTCTGGCACTGCCACATCATCGACCATGAGGACAACGAGATGATGCGCAACTACGTGGTGGGAGCAACCAGACAGCCTGTTTTCTAAGAACAGGAGTATTTCTGTTTTTGCACTCCGCAACGAGGGGCCCTCAGGGCCCCTTTTTGCGGGGGTGCCCTTTCTTAGAGAGACAGGGCGAACATCATGTGTTTCAGCACAGGGTGGTCTAAGTCCTGCGGACGGTGTAAAATCCCGACAACGATGTCCGTAGCAGGTTGCATTAACTCTTCCCGGAGGGGCCCTTGGATATGAAAAAGACAGTGCTTGCCATCACTGTCCTTGGAATCGCTGCCGTTTCCTTCTTGGCCGGAAGGTGGGCCATCCCCGTGCAGCATCAGATTTCCGGGTCCGGGAGTGAGCGTGAGATCCTCTACTATATTGACCCCATGAACCCGGGTTTCAGATCGGACGAACCGGGCATTGCCCCCTGCGGCATGCCCCTCGAGCCCTTCTATGCGGATCCCGGGGAGATGCCGTCGGGATCCGCACAAAGCCTGCCCCCGGGCGCGGTGAAGATCAGCACGGCCCGCCAGCAGCTCATCGGTGTCAGGGTCGCTCCCGTCCAGGCAAACCCCATGACCTACACCCTGCGCCTCTATGGGCAGGTCATCCCGGACGAAACGCTCACCTACCGCATCAACGCCTCTACCGACAGCTGGATCCGGGAGCTTTCCGACGTCACTACGGGAGGCATCGTTAAGAGGGGCCAGCTCCTGGCCCGGGGTCTTGCCCCATCCTACTACAACGCCCAGGTGACCTTTCTCATCGCCATGGACAACCTGGACCGCATAAACAGGTCGTTGGAGGGCCAGACCCGCCAGAACCAGGCCGACATCGCCGATAACCAGATCCGTGTTGCCGTGCAGGCTCTTCAGAACCTCGGGATCGGAGATCTCCAGGTAGAAGAACTCGCCAACACCAGAAAAGCCCAGCCATATCTTCAGGTGAGGGCCCCCACCAGGGGAGTTGTCCTTGAAAGAAACCTGACCCTGAACCAGTGGTTCAAGGCAGGGGAGGAGTTTTTCACCATCGCGGACATCGGCAGGGTGTGGGTCTACGCCGACGTCTACGAAGATGAGGCGAGGCACCTGCACCCGGGGATGAAGGTGAAGGTAGTACACAAGCAGATGGGCAGAACTTTCGATGCCACCGTTAGCCGGGTCCTTCCTCTTTTCGATCCTGTTTCCAAGACCCTTAGAGTGCGCCTCGATGTCGAGAACCGGGGCTATGACCTCCGGCCCGACATGTTTGTGGATGTTGAGATCCCCATCACCATGCCGGCGACCGTTCACGTGCCTGCCGATGCTCTTATCGATTCGGGCACGAAAACTATCGTCTACGTAGACCTGGGAGGCGGCGCTTTCGAACCCAGGAGAGTGACAACCGGTTGGCGGCTCGGCAGGCAGGTCCAGATAATCAGCGGTCTCATGCCCGAAGAGAGAGTGGTCGTCGCTGGCAACTTCCTCATCGACTCCGAGAGCCGCATGAGAGCTTCGGCTTCCGCGGGGGAAGAGAGCCGGATGAGCCGGGACCCTGTCTGCGGCATGTATGTAGATGAAAGTATGGCCCGGTTAATGAACAGGACCGCAACCGTTGGGGACCGGACCTTTTTCTTCTGCATGGATGAGTGCAAAGTGGAGTTTGAGAAGGATCCGGAAAAGTACCTGTCCGGGCAATCGGAGCAAGAGTTGGAGGATCATACCGGGATGTCTGCGATGGGGGATAATTCCGGCACGGCTGGCATGGAAAAAAGCTGGCTGGACCTTCTTAAAAGCCCAAAGGCAGCTGCCGGCAAAGGAAGGAATACTGCCCGGCAGGAGAATGAACCATCTAAAACGTTCACCAATTCCCTGACTTCCCGGGGTGTCGTCGACTGGAGTGGTCCGAAAGCCAGGGACAAGGACGAACCGGCAAAGGACTGGACCGGGTGGGGGAGGTTCCCGGGATCAAGGTACCTCGGCATGGGCGATGATCCCGCTAAACGGCCGAGTGAGGACCGCCCGCAGGAGCCTGCCGGGCAATGATCGGCAGGATCATCGATTTTTCAGTTGAGAATAAACCGATCATATTTATTCTCACTGCCGTCGCCTGTCTCTGGGGCTGGTGGTCCATGCAGAACGTCGCCCTGGACGCCATCCCTGACCTCAGCGAGACCCAGGTCATCGTCTACTCCCGGTGGGACCAGAGCCCCGACATCATGGAGGATCAGGTCACCTACCCCATCGTGACCGCCATGCTCGGCGCTCCGCGCGTCAAGGCCGTCAGGGGTTTCTCCGATTTCGGTTACTCCTTCGTTTATGTCATCTTTGAGGACAACACGGATATCTACTGGGCGCGCTCACGTACCCTGGAATACCTTTCCGGTGTCATTCCCAAACTCCCCGATGGCGTTCAGACCGAACTGGGGCCGGACGCCACAGGCCTGGGCTGGGTCTACCAGTACGCTCTGGTGGATGAGACCGGCAGCCGCAGCCTTGCGGACCTGCGCTCCCTCCAGGACTGGTACCTGAACTACCACCTGAAAGCTCTCCCGGGAGTCGCCGAGGTCGCTCCCGTGGGCGGTTTCGTTCAGCAGTACCAGGTCAATTTGGATCCCAATCGCCTCCAGGCCTACGACATACCCATTGGACTCGTCGTCGATGCGGTGAGATCGGGAAACGTTGAGGTGGGAGGCCGGATTATCGAATTCGGCGGGACCGAGTACATGGTGAGGGGAAGGGGATACGCCACTTCTTTAGACGATTTCGGTGACATCGTCCTGACGGCTACCGACGCCGGTACACCAATCCGCGTCAGGGATGTAGGGGAAGTGGTCCTGGGCCCCGATTACCGGAGAGGTATGGCCGACCTGGACGGAACTGGTGAGGTGGTATCCGGGATCATTGTCATGAGGCAGGGCCAGAACGCCCTGGATGTCATCGACACTGTGAAGGCCAAGCTCGAGGAACTGGAGCCAGGACTGCCGGAGGGCGTAAAGATCGTCACTGCCTACGACCGCTCCGATCTCATCAGAAGAGCCATCCATACACTCAAATCCACCCTCATCGAGATCATCCTCACCGTGTCGCTGGTCATCTTCCTTTTCCTCTGGCATCCGCCCAGCTCCTATATCCCTATCATCACCATCCCCATTGCCGTCCTCATCTCCTTCATTCCCTTAAGAGCCATGGGAATCACCGCCAACATCATGTCCCTGGGCGGCATCGCCATCGCCATCGGAGCCATGGCCGATGCAGCCATCGTCGTGGTGGAGCAGTCCCACAAACGTCTCGAGGAGTGGCAAAGGAACGGGGAAAAGGGAGACCACCGCGGGGTGATGGTCGACGCCATCAAGCAGGTTGCAGGGCCCAGCTTCTTCGCCCTCCTCGTCATCGCAGTCTCCTTTCTGCCGGTGCTCACGCTCGGGGCTGAGGAAGGGCGCCTTTTTAAACCCCTGGCCTGGACCAAGACCTTCGCGATGGTCTTTGCGGCTTTTCTTGCCATCACCCTCGATCCGGCCCTGAGGCTCCTTTTCACCAGCGTGCGGAATTTCGGTTTTAAGCCCCGCTGGCTCAGCAGGGCCTTTAACGCCCTGTTCGTGGGGACCATCCGCTCCGAGGAGAAGCACCCCATAAGCAGGCGTCTCATCAGGCTTTATGAGCCCGTGGCAGCGTGGTCCCTGAAGCGCAAATGGCTGGTGATCGAAATTGCCCTCGTGATCGGCCTGGTCACGGTACCGGTGTTCATGAAGCTGGGCACGGAGTTCATGCCCCCCCTGGATGAAGGTACCATCTTCTACATGCCGACGACCATGCCTGGGATATCCGTGACCGAATCGCAGCGCCTGCTGCAGGTCACCGACAGGATCCTCAAGGGTTTCCCGGAGGTGGAGAGGGTCCTGGGAAAGGCAGGTCGGGCCGAGACCTCCACGGACCCGGCGCCCCTGTCCATGCTCGAAACAGTCGTCATGCTCAAACCACAGAATGAGTGGCGCACGGTTGACACGTGGTATTCATCCTGGGCTCCGGATTGGCTAAAAGGAGTCCTGAGGCGCATAACATCGGACCGCATCTCACGGAAGGAACTGGTGAGCCAGCTCGACGACGCCCTGAAGATGCCCGGGCTTTCCAACGCGTGGACCATGCCCATCAAGGCCCGCATGGACATGCTCACCACCGGTGTAAGAACTCCCGTTGGCATCAAGATATCCGGGGCCGACCTCAAGGTGATCGAGGAGATCGGCGCCCGCGTGGAGGAGCAGCTGCTCAACGTACGGGGAACGCGGAGCGTCTTCGCCGAGCGTACCAGCGGGGGCTATTTCCTCGACATCAACTGGAAAAGGGACCAGCTGGCACGTTATGGATTGAGCATGGCCGAAGCCCAGCAGGTGGTGGCCAGTGCCATCGGGGGTGAGAACGTCACTACCACTATACAGGGACGGGAACGCTACCCGGTCAACGTCCGCTACATGCCGGACTTCAGGACGGATATCGGGGCCCTGGGCCGTTTACTAGTCCCCGCCCTGGGGGGCACCCGGCAGATCGCACTGAATCAGCTCGCCGAAATTACCATGTCCAGCGAGCCTGCCATGATCAGGGACGAAGACGGGCTGCTCACCGGATATGTCTATATCGACCTGGCGGACAGGGATCCTGGAGGCTATGTCGACCAGGCTTCGCAGATACTGAGGGATTCCGTTGAGCTTCCCGTGGGTTACGCACTCACCTGGACGGGACAGTACGAAGCCATGGCGAGGGTGAGGGAGCACCTGACAGTGATCATCCCCCTGACGCTGTTCCTCGTCTTCCTGCTCCTTTACATGAACACGAAATCGGTCACCAAGACCATGATCGTTCTTCTGGCTGTCCCCTTCTCGGCCGTGGGTGCCGTCTGGTTCCTTTACGCCCTGGGGTATAACATGAGCGTGGCCGTCTGGGTGGGTCTCATTGCCCTTCTCGGTGTGGACGCCGAGACCGGTATCTTCATGCTCCTGTACCTCGACCTCGCCTATGAAAAAGCAAAAAAGGAGGGACGACTCAGAACCCTGGAGGACCTGCAGCATGCCATACTGGAGGGAGCGGTCAAACGCCTGCGCCCCAAACTCATGACGGTCATGACCATGGCTATCGGCCTCATACCTATCATGTGGTCCACCGGCGCCGGATCGGATGTCATGAAGCGCATCGCGGCGCCCATGATCGGGGGGATCTTCACATCCTTCATCCTGGAACTGCTGATATATCCAGGGATCTACGAGTTCTGGAAATGGAATTTCGAGGTTAAGAAATCAACGGACGGTAACCGGTGACCGTTGCGGCCACCTGACAGCAGCGAGAAAGGAGCAGAAAAATGGCAGCAAAAAAACGATTAATGATGCTGTTTTTTGTCACCGCAGCGGTATCTCTGGTCTGGGGAGCAAACGGGGTGACAGCCCAGGCGGAGAACGTTCCTGTCATTAGGAAGATGAGCATCACGGGGCAGATAGGAAAGGTTGGGCACGGGTATGTCATAAGGGGCACTTCGAAGTCGGTGATCTTCACCGTCCTCAACCCCGTACCGGAGATCCTGGACGGGCTCGTCAAGAACGGGAAGGACGTCGACGTCGATGTGCACATCGTCTCTGGAGACAACGTGAACATAGAAAGGATTAACGGCGAACCGTACACTCCAAAGGTAGTTGTTCCCAAGGGACCAAAGCAGTAAGAGGATACAGGCGACCAGAACAGGTGGCGAGCGGCCCATAAAGGCCGCTCCTTTTAACGGCCCTTACACGACGACCTTCTGGGCCCCTGTATAAATGGTGAGTTTTTCCCCTCTGACATATCCCAGGAGGGTAAGACCGACCCTTTCAGCCAGCTCCACGGCGAGGCTTGTTGGGGCCGAACGCGAAACCAGGATAGGGACGCCCATCTTTGCCACCTTGACCACGATCTCGGAAGACATCCTGCCGGTCGTCACGAGTACCTTGTCCTCCAGGGGGAGATCCTCCAGGAAGCAGGCCCCGCGGATCTTGTCCACGGCGTTGTGCCGGCCGATGTCGTCCCTGAAAACAAGGATCTTTTCTCGGTCGGCCAGGGCGCTGTTGTGCACACCGCCCGTTTCCCTGTACAGATCCGAGAGCCTGTTGAGCTCCTTCATGAGCGCGTAGACCTGGGCTGGGGTGATCTTTACATCTGAGGTGACCTGCTTTGCCTGGAGGGAATCCAGCACGTGGTAGAAGGTGGCCCCTTTCCCGCAACCGGAGGTGACCGCCCTTTTGCCCCACAGCTTTTCGGTCAGATCGAGGTCCCCTGCCAGCTCGATCTCGGCAATACCAGCCCCCTCATCCACACGGATGCCTTTGAGTTCTTCCTTTCTATTGAGAAACCCTTCTGAAAGCAGGAACCCTATGGCCAGCTCCCGGTTGGCGTCGCCCGTAGTGAGCAGGGTGATGAGTTCCTTCCCGTTCACCGAGATGGTGAGGGGGACTTCGCGGACGATGGAACGGGACTCGGAAGAAGCTGACGTGACCTGGATGCTGATCACATCACGGGAAACATGTTTGATATCGGTCATGGGGCTCCTTAATATAGTGAAAGGTGGAAAGTGGAGGAAAGTTCGTGGTTTCTTTCCACCTTCCACATTCCACCCTCCACTATTTCTCGATCAAGTCGAGAAACTCTTTTTCTGTTAAAACCGGCACTCCCAACTCTGCAGCCTTATCCAGTTTGTTCCCCGGATCGGAGCCTGCGACAACGTAATCTGTCTTTCTGCTCACCGAACCGGTGACCTTGCCTCCCATGCTTTCGATCCTTCCCTTGGCTTCCTCCCGGGTTGAATGTTCCAGAGCACCGGTGAGAACGAAGGTTTTTCCCGCAAGATGCAAGGCCCGGGGACCCACTAGTTCCAGAGGCTGGAAAATATCCCAGAGCTTCATCGCTTCCTCAAGGTTCCCTGCCTCAGAAAAGAAAGAAAGGACCTGCCGGGCAATCTCGGAACCGATACCATGGATCTTGAGCATCTCCTCCTCATCTGCGCCTGCAAGGAAGTCAAAGGTTTTGAAACGCCCCATAAGCAGTTTTGCTCCGACCCGCCCCACCATGGGAATCCCCAGACCGAAGAGGAGGCGATCGGCCGTCCTGGAACCTTTGGCACCCTGGATAGCGTCCATCAGATTCCGGGCAGCTTTTTCAGCGTAAAGGTCAAGGCCCAGGATCTTTTCCTCGGTCAGTTCATTCAGATCGGATGGGACGACAACCTTGCCCTGTTCCACAAGCTGGGAGACTGTTTTCATGCCCAGCCCCTCGATATCCATGGCACCCCGGGAAGCGAAGTGGAAAATACGCTCTTTCACCTGGGCCGCGCAGGCGATGTTGGTGCACCGGTGGGCCGCTTCCCCTTCCACACGAACGATACCCGTACCGCACACCGGACATTTGTCAGGCATGATCCACGGAACAGTTTCCACCGGCCTTGCATCCGTTACGACTTCCACCACCTCCGGAATCACATCTCCGGCCCGCTGGATGACCACCGTATCCCCCGCTCTCACGTCCTTACGGCTCACCTCGTCCTGATTGTGGAGCGTCGCACGCGAAACGGTGACTCCTCCCACCCTGACAGGTGCCAGATGCGCGACGGGAGTCAGTTTGCCTGTACGCCCGACCTGGACCGAGATCTCTTTCACCACGGTGCGCGCCTGCTGAGGTGGGAACTTGTACGCCACAGCCCAGCGCGGACTGCGTGATGTAGCCCCCAACGCCTCCCTGAGATCGAATCGGTCCACCTTGATGACCATGCCGTCGATCTCGTAAGGCATCTCTTCTCTTTGTTCCTGAAGATGCCTGTAGAAGGCAAGCGCCGCCTGTATGCCCGAACATCGCTTAAAAACCGGATTAACCTTAAGCCCCATGTTTTTAAGCCAGTGAAGAAGGTCCCACTGGTTTTCCGGGGACTCACCCTGAACCTGCCCTACCGCGTAAAAGAACCCGTCCAGGGGTCTTGTTGCCGTAATCCCCGGGTCCAGCTGCCTCAGGCTTCCCGCCGCGGCGTTCCTCGGGTTGGCGAAGGGCTCCTCGCCATCTGTCTCCCTCTGCCGGTTCAGCGCATCGAAATCTGACTTGCTGATGAAGATCTCGCCCCGTACTTCAATCCGCCTTGGGACAGGCGGATTGTCCCCCATAGCATCTTGCCGACCGGAGCCTTGGCGAAGGTTGGTGGCGACGGGGGACAGACGTAGGGGTATACTTTTCACTGTTCTCAGGTTGGCGGTGACATCCTCCCCGGTGAGTCCGTCACCGCGCGTCGAGCCCAGGGTAAAGATGCCGTTCACGTAGACCAGTTCGACGCCAAGCCCGTCCAGCTTGGGTTCGGCCAGGTAGGTGATCTGATCGTCCGTACCCAGGAACCTCTTCACCCTGGCGTCGAACCCGACCGCTTCCTCCTCATCCATGGCGTTAACCATTGAGAGCATGGGCAAGGTGTGCCGGACCGGGGCGAACTGCTCGCCGGGAGGGGCGCCGACCCTCTGTGTCGGCGAGTCGGGGGTGACAAGCTCCGGATGGGCTTCCTCGATTTCCTGGAGCCGGCGCAGAAGGGCGTCGTACTCCGCATCGGACACCTCCGGCGCATCCAGGACGTAATAGAGGCGGTTGTGTCTGTTGATCTCGGCGCGAAGCTCCCGGGCTTCGACTTTTATGGTCTCAGGTATCGGCATTGTTTCAAGCCTTCGGCTGACAGCTATCAGTTATAAAGCCGTTTATTATAGCCGACCCTCCTTTACAAGAACATCCGCCCAATCCTGATCGGGGAACTGTTTTGAGAGCCTCCTGATTGCCGGATTCACCTTTTTGATCCAGTTTTTTCCCTTTGCCCGGAGTGCCTCGGCAGCCCTCCTGATATCTTCCGGGCGTTCTTCCAGCAGCAGCTCGAAGACCTGGGCCGCCTGGAGGATATCCTTTTCAACCTTTGCG
>Ga0055473_10000029_pt1 | contig 13582 bp, 15 predicted proteins | sample Muzzi_CordA_D2_FD_57679 | JGI IMG/M metagenome (GOLD analysis project Ga0055473, IMG submission 57679) | Wetland microbial communities from San Francisco Bay, California, USA, that impact long-term carbon sequestration - Muzzi_CordA_D2 | ecosystem: Environmental > Aquatic > Marine > Wetlands ... | reverse complement strand
GCGCGAAGGAAAAACTCGATCAAATCTGCTTTGGGGTATCCGACTGAGTCAGAACACTAGCGTGACCCGGCGCCTGCGCATAAGCCGAACCATATGTTGCAACCGCAAACGATAGCGCGAGAGCCGGTTTTGGGACCTGCTCAAACATCGTTTCTTTCCATTTGTTTTCGTTTCTTCCAACCAAACGTTGGCTTGATGATGGATGGCCGGTGTCGCAGGGATTTGGTTTCATGAGCGCGTACACGTTGGGCTCACGATCGTTCGATTGATTGGACGGCAAGCGATGCGCCTTCGCGGGCCATTTTCGATCGGCTGTACGATCTCGAATATCGGTTCAGTGAAGTCTGAGCTCGAAGACCGCAGGGCCAGACCGAGATTGTCAGCTCGAACGGCAGGGACGTGGCCTATGGGTGCTCTTGCTCGCCACAAACACACGAAGACCGGCACTTACATGGTGCGAGCAGAGCGGCGTACCGACTGAGGCGGCTGGCCGAAGGCCCGGACAAAGGCACGTCGCATACGTTCGGGATCGCGGAACCCGGTCGTTTCAGCGATCTGCTCGATCAGCTCACCGGACGATTTCACACGTTCGCGCGCAACCTCCAGCCTCAGCTTCTCAATAGCCTTGGACGGCGTCGAACCGGTCTCCGCGGCAAAGACCCGCGCGAATTGACGAGGACTGAGACCGGCGCGTTCGGCCAGGATTTCAACGGTGAGCGTCTGGTCCAGGTTCTCGCGGACCCAGGACAGTAAAGGGCCGAAACGCCCATTCGGCGTCTTCAATTCGAGCAGCGAAGAAAACTGGGACTGCCCTCCCTCGCGGCGATGGTAGAGCACGAGCTGGCGCGCGGTTTCCATTGCGACCGGTTCGCCATGGTCCTCGGCGACGATGGCCAGAGCAAGATCGATTCCGGCGGTTATTCCGGCGGACGTCCAAATGTTTCCGTCTCGCAGAAAAATGTGGTCGGGGTCCAGTTTCACTCCAGGAAAGCGGGTAACGAAGTCCTGCGTACGGCACCAATGCGTCGTGGCCCTGCGGCCATCGAGGAGGCCTGCGCTCGCAAGGACATAGGCGCCGGAACACACGCTTGCGATACGGATGCCGCGCCTCGCGATCCGACGTACGAACGTGTGCGTTTCCCCGCAATCCAACGTATCGTCCACGCCAAGCCCGCCGGCGACGATCAGTGTCGTTATCGCACTGCGCGCGTTGATGCCGGATGCCAGGACCTCGACGCCAGAAGAACTGCGCACCGGTCCTGCGCACGCCGCGATCATCTTTACTTTCGGCGCGGTCGGCACAAAACGCCGCGCAATTTCGAAGACCGAGGCGGGCCCTGACGCGTCGAGCAACTGGAAACCAGGGTAGATAAGCACGGCAATCATTGGCTATGTCCGAAAACAAGGGAACTATGTCATTTCGGAATACACGCCACCATGGCAGACTAAGCACGTCAAGCATCATTGCGAGGTTGCCCGATGTCCAAGCCTTTACAGATTGGCCTACTCGTTTTCCCGCGCATAACGCAGCTGGACATGACCGGACCGCTCCAGGTTTTCTCGAGTCTGCCCGAAGCCGAGGTCCATCTTGTGTGGAAGCGCATCGAGCCGGTCCAAAGCGACACGCCTTTAACCATAATGCCCACGATCACATTCGCAGACTGCCCGCAGCTCGATGTGATCTGCGTGCCAGGTGGCTATGGAACAGATGCCCTGCTGTGCGACGACGAGGTGTTGGACTTCCTGCGACGACAGGCCAAAGGGGCACAGTACGTCACTTCTGTTTGCACCGGGTCGATCGTGCTCGCGGCGGCTGGGTTGCTGAAAGGATACCGAGCCGCCACCCATTGGAGCGCCGTCGAAGCGCTGCCGATGCTCGGCGCGACGATTTCCCGCGAACGGGTGTGCATCGATCGCAACCGGATCACGGGTGGAGGCGTCACGGCGGGCATCGATCTGGGGCTGACAGTCGTTTCCGAGTTGGTGGATCAGCAGGCGGCGGAGACGATTCAATTGCGGCTGGAGTACAATCCCGCGCCACCTTTCAATGCGGGTTCTCCGGACACTGCACCGGCGGAGGTTCTTGCCATCATGCAGGACAGAATCAGGGTCGCAAAACAAAACCGCCTGAATATCGTCAGCGAGGCGGCGGCGCGCATGCAGTAATGGCTGAGCGCGGCAAGCAGGCGACAAGACCACGCTTCACGCGCCGTCTTGCCCATTAAGCTCAGACCGTTGGGCGTTTGGGTCAATCACGGAAGACGCCACGCAGCATCGTTTTGTGCGACTGTTTTCCGTCACACCCGAAGGCTATCTATGACGAGAGGTTCAAGGCGCGCCCGGTATCGTTCCGTCACGAGGATCGATCGGCACGGCGCGGTCCCAGCCTGTATGCTGCATAAATAGGTGCGCCGCCGCCAGCAAGGCCGCCTCGCCACGAGGCCGGCCGACCAGTTGCAGCCCGACCGGGCGACCAAACTGATCGAAGCCACATGGCACCGCCATCGCAGGCAACCCAAGCATCGAGATGGCCCCCGTGATCATCGATGCGCCGACATAATTTTCAAGCGTCTTGCCGTCGATCTCGGGCGGCATTCGCAATTGGACATCGAAGGCCGGCGTCGAGGCTCCCGGCGTGACGAGGATGTCGTGCGTTTCGAAGAACGCCACGATCTTGCGATAGAATGCGGCCCTGGCCCGCTCGGCCGCGCCGAGGGCTTCGGCCGGTTGGTTCAGACCGCGCTCGGTGTTCCAGACGATATCAGGCTTGATCTGGTCGCGGTGCGTCTCAAGTCGGGTAGCGTGCGCCACGACGAAGTGCTGCGATCTTAGTGCCAGGAACGGCTCCTCCAGCCCCTCAAGCGACAAGTCCACCTCGTCGACCGTCGCGCCAAGGCCCTCGAACGCGCAAGCCGCGACCGCACACAGTTCGCGGGTTTCGCGATCGACCGGGATGCTGCCGGCGAAATCCGGCGTGAACCCAATGTGCCGGGGCGGCTCCGCAGCCTCAAGCGACTTCGTGAAAGAGACCGCGGGGGCGTCGAACGTCAATGGATCGCTGGGGCACAATCCGGTCATCGTATCGAGGAACAACGCCACATCCGGCACGGTGCGCGCCAAGGGCCCCTGTACGGACGCCGCGGAGAACAGGTTGTCGCTAGAGCCGCGCGTGATCCGCCCGGCAGACGGCCGGAGACCAATGACAGAACAATACGTCGCCGGACGGCGAACGCTGCCCGCGTGATCGGTGCCGTGCGCGAGCCAGATCTCACCGGCGGCGAGCGCCGCCGCTCCGCCACCGGTCGAACCACCCGGCGTCAGGGCGGTGTTCCAGGGATTGCGCGTCCGGCCGAAGACCTCGTTGAATGTTGAGCCGCCGGCGCCGAATTCGGGCGTGTTCGATTTTGCAATAACGATCCCTCCGAGACTCTCGATGCGCCTAACGACCGGATGGGACTCGGCTGGAACATGGTCCCGGTAGATCGGGGAGCCGTAAGTCGTGCGAACACCTGCAACGTCGACCAGGTCCTTGATGGCAAGCGGCAGGCCGCCGAGCCAACCCGGCTGACCGCGGCGCTCGGACCTCTCGCCCCGCATCAATGCCCTGGCGTGCTCGCGAGCCCGTTCAAAGCAGGTTGTCGGGAGCGCATTGAGGCTGGGTTCGACCTCGCGAATGCGCGCCTCAGCGGCTTCAACCAGTTTGAGCGGCGAGACGTCGCCCGTCGCGAGCAGTGCCGCAACCTCGGTTGCTGACAACCCGATGAGTTCTCTATTGGTGCTGGCGGACATCTATCGATCCTGGGTTCTCGGCGACCAACTAAATCACCAGGAGATACCGTAGAGCGTCCAGCGAAAAATAGGAGACAATTCTATTTCGCAAGCGGCGCGCCGATCGAACTCGTCGGTTGCGAAAAAATGTGCGCCCCGCCGCCTCCGCGAACTCAATTGGTCGGGCGCACCACGGGCCGTCGCCGTCCGAGGAACGCGCGCGCATTAAGACCCGGATCGGTTTCGACGGCGATGCGATCGAAGTAGCGCTCAGCGGCAGGCAACAAGGCATTCGACATCTTGTCCGCGAAGAGGCCCCCGAGCACTTTCCGCGCGACAAACTGCGTCACGCGCTGCCACGCGCTATTGGGTGTGCCGATGTGGGTTTCGAGGATCAGCAACTGACCATCGTCGCTGGTGTTCCGCCAGATCGCCTCGATGGCGGCATCGAACTCATCCGGCTCGAGCACGCAGAGCGAGTAGCAGGCGATCGTCGCATCGACTTTTTCCGGAAGTTCGACGCCGGTGCCGTGCCTCAGAATGAAATGATAATCGAGCTTCGGGTTCGGGCTGGCGCGGCCGACGGCATACTTCGCCATGCGCGGCGAGCAATCGAGTGCGTACACCCGGCCTTCGGGGAGCAGCGACTGGATGTGCTTCAAGCTGATGCCTGTTCCGCAGCCCCAATCCAGGACACGGTTGCCGGGCTTCAAGCCAAGCCGCACAATCGATTTTCGAATGAAGGGTTCTTCGCTTCCCAGGGTGAACAGGTAGACGAGACCATCGTAGATGCGCCCGTCGAGACCATAAACGCTCATGAAGACTACTCTTTCTTACGCCGGATCGTGACCGGCTTGAAGGCGCGATTAGCCCAAATCCTGGAAGCGTGGCTCCGTGGCATAGCGCCGCGAACATGAAGCGCGGACTGGAACCAGCCGACGTCAATCAAAGTCGCAGCAGCGAAAGCGCGCATCCTGCGCCCTGATCCGGCTCAGTTGAGATAACGATTCGCGGCCGGCCAACGTTCCTGCCCGTCGCCACAGGGCAATCGGCTTGATTTCTCGTGAACATGCCGACGACTGACAGTGTTCGCCTACGAAGTGGCCGCGCGGCGCCCGCCGCTCATTTTTGACGCATACGCCAAAGACTGCGTTGACCAAATCGCATGCTTGGGCTTGGGCTTGGCCCGTCCGTCCTGCTTCAATAGGTTCTGAAAATGTCGGAAAAAAAGCACACGAACAATGAGCCAGTCGCATGCACCAATCCACACTTGGACTATTCGTTGCAGTTTCCCTCGTTGCCGCAGCGCCGGCGGCCGCCAAGAGTCATAAATATACTTCGGAAATTATTGGCGCCCAAAAGACTTGCAAGAGCGGCGATCCGTCCGCGCCCGTCGACAAGTGCATCAAGGCGTTTGCGGACAAATTCTGCAAAGATAAGGGTCACAAGACCTACGTCATGGCCAACTGGAAGTCGTCGGGCAACGGCTATTCCGATCCCACGTTGATTTACTGCAAGTGAAATCCAGGTTGCCTGACAACATGCGACCGGCGGACGTCGCCAAGCGCGGGGGCTGAAGTCGGCTCTACCGACGGGGCCAGATCGTCGCCTCAATCGCTGGCGTTACGACCCGTGTCGCGCTCGCGTTCGAGGTCGGCAATCGAGCCTGGGCCGCGCATGTAGTGTCGTTCCGGTCGATAGGAGCCAAACAGCTCCCGCCAGGTCTTGCGGAAGGCCCTGCGCAACGCCTCAGGAATGAAACCGGAAGTGGGTGTCGGTATTGGAACAGTAGCCACGGCAGACCTGCCTATTTGCTTGCTCAATCCAACTTCGTGGATTGCCCATTGTCACTCAATCGCACTGACAAAGAGTTAAGCAGTCGGGCGCCCTTGGCGGACGGGCGCGGCCATCATGGCCATCTTCATCGACACAGAAATGGGCAAATTGGCAGAGACGAGGACACCCATCCGCGAGCATCGTCACAAGGTACAGCTCCGTCGGCATTCCGAGCCTGAACTTCGCCCACGCTGTGACGTCCACCAAGATTGCATCCGACAGATTCGTTACATGCACAAGGACGCCGCAGTTGCGGTTCTTTGTCAATCGGGCTCAACAAAACGGTGGTCGATGAGTGGCGGTCCGGCAACGTGCGCGTGAGTAGACGCCATGCCTAGATTTGCGGCCGGCGGGGACCGCCGTCTTCGCACATTTCGGTGCATGACATCTGCACGCTCGGACCGATAATTCTTCGACGTCAACTTGTCAGGCCCAGACGCGGTCCAGGAACTTGAGCCAGTTCTCGCCAAGGACTCCGCGGATGCGTGTTTCCGACCATCCGGCCCGCTCCATGGCCGGTATGAAGTTGCGGAAATCGCCCAGGGTTTCGAGGCCTTTCGGCATGGCCGGGACGGTTTCATGAGGGGGCGCGGTCGCGTGTCCCTTGCCTTTGTCGGCGGACAAATAATCGAAGAATCCGACGTCCTGGTCCTGGACCCAGTCCGTGCCAATGCCGACACTTTCCTCGCCGACCAAGTCGATGAGGTAGGCCATGCCGGCCACGCAATCGTCGATTGTGCTGTCCTCGCCCTTCGGTAGGAACGGGGTGTAGCTGGCAAAGCCGACGAAGCCGCCCGCATCGGCGATGGAGCGTAACTGCTCGTCAGTCTTGTTGCGGGCGTGCTGTTTGAGCATCGGGCAGCAGTGCGTGTAGGCGACGGGCACCTTGGAATGCCGGATCGCGTCCTCGCTGGTTTTCGCGCCGACGTGAGACAGATCGATCAGAATCCCGAGCCGGTTCATCTCGTCGATGACGTGGAGGCCGAAATCACTGAGCCCGCCGTCGCGGCTCTCCCAGCAGCCCGAGCCGACGAGGTTCTGTGAGTTGTAGGTGAGCTGCATAATGCGAACGCCGAGTTCGCGGAACAGCGCCAGGTTCGCAATGTCATCGTCTATGCCGCAGGTGTTCTGCCAGCCGAGCATGACGCCGACGCGGCCCTCCTTCTTGGCGCGGCGGATATCATCCGTCGTGTAGACCTGCATGATGAGATCATCGTGCTCGACAAACCAGCGCTTCCATTGGGCGATGTTGGCCATCGTCGCGCGGAAGTCGTGCCAGACGCTGCACGTACAGTTGGCGGCCGTGATGCCGCCCTTCAACATGTCCTCGAAGATGGCCCGCGAGAACCGGGCAATGACCAGACCATCGATCAGGATCGCATCGTCGTATCGGGCTGTCATCTTAAACTCCGGGATTCGTGCGTTGCGCTTGCGTCTATCGGCAGACGACGCGCTATGACGGCAAGGGTCAGCCAATCGCCGATGGGCGTCAAGTTGTGCTGCCGGTCACGCGATCGCGATCCGGTCTGAGGTCGCGGCGTCCGGTCGCCCGTCGCCGTCACGCGGCCATCGCCCAGCTCCGCGCGACCAATTGATCCTGCTTGTCGGCGAGCTGTGTTTCGACGTCCTTCGCTGCCAAAAGGCCAGACTGCGTATCGGCGAAAGCAATAACCGAAGTGGCGTTGAGGACGCCGGCCTTGAGCGCAAGGACGGGATCGTTGCCGCGCATGTACCAGGCGGCAAACGTCGACGCGAAGGCATCGCCGGCACCCGCGGTGCCCGCAATCCTGGTTGTCAGCGCGGGGCAGTGGCTCAACTGGGTCTGGTCGCCAACATAGGCGCCATCGCCTCCATTGGTGATGACGACCTGGCGCACGCCTGACTCGCACAGTGCCGAAACGAGCCGGGGCAGCGACATTTCGTGGCCGCCCGAGTGCAGGCCGCGCAGGATCAACTCGGGGCAATCCTCCACGCCATCGAGATCGATGACCGGGCCGCCCTCGCCATACTGGCCAACAAGCTGCGGCACAAGCGCGTCGGCTTCCGCGCGATTGAGTGCGAGAACGTCGATATCGGACAATGCCGCGTGAAACGACGAGCTGCGGCTCGTCAACTGACGAATGCCCGGATTGGTGGCGACGCATGCGCCGGCGCGCTTGGCGCGTTCGACGATGTCGGGGAAACAATCGGCGGACTCGTTGGAGAGCCCCGAAATGTAAACGAGATCCGCGCCAAACATGTCGGCCTTCAGATCGGCTGCGCACAGCATCGTATTGGCGCCGCGAAAGGTGAAGATGGCGGCATCGCGCTCGTGCGAGGCGATCATCACGGCCGCGCCGGTGGCCAGACGGCCATCGCGCATCACCCAGCGGGTCGAAACGCCTTCGTCGGCCAGTTTGCGCAAGACCACCTCGGCGCGCTGGTCCTGGCCGAGCTTAATGACGGTCGACACGTCGAGGCCCAGCCGGGACATGGCAACCGCAGCGTTGACCGCGCCGCCGCCGCAATGCTGGGAGATCTCGAGCGCCTCGGTCTTGCGGCCTTCCTCGAGTAGCAGGAACGAGCTTTCGGCGTTGCGCATGGTCATGCGCTCGATGCGCGCGTCATCGATTAGGGCGATCGAATCGACCATGGCACCGCCCAGCGTCACGGCTTTCATGAAAACGCTCCATCCGCATCCGGGTGGCGGTTGGCTCGAAGACCAGGGCTCGCCGCTTAGCGGCCGGTCGCCGCGCCACGCTCGATCTTGACGGTCCGACCCTGCTCGCCGCTGTCTCTGCTTTCGGACAGAATATCAGCGCCGATGCCAATAACCAGGAACACGATCATCGCACCGACCAGCGCCAAGAGGAATTGCCCGTGCTTTCGGTTGAGGTTAGCGATCTCGCTTTCCTCGCTGATGGTTTCGGACTGAGCCAGACCGAACATCTTGCGATGCAGGCGGCGGAGGACGTTGCCTTTGTCGATAAAAGGCACCTCCGCACGCTCGGCGATCTGGCGACCGATCTGGATGTACGGAAAACGAGGATCGTCATCGGCCTCGTTGGCATGGCCGAGAAGGATGCGCTCGCCGGTATGCAGCACCAGCATCACCGTCCGCATCATCATCGGGGCGATGACGTTGCCGTAGACCTCGCGACGGGTCTCGACCGCCTTGATCTCTGCATAGGGAATGGTGCGCGAGTGATAGAAGAAGAGCGGGATGACGCCCCCGCCTCGGTCCGGAAGCGTGAAGGAGACCTTCTCTGGGCCGATCTCGACGTAGGCGCGGAGCGAGAACATCAGCTCAAACAAGAGCAACAGCATCAACGCGGAGAAGATGACTGCGATCACGATCAGGCCCCAGGTGTCGAGCCAGACACCCTTCATTATGCGCTGGAAGAGCATCACGGGCACGGACACGAAAAACGGCAGCAACAGCACGAACACGACCGAGAAGCATGTCTTCCGGCCGCCACCGCAGTCGTAGTACGACTTACGCGCTTGCTGCGCGGCCTTGGTCTTACTGGCCGCCTGCGCGGCCTCGGTCTTGCCTGCCGTCTGCGCGGCCTCGGTGTTCGGCCCGGCTGCGACCGGCGCGGGAGTGCTCGCGGCGTCTGTCATCTCAATACGCTCCGAACCAACTCGTGAGCTGGGAATGGTAAAGCAGTCCTTGCATTACTGGAATACTGCTCCGACATTGTCGACATAGTGTGTGTCCAGATACACTCACGGGCACCAAACGGCTTTGTCTCACCAGAGAGGCCCGAGGTCCGACAAGAAGGTGGCACCGATATGATGTTCCTGCGCAAATCCGTCGAAATGCCAACTGCCGAAACGGCGCTTGCCGGCCGCGCGGCGGCGATCCCGACCGCGGCGACGCATTTCGTGTTCGATCGCGCGCTCACGGAGGGCTACCCGGCGGTCGCCCAGCACGCGGTGTTCGGGATGGGTTGCTTCTGGGGTGCGGAGCGCAAATTCTGGGAACTGGGCGAGGATCGGGTATGGATCACCGCGGTCGGATATGCGGCGGGGCTTACGCCCAATCCGACCTATGAGGAAGTGTGCACCGGACGGACCGGCCACAACGAGGTGGTGCTGGTCGTTTACGAGCCGCACCGGATTTCCTTCGAGGAGCTCCTCAAGACGTTCTGGGAGAACCACGACCCCACCCAGGGTATGCGCCAGGGCAACGATGTGGGCACGCAGTATCGCTCAGGCATCTATGTGGCCACCCATGAGCAGCGAAAGGCAGCCGAGGCTTTGAAATCGGCTTACGGGGCGGCGCTGAAAGCGCGGCGGTTTGGTCCGATCACCACCGAAATCGTCAACGCGGGGCCGTTCTATTTCGCCGAGGACTATCACCAGCAATATCTCGCCAAGGTGCCGCACGGTTATTGCGGCCTCGGCGGCACCGGCATCTCCTGCCCGACCGGTCTCGGTTAGACCAACTTCCGAACTCTCTCTAGCGGTTGGTTGCCGTCGGACGCTGCGCCCGCTTGCCGCGGGCCGGAAGCGGCGGGTCGTCAGCAGTGAGGACCTTGCGACACATTGCGGGTAACGCCGCCATCGTCATCGGCGGGCGAGGCTTCCATTTTCGGCGTGGCTTTTTCGGTTTCGGCTTAGGCCGCAACCGGGCATGCAGCCATCTGTACCAACGTTTGAGCTCCTTGCCACAGCCGTCCGAATTCCGCGGTGCGGGTTGCGAACGACAACCGGGATTGCCCGGCGGGCAGCTCAAGCGAACGTGGAAATGGTAGTTATGACCACGGACGGGGCGCACCTTCGACAACCAGTCGCGATCACGGCCGGCGGTGCGGCACAGCTCTTTCTTGATGGCCGGGTGCACAAGCACACGTTGAACCTCGGGGTAGGAGGCGGCACGCTTGATCAGGCGGGCATGCGCCGGCGTCCAGACCTTGCGATTCACCGCAAGCTGGTTCTTGGTCAGCATGAAGGTCGCTGACAGCTTTTCGCGCTCGGCCGACGACAGGCGGTGATCGGGCATCGGTGTCAGCCAGATATCGATGTCGAGGCCGACCTGGTGGGAGGCATGCGCGGGCGGCATCGGCCCACCTCGCGGCATGGCAATATCGCCGACCAGCAAGCCCGGCCAGCCGTCGTTCTTTTTGGCATCGTTCGCCAACCGCTTGATCAGGGCGATGGTGATCGGGTGCCCCCAGCGGCGGTTGCGAGAAAGGCGCATTGCCTGCCAGGTCGGCCCATCGGCGGCGAGTTGCTTGGCGCCGGCAAGACAACCGCGCGTGTAGAAGCCGTAGACCGCCGGCGGCATCGCGGCGGCGCGGCTAGCAGCCTTGAAGAGTTCCTTGGCCGGGATCGGTGGAAGTTTCTGAATCCGGCTCTTGACCGGTTTGGGTTTCGGCGCGGGCGTCGGCGGAACTTCGGCGTGTGCCGGCACCGCAAATATCAAGGCCAACGCCGCCGCTCCGGCCAGTTTCCGCTTCGGCATAACCGCCTCCTTGGATGCCTTGATTCAAGTAGGATATCGCAAGTTCGCGCCCGGATGTGAACCGCACGGTTGCACATTTGCTTGACTGGCCCCGGCGGCACAGATGTTTCCACAGGATATTGAGGGACGAGCCGGCGGACACTCTTGGCGCCGACCGGGTAATCAGCCGGGCCGGGCGCCGGACGATAGCTGCAAGCCGACCACGCCAACGATCACCAATGTGAGGCTTACGAGTTTGAGTGCGCTCGCGGGCTCGCGGAACCAGATGATGCCGATGGCTGCAATCAGTGCCGTTCCGGCACCGGCCCAGATGGCATAGGCGATCGACAGGTCAATGGTGCGCAGGACCAGCGTGAGACCGACGAGGGCGCCCGAATAGCACACAAACACACCCACGGAAGGCCAGAACGCGGAAAACCCATTGGCCAGTTTCATCATCGTCGAGCCGGCCACCTCTAGGAGGATGGTCAGAGCAAGTATCAACCAGGCCGTCATCAGATCATCCTTCAATCATGGGGTGGGTCATCCGCGTAGACCGGTTTCTACTTGTTGTGGCACGTGGCCGCGGTTGGTAGGAGATTGGGATGCATTTCCTCCATAACCGTCCGTGCGGGCAACCCGCCAAGGAAGTCCATCTGCTACTGGCGCCCGGCTCGATGGGTCCCATGGACAGCCCGGCGCTTGAACTTCTGAGCCAGCTTTTGGCGGCATGCGGCGTCGTGGTCAGTCGGTTCGAATTCGACTACATGGCCCAGCGCCGATCCGGTGGCAAGCGGCGGCCGCCGCCGCGGGCGGAGCGATTGCTCGACGAATATGCCGCTGCAATCAGCGCAATTGAGCCTGGACCTAAACCGGACGCGCGTCTTCTGATAGGCGGCAAGTCGCTCGGTGGCCGGGTCGCCAGCATGGTGGCAGAGGCTGAGTTCGCAGCCGGTCGCATCGCAGGTCTCGTCTGCTTCGGCTATCCGTTCCACCCTCCCGGCAAGGCCGACAAGCTTCGAACCGCCCACCTGGAAGCTTTGCGCTGCCCGGCGCTCATCGTGCAGGGTGAACGCGACCCATTCGGAGACCGCGAAGAGGTTACCGGCTACAAGCTGGCCGCAACGATCGGCCTCCACTGGGCGGTCGACGGCGATCACGATCTCAAGCCGCGCAAGTCGTCGGGCCGATCGCATGAGGACAATCTGGCTGACGCCGCCCGCGCTATTGCGGATTTCGCCGATCGACTTTAGTGCAGTCGGCCGCCATTGGGCACGTCAATTCCGGGATGGACCAGCACGACGGCGCCCTGTTCATCCAGAAAGCCCAACGTGAGAACTTCCGACATGAACTTGCCGATCTGGCGCGGCGGGAAATTGACCACTGCCGCGACCTGTCGTCCGACCAACCCCTCCGGCGTGTAGTGGACCGTGATCTGGGCCGAGGTCTTCTTGACGCCGATTTCGGGACCGAAGTCGATCCAAAGCTTGATGGCCGGCTTGCGGGCTTCCGGATAGGGCTCAGCCTGGGTCACCGTGCCCACGCGAATATCGACCTTGAGGAAGTCGTCGTAGGTGATCTGTGCCGGTTGTTCTGTCTCGTCGCTCATCGTCTCGGCTCTCCGTTCGCATTGGTCGCGCGGAAACTGAAACGTCGCGCGTGAAGATGCAAGGGGCGGAGACTTTGTCCGGCGATGGCGGGTGTCAGGCCGATCCAGGTGAGGGATTCGGGAAATCAACGGCGGGTGCCTCGCCACTCGGCCCGTTCGTCGCGGGATCATTTGCGGACGCCTGGGGCTCCCTTGCCCCGCGACGCCGTTCCAGCAGACCTGTCAGCATGGCACAGATCCGACGCCCGCTCTTGGTCGCTTCATCGAGCCCCGCAACCGCGCGTTCGCCGCCGCGCAGGCGGCGGTCGAGCGCCGCCATGGTGCGGGCGAGACCCGGATCGTCGTCATCGAGCCACCCGCGCAGCACCTGGCCGTAGACCGTCGCCAACCCGGCCGCCTTGATGCCGCCCAATACACCGTCAGCGCTGATACCGCCCGCCTCCAGCATCCAGGCCTGCGAGGCAAGGGCGTGGCGACACAGACGGAAATCGAGCGGCGAGGTCTTTGCGACGGACTTGAGACCCGCCTTGTAGGGCTCGAGCGCGTCAAGGCGGCACATCACGACCTCGAACAGGCGGTCGCGCGGCGATTGACTGAGATCCGGAGTTGGCGCCGACGTCAGGACGTGGCGATCGACTGCACCGACCAAACCAATCAGGATGTCGCTCTTGTCAGCAAGACCGTGCTCACGCATGTCGGCCAGCGTCACACCGGCTGCGTCCGCAATGGCGCGCAACGATACCGATGGCCAGGACTGTCCGGCCGCGAGGGTCATGGCGGCGACGATGACTTTGCCGGTCACGGTGGTTTCGTCGAGCATTCCGGTTCTCCGCGGTCGCTGGCCAGCGACATGGCCGGCCAAGCCGTCATTATCTGTCATGGCCTATATTTAGGGCATGCGGCAACCGATGCCAGACGCTTAGTGTGTAGCACTTTGCTGC
>Ga0055473_10000028_pt1 | contig 13639 bp, 12 predicted proteins | sample Muzzi_CordA_D2_FD_57679 | JGI IMG/M metagenome (GOLD analysis project Ga0055473, IMG submission 57679) | Wetland microbial communities from San Francisco Bay, California, USA, that impact long-term carbon sequestration - Muzzi_CordA_D2 | ecosystem: Environmental > Aquatic > Marine > Wetlands ... | reverse complement strand
CGAAGCGCGCGAAACCGTTTTGCGGGTCGATGGCGGCATGGTGGCTTCGGATTGGACCATGCAGTGCCTTGCCGACATGCTCAACGCGCCGGTCGATCGGCCTCGCGTTCTCGAAACCACTGCGCTTGGCGCCGCATATCTCGCCGGCCAGCACGTTGGATTTTATCCGCCACCCGAGGAATTCGCTACGCTCTGGTCGTTGGAGCGCCGCTTTGAGCCCCGCCTGAGCCAGAACGAACGAGACCGAAGATACCGTGGGTGGCAGGACGCCGTGCGCAGAACGCTTGCAGCGTGACGCCGATCGGCTTTGTGTTGGATCGAGCTACGAACTCAATCCCACATGTTTCCATACGCATTCGTTGCACGGATCCAACCCGATCCTGTCCGTCGCCGGCAGTGTTGTCATCGTCGCGCGCGCGTCCGCCGAAGCGAAGATGTCGAAGCGATCATCGGCAACCTCAATGATCAATCGGAAGCCGATCCGCTTCACGATGAAGACGAAATCATCTGATAGGTTGAGTGTTTCCAGGAGCGGCAGGACTGATGCGGCGAGCCAGCAGAGCGGTTGGTCAGTCGCGACACGTCAATGCTGCAGCACCATGGCAGATCTCGCCAGCACCTCGCCATCTCCCACGACCTGGCCTATGAAAATTCCCTGAAGGCTCGAATGCTGAATTGAGTTCCTTCGGTCCCGAAATTGAACCGCGTCACGACTTCAATCGGACCGGTTGAAACGCGTCCGCCAATTCGCGATCGAACCCGTCTCGCGCGAGGAGAATCTGCGCGGATAGGCTGGCCAGTCCCGGCGCACACTGAATGCCGAAACCACACTGTCCCGCCAACCAGAAAAAACCCTCCAGTTCTGGGTCAAAACCGACAGCCGGATACTCGTCGGGCGTTATCGTGCGAATGCCGGCAAGCGTTGTTTCAACTCGTCTGATCACATGGCCGGTGTCTTCCGAAAACCGATGGAGTCCCTCGGCAATCACGAGATCGTCTGCTTGAACATCGTGGGGCGTGACCGGATCTTCGTCTCCTGGAGAAACAAACAACTGGTTCGCTTCGGTTTTCGCATACCAGCGCATCGGCGCCGTAACGGTGAACGGCACATCTCCACGCGCACTGAGATCGACCGGTATTGGCAAGACAGCAAAGCTGCGCCGACAAGGTTGCAATGCCAGCGTTGAAACGCCGGCCATGGTGGCAACATCATTGGCCCAGGCGCCAGCCGCATTGACAATAACACTTGCAACGAACGTCTCGCTGGGTGTCGTCACGATCCACCCGGATCCATCGCGCCGCAAGCCAGAAACCTGTGCCCCGAATCTGAACTCAGCGCGGTTCTGGCGCGCCCTTCGCATCGCTCCGTGCAAGAGGGCATGCGTGTCGATGTCATGCACGTCCCGCTCGTATGACGCTGCGATGAAGTCTTCCTGTCGCACCATCGGGAACAATCGCGCCGCCTCGTCAATGCTGATCCGTTCGATGCCAGGTTGACCGGAGATCATACCAGCGTGCTCGTCGCAGCCACCGCTCAAGACAAGCCGCAGCAGACCACGTTCCTTCAGCAGCGTGCCCGGAAAGAATTCGGGATCGGGTGCATCGTAGAAAGTCCTGCTCTTTGATGTCAGATTGCGGATCAACCCTTTGCCATAGCTCGGGACGAACACAGCGGCGGAGCGCCCGCTCGCGTGATAGCCTGCCTGTTCTTCGCGTTCGAGTACGACGACCCGGACCTGATCGGCGAGGTCGGCAGCCAGCGTCAGGCCCGCGGCCCCGGCACCAATGATCGCTACGTCAACAGTCTTCATGATGCGTCCTGCGCGACGGGCCTCACGTTCCGCCGCCGATAGCCGAGCCACCAGATGGCTGCGACGGCAAACGCGAACAGCAATACTGCAACTGGATGCTTTAACAGCGCTGCAGGGTTGCCCCCCGTCAAAACCAGGCTTTGCGACAACGAAGTCTCAAACCGAGGGCCAAGAAAGAATGCGATAATGAAGATGACTGTCGAGTAGCCGAACGTGGTCATAACGTAACCCACGCCTGCAAATATCAGCATGACCCCGACAGCGAACAGGCCGCCAGTTGCCAGCGAAACGCCCACGATGCACAACAACAGCGCCGAGGAGAAGATGATGGATTCCGGCGCCAGGGCCACCCACGCCCACAGCCTCAAAGTCAAGTGACCGACGCAGAAGTTGACGGCATTTGCCATCACCATTGCCCCGAACAGTCCATAGATCAACCGGCCTTGTTGCTCGAATAGAAGCGGCCCCGGCTGAATGCCTTGGATCATGAAAGCGCTAATAATTAACGCGGCCGTGACGCTGCCCGGAATGCCGAGCGTCAGCAGTGGAATCAGGTTGGCGCCTGCAACCGCGGAATTGGCCGATTCAGCCGCCGCGATACCCTGGATGTTGCCTTTGCCGAAACTGTCCGGATCGGCCGAGGCGTGTTTCGCAGATGCATACGACATGAACGCTGCCGCGGTCGAACCAATACCAGGCAAGGCGCCAAGGACGGTCCCGATGACGGTCCCGCGCAGCAGCGTGTAGCGGCACGCCCAATACTCGGACCAACTGACGCGCTTATCGTTTGGATCATCCGAGCCGGAAATATCGATAGCTGGTCTGACCTCGCCACGGGTCGCGGCTAGCCGCTTCAGGATCTCGGACACCGCGAGCATGCCAATTGCAACCGCCGCCAGCGGCAGGCCATCGTAGAGTTCGAACCAACCGAATATAAGACGCGGCGTCGAATGCTCGGGATCAAGGCCGACCGTCGCGCACAGGAGACCGAGGGCGGCCGAGACGACCCCCTTTGTCGCCGAGGCCCCGATAAGCCCGGCAATGATAGAGAACGCGAAGATCATCAGCGCGAAAATTTCGACCGGCCCCATCTTTAGCGCCAGCACGGCGAGCGGCGCCGACACAGTGATCAGCACGATGTCACTGCATGTATCGCCGGTGATGGACGAATAAAGCGCCATCTTTGTCGCCTTGAGTGGCTTGCCGGCCTTGGCAAGAGGATACCCGTCGAGTGCCGTCGCAGCGGCATCGGGAGTGCCAGGTGTGTTCATCAGAACAGCAGGAATCGCACCGCCGACAAGGCCGCCTTTATTGACGCCGACGAGAAAGGAAATGGCGGGCAACGGATCGAGGACGAACGTAAACGGGATGGCGATGGCCATCGCCATCACCGGACCGATACCGGGCACGGCGCCGACGAATTGCCCGACCACCACACCGGCAAGGACGAATGCGAGGTTGACCATGCCGAATGCATCGCCGAAGCCGGCCAGAATTACGTCGACGTCCAACATTCAATTCTCGAACACAGCCTGCGCGTGCAACCGACGGCGGCGTGTTCAGCCCCCTCTGCTTTGATCTGTCAGGGTAGATTGCGTCCGAGCAGTACCTCGACCACAACCCAGATGATAAATGGCACGATCACGGCGCCGCCCGCCAACCAGCCTATCCGTCGCTCGCCAACCAAAAGCATGATGGTCAGCGCCAGGACGGGTGCTGTCGTAATGAAATCCAGTACGGCAATCAGGGCCAAACCGGCGGCCAGAATGGCCAGAAAAAAAAGCCCTCGGCCAAATTGGGCCGCATCGACCTTCGTCCAAGGGGGCGGAACGGCGGCAAGTGCGACGCCGCCAACAGCAACGATCCAGGCCGCAACATTGGGTATCGTTTGTGGCTTGGTCCAGCCGTATTCGATCACCTCGGTTTGGCCGGGGATGAGATGGAAGTAAAGGAGCAGGCCGAGACCCGCGAGAAGGATCCCCGGCATTCGCTCCACGAGTCTCATCGCTTTCTGGTTCCAATCATACGCATCTCGTGACCATGGGCTGGCCCCTCCAGACGAACGCGAGGGCCCAGCGTCTGCACACAAAGCCGCCGGGCTATTTCCCGAACAGGACCTTCACGCTCGCGATACCATCCACCAGCATCTTGTTCGTGCCCTCAGGCCCCATATTGTCGGGTTTCGTCGATATCGTATTGACGACGATTTTTTCCACTTCTTTCGACTTGATCGCCTTGTCCAAAGCGCTTGCCAGCGCCGCTTTCGCCTCGGCTGGGATGCCCTTGCGAGCGGCGAAATAAAAGATCGGGTCGACAAAAGCGTTATAACCTTGCTCTTTGAACGTCGACACGTCTGGCGCGTATGAATGGCGCTGGTCGTTGGCGCTTGCCAGCAGCTTCAGCGTGCCTTTCTCGATGTAGGGAATATGTTTGCCGGCGGAAAAGGCCGCGGCGACCTGGCCGCCGAGCACAAGCTGAAGCATCTCAGCCGAGCTCTTGGTCGAAACCAGCCTGAGGCCGGCCCCATCGGCTTTGTTGACGTGCCGCATCAACAGCTCTTGTGGCTTGGCGTCAAATGCTACGGCGATACCACCGTGTTTTTTCGAATACGCTGCCAATTCCTTGATGGTGTTGAACGGTGCATCGCGCTTGGCAACGACACCAAGCTGGATACGGGAAACCGTTGCAAGATACGCGAAACTATCGAGTTTGAACGGCAACTTGTCGCCCCGCAGCACAAGGTTGATCATGATTGGCATATTTACGCCCATGCCGATCACACTCCCGTCTGCAGGCCCCTTGGCGATGCCGGCAAACATGGCGACACCGCCGCCACCGGGCTTGTTTTCGGCAATCACGTTCCACCCGGTTTGAGCTTTGATGACCGATGCGATGACCCGGCCAATCGTGTCGGTTTCGCCCCCGGCACCGAACCCGATCTGCAGCCTCAATGGTTTCGATGGCTTCCACTCGGCCGCGCCGGACTGCGAGCCAGCCACCAGCAATAACGCCGCGGCGAGGGCCGTAATGAATGTCTTTGGTTGCATGAGATATCCTCCCTACTCAAAACTAGCCAATTGTGCGCCGTTTCCTAAGTGATGCTATCGAGCGCGCATCCCGCGCTTCGGGGTGACGGGGCTCGCCAGCGACATCCCGTTGGTCCAAATCCGCGAGCGCGGATAACGCCGCCCTGGCGACGCGTTGCGACATGTCGAGGTACTTCGCCTGTTCTTCGGGTGTGAGAACACGGTCGACTGAGCGGTAGAATTTGGTGACGGCCGGTAGGACCCGGTTGAAGTGATCCCATCCCTTGTCATTGAGCCGGAAGAGGCGCACGCGCCCGTCCTCCCGGGAGCGCATCGACTCAATCAGCCCGCGCTCCTCCATGAGACGCATCGCGCGGCTGACTTGGCCCTGTTCCATGTCGGTGAATTCAACCAGCGCTTTCTGCGAAATCTCATTGTTGAGGGAAAGCGCCAGGCAGATCCGCCAGGCCACCAGACCGAGCTCGCCGTCACGAGAAAGCAGTTCTCCGAGAGCCGTGCGCAGTAGCCGCGACAACCGGTAGGCCGCCATCGGAACCGGGCTCGTACCCGCAGGTATCCGGTCCAAATCAAGCGGATCAATTCCCTGCTGCACAGTCGTACTCATCGATAAAAGTCCTCTGAGGATTGAGATTATATGACTAGTCATGGATCAGCAAGACGCGTCCGCCCGGCACACCATTGCTCTCCGACCAAATCGAAGCCAGCGGGACTGAGCGCTCCCGTCGCGGCGTGTTTCGGGGCGGTGCCGAGCCGGCGGACGCGATACGCGACGACCTCAACCGGCACAACGCTGACCCGATGCCGTTCGTTCGGGCGAACACGGCCGGTACAAAACGTGCTGCAAATGCCGGATGGCGAGCCATGGACGATCACTGAAAACATTGGAATTATCGGGCTGTGTGCGGTCTCTCGCCGCCTGCACCAATTGTTGACCGGATGACCGGCCCGCATTCCGCTGCAGTGTTTGGAGGCGCAACGGCAACACTTCTGCCGAGCCCGTGCGACCCGAAACCCTTTTTTTACCAATCTGACGTCTAGTTGGAACGGTCGGGTAAACCCTTGTACGCGTGCGGGTATGTCAAGGTTCCATTCAAGCCCGACGTTTCCACCGTGTCGCAGGCGATGACCACACAGCGAGATGTGGTGGATTGGGCACAATCGCTTCCATGAGCAGTAATAAGTTGCGCCATTGATCGAACGAATCGCTTAAAAGCCACCCTAATGATGTGGTCTTGCGAGCTTGCATAGGGGGATACGATGAAGCTGCGCAAATTTACTCTGGCAGTCGGCCTGGCCGCGCTTACGGGCGCTGGCGCGCTGCAGATCGATGCGGCTTCGGCCGGTCAGCCGAGCTTCGGCGGACCGGACTATTCCAACACTGTCTACTCGATTGCCATCGTTTCGGGCATCGACATTACCGAAGGCTCGAGGGAAGGCTACACAGGTGTGATCGGCGCATTCAACGGCGATCTCGACCGTAGTGGATTTCTCTACCGCATCCTGGGCTCTTACGGTTCATACGAGTACGACACGATTTTCCCAGGTCCGACGCCGGTGAGCATCGACGGCGACTACTTGCAGGGCGACATCATGCTCGGCTACCAGATCGTCTCGAACGGGGTTTCGGCCGCGGCCTATATCGGTGTCGACTACCAAGACCATGATCTTTCGCCGGATGATCCAGGCAATCCGCTGCGCGGCAGCGAAACCGGTTTTAAGGTCGCGCTTGATATCGAGACCCAGCGTTACGCCAATGCGCCTGTGTACGCCGCCCTGGACGGCGCCTACTCGACCGCCTTCGACACGTACTATGTCCTCGGTCGGCTCGGCATGAACTTCGGCAAGGTCGCGATCGGTCCGGAAGGCATGCTGCTTGGCGACGCCTCGGGCGATGCTCAGCGACTGGGCGCCTTCGTCCTGTTCGACATCTCGTTCAGCCCTGAATCGGTTGGCACACTGTCGCTTTCGGGTGGCTACCAGTTCGTCGACAATGCCGACGACCCGATCGGCCGGAACTACGGCGAAGAAGGTGCTTACGGCACCCTCAAGTTCACGATGGCTTTCGGCGCGGGACGCAAACCACTGAAATAGCCGCGCATCGGCCGCGGGGGCGGTTGATGCTGTTGCAGCACAAGGCCGGGCATGACGATGCCCGGCCTTGTGCGCGTTTGGCGATGGTTGGCTCCAAATGGAGCGACAAACTTACGAACGGTCTTGTCGTTGAGAGGAATTGAGGAGGGGGGCCGTCCCGCCACAGGGCGATGCCGCGTGACAGAATGCCGTTTCGGTGGACACTTCCTCCAAACGGCGCTTGGAGTTGGCAAGCCAGGCGCGGTCTCGCGCTGACAATTGCGGCGGCCCTTTGGCCACCACCCAACCTCTGACGACCGAGCCGTGCGCGTCTCGTACGACGTAGGCTTTCATGGCGTTTCCTGATTTTCTGTTATTTCAGGCCATCAGCCTGCAGGACAATTTCTGGCGTCTTTCGGCGTCACGACACCGAACACGTTGCCTTGCGGGTCCTTGACCACCGCGATGCGGTTGCCGTCCGCCAAGGTCTTGGGCGGGTAGAGAACGCTGCCGCCATTATCTGCCGCGGCGCGCGCTGCGGCATCCGTGTCGGCAACCTGGATGTAGACGAACCAGCCCGGCTGAGCGTTCGCGGCATTGGGATGCTCGATGTCCATCAGGCCGGTGCTGTCGCGCTTTCCTTTAACGAAAACAGTATACTGATCATCGGGCGTGCTGGCCGGTGCGCGCTGTTCTTCAACGTCGACGATCTTGGTCTTCCATCCGACCACTTTCGAGTAGAATCCGCCGAGCCGATCGGTGTCCTCCGAGATCAACTCGTTCCACCACACAAAGCCGATGCCGGCGCAGGCTACTGCGCTGGTGAGCGGCGTCGGTTTCGGACGCGCAATTTCGCTGGCCGTGGCCGGTAGGCAGGCGATCGCCAGGCCGACCGCGGTCGCGCCGAGCCAACGCGCTGCCGCTCTGGCGCCGCTCAAGTTCCGCGAAAGTTTCTGCTTGCGCGGTGATGAACCTTTTTTCAGATCCACGTCTATATCCTCCAGTTGGTGAACGCCGCACTCGCACGGTCGAACAGCCACCAACAAAGCAAGAGGAATGCCAGTCCCGCTGTCCGCCGCAACGCCGGGATATGTCCTTGCACGAAGTTTGCGTGGTCGAAGGCGGCGCAGTGCTTCGGGCCGCGCCGCACAATTAAAAGGACGATGAAATGGTCCACGATAATTTCCACTGCCTCGAAGGCCGCGATCACATCGCAATCGGGCACGCCATGGGCGAAACCTTCGGGGATATCATCGCCGACTACCTGGACGACGCCCGCAGCGATAAGGGATGGTCGTCGACGGTCGCCGCCGCCGCCGGCCCGCTTTGCGCCACCAGGCGATATTTTCCGGCCCTGATCGAGGAGCTGGAGGCGTATGCCGCTGCCGCGGACGTCCCGTTTCGTGACCTTTGGGCGCTCGCCATCGCCGATGATTTCGATACAACTGCACCAGAACGCTGCACGACGGTCATCACAAATCAGGGTCGCTTGATCGCCCACAACGAAGACTGGGACGCCGACGCCACCGAGGATGTCGCAATCCTGAAAACGGTACGGCCGGGACTGACGGTTCTCGAGATCTACTACTATGGCTGCCCGCTCGGCGGCGTCGCGCTCTCGCTGTCTTCGAACGGCTACGTTCAGGCCATCAACAGCGTGGATCACGCCGATACCCAAAGTGGCGTCCCTCGCAGCATCCTGGCGCGCGCCATGAGCCGCGTCGTCGATCTCGAGACCGAGCTCGACCGGCTCCTGGCTGTGCCGCGGGCATCGGGCTTCGCGCATACCCTGGTCGACCGCGACGGCGGTATCGTTGCTCTCGAATGCTCCGCGACACGACATGTCGTGAGCCGGCCCAGCTCGCCGTTCGTTCATACCAACCATGATCTCGAACCGGCGCTCGCCGAGGTCGCCGGCGGATCGCCCTCGCCCAGTTCTGAGGCGCGCTATGAGATGGGGCGGGCGCACTGCGATGCAGAGATGACACCGGGCCGGCTCACGATGTTGATGGATGACCGGAGCGCTGGCCGCAAAAAAAGTATTTACAACGCGAACACCATCGCCCGTGGTCTCGTCGATCTCGAGCGGCAAACAGTCGGTTTCTGGCTGAAACGTGAAGATGGCCGAGGCCGGATCGACTATCCTATTGACTTTATTTTTTAACTCTTCGGCGATACTGCCCGCATCGCGCCATTCCGGTGCGGCCTGAACCGAGATCCAGAACGGTGCGTATTCGAGCGATCAAACGGATAGCCAGCCTGTTGGCGCTGCCCTTTGCGCTCGCATTGGCAGTGCTGATCTATACGTACGGCTTTTGGCAATCGCCCTATGTGGTCGAGAAACTGAGCTTCAAGACCAACGTCGTCGAAGGAACCACCAACGATAAACCGGTCATCGTTGCTGCCGACCTGTATCTGCCCAGGTCGGCCTCCTATCCCATCCCCGTCGTCATCATTGCGCCGTCCAGCAGCGGGATCGAAACGGAGCGCGAGGTGTTTTATGCCCAACGGCTTGCCCGTATCGGCATCGCCGCGGTGACAATCGACAGCTTCTCGGCGCGGGACGTGAAAAGTTCGGTGTACGACCAGAGCCTGCTCGAATCCTGGCAGGTCGAGAGCGACGCCATCGCCGCACTCAAGCTGTTGCAGGCGGACCCTCGGTTTGCAGGCGCTTCTGTCGCCATCATGGGCGTGTCCAAGGGTGGGACGGTCGCGATGGACAGCGCATCCGTGGTGCGTCGTAAGTGGACGGGCGTGAGCGATGTCGCCTTCGCCGCGCACATCGCGATTTCACCGGATTGCACCTGGACGATGCGGTCGGACGCCACCACCGGCGCTCCGATCTTCTTCATGCTCGCCGAACGCGACGACCAGACGCCTTACCGGCCGTGTCTCGATAAGGCCGAACGTATGCGCCAGGCCGGCAACAACCGCATCGAAACCAAGGTCTATTCGGGCGCGCATCATGGTTGGGAGGAACTCGGTGCCACCCCATACTATGACCCCGACGTCGAGAATTATGCGCGCTGCCGCGTATGGATCGAGAACGATGGCAGCATGGTCTCGGTGGATACCAACGAGCCTGTCCCGGAACAGAGCTGGCATGAATGGGCCAAGGAAAATTGCATGACCCTAGGCGCCACCTGTTGCGGTGGCAACCGACTTCTGAAGAACCAGGCATTTCGCGACATCGTCGCTTTCCTCAGGCGATCAGGGTTCAAGTTGCCACCACGCCCTTAGCACCGCCTGCGGTGGCGCTTCTTATTGCGCCGCCACCGACAGGTATGAGGTCAGCCCGAGCCGATCGAGGATCGCTTGCACGCCGCCCGGCGCCAGCCACTGGTTGCGCGCCGAACTCGACAGCGAGCGCAGCGGATCGAAATAATAGTACATGCGGTCCGGGTTGACCGCCGGTGCGCGGTAGCCAGTGATCCCGAATTCATCGTTCCGATACTCGTAGCTGTGCACGTCCCGCTTGCCGCCGCCGCCTGGCGCGTCGACGATCAGCAGTGGCGTATTGAAGCCCGCCGTCGCGCCACGCAGCTCGCGCTCGAAGCGCTGCATCTTCTTGATCGGGACGCGGAAGTGCTCGGTGCTCATCACCATGTCGCAGGCGTAGACATAATAGGGCTGGATGTTGATCCGCCCGAGCGCCTTGGTCAGCTCCACTAGCGTCTCGGAGCTGTCGTTGACGCCCCGCAACTGGACGGCCTGGTTGCGCACGTAGATCCCTTCCGCGAACAGCCGCCGCATCGCCTGCTCGACCAGCGGCGTCACTTCGCGGGGATGGTTGAAGTGGCTGTGGATGAACACACTCTTGAACATCTCTCGACCCTTTCGGGCCACGTCCGCAATCGCGGAGAACCAGGCTTCGTCGGTCAGGAACTTCATCGGCTGGACCGACAACGCCTTGGTCGCAAAACGGATCCGTCGGATATGCGCGATGTCAAGCAGCGCCTCGCCCAGCATGCGGATGTTCTGAGGCTTGACACGCGCGATGTCGCCGCCCGAGACAACCACGTCTTCAATTTCGGGATGCGACCGGATGTAGTTCAGCGCCGCCTGCCAGCCCGCCGGACTGGCGACGCGGTCCTTCTGCAGCGCGGCCGTGTCCTGCCCGACTGCATAGCTGCGCGTGCAGTACTGGCAGTAGACCGGGCAAACTGACGTGACGAGGAACAGCACCTTGTCGTTATAGCGGTGCACCAGGTTGGGCGCAGGCGAAGTATGTCGCTCGCCCAGTGAATCCACCGACATGCAGGGATGGTCCGGTTCGAGTTCCGACTGCATAGGCAGGAACTGGCGCCGGATCGGGTCGGTGGTGGCATTCTGCCAGTCGATCAGGTCGAGCACGTAGGGTGTCAGCCGGATCGACATTCCGACCTGGTTGAGGCCCGCCAGCATGTCGTCGATCACCTCGGGCGCGGCCTGATCGCCGATGTAGGAGACAAGTTGGTCCGCTCGCGTAACCGCATTCTTGTCCTGCCACAGATGGTTCAGGAACTCAGACCGGTCGGCAGTCACCACCGGGCCGTTCGCGTTTCCAGCTCGCACAACTTCCAAAACCGACATTTCAGGGCTCCATACCAAATCGGGACATTTGGCAAGGACGTCGCAACTTTCGAACCAGTGCCGGCCCGTTTGTGCCGGTGCGACGTCGTCAATGGTTAACGCCGCAGCCTGCTCCGCCGCGTGTTGCGCGCTCTCCGGCCCGCTCGGCACAAAGATTGCCTGTGAGCCCCCATCGTTCGTTGTGGCACTCAGTCGATCGACCTCCCGCGAGCGTGAAATTGGCGCCATCCCGCGTCCCCCGACATCGACGAGAAGAGTTCACCACCGTGCAAATGACCGGATTGCAGCGCGTTCACCGGACCAACGCAGGCAGCCTCGTGGCGAGGCTCGCCCAGCTTCACGCGGGCAACGCCAACCATGCAGCCGACGCTTTCGGGGACACGGGCTGCCTGCATTGGATCTTTGAGAAACAGGTCGACGTGCGCCCCAATGGGACCGCGCTTGTGTGCGGCGCGCGGATCTGGACCTACTTCGAGATCGAACGCGAAGCCAATCGCCTGGCCCGATATCTTCGCGCGCTGGGTGTCTGTCGCGGCACGTTCGTTGGCTTGTCGCTCGACCGCTCCGAATGGCCAATCATCGCGATCCTTGCCGTGCTCAAGGCCGGCGGTGCGTATGTGCCGATCGAGCCTTCGCTGCCCGACGCCCGCATCACCTACATTGCTGAGCTGGCCGATTTTGCCGTCGTCCTGACTGATCGGGCCAACAAGGACCGCATCGGCGCGATCTGCGAGACACCCATCGCAGTGCTCGAGGACTACCACGCCACGGCCGACTCATATCTGACTTCGCCGCTTCCTGAGTCCGCCGAATCGGCGCGCCCGGGCGACACCTGCTATGCGCTGTTCACTTCGGGCTCGACCGGTCGGCCGAAGGGCGTGGTCACGGCGCACTCAAACGCCTTCCACTTCGTCCACGCATTCAATGGCGTGTGTGACACCACACCCGACGACAGCGTCTTCCAGGGCTTTGCGCTCGGCTTCGATGGTTCGGTCGAAGAAACCTGGATGGCGTTCTCGAACGGCGCGCGCCTCGTTTGCGGCGAAAAGGATACGGCGAAGTTCGGCGCCGAGCTTGCCGCCGTCCTGCGCGCCTATGAGATCTCATTTTTTTCCACCGTCCCGACCCTGCTGGCGACGCTGCCCGACGAGCTCCCCGCATTGCGCCAGCTCGTGGTCAGCGGCGAAGCCTGCCATCCCGATCTCGTGCAGCGTTGGGCCACCGGTCGGCGGACGATGCTGAATGTGTACGGACCCACCGAAGCCACGGTCAATACCACGGCAAGCGTCCTGAAACGCGACCAGCCGGTGACGATCGGGCGTCCGTTGGCGGGTTATGAAATTCACATCCTGGATGCGGATCGCGCGCCCGTCCCGCACGGTGAGAAGGGTGAACTTTATATCGGCGGCCCCGGCATTTCGAAGGGCTATCTCAAGCAGCCCGATTTGACGCGCGCGACCTACATCGACAACTGGCTGCCGCCCAACGCGACCTTCAACGACCGGCCCAAGCGGCTCTACAAAACCGGCGACCAGGTGCGCTGGAACGACGAGGGCGAGCTCGAGTTTTTCGGGCGCATCGACCGGCAGGTCAAGCTGCGCGGCTTTCGCGTCGAATTGTCCGAAATCGAGGCAGTGATCGCGGAACGTCCCGAAATCGCGACCGCGGCGGTCGTTCTGCACAAGGGCGGGGATATGGAAGCGCTCGCGACCTACGTGGTCCTGAATGAGGGCTACGATGCCATCGACCGCGTGGCCATCCTCGAGCTGCTGCAGGACCGCCTGCCGCACTACATGATCCCGTCCTATCTCGACGTGCTGGATGAATTCCCCGTCCTACCGAGCGGCAAGATCGACCGCTCCCGCTTGCCCGAGCCGTCGGCCGCGCTGACCGCTGCGGTTGTTACGGAAGACGCACTCGATTGGGTCGGTCAGGAACGCGACATGGCCGCGGTCTGGGCACAAAAACTCGGGCTCCCTGTGGTCGGCCCTGAACAGGATTTCTTCAAGGAGCTTGGTGGCCATTCGTTGCTTGCCGCCCAACTCGTGGCCGAGCTTGATGCGCGGCTGGGTATCTCCGTTTCCGTTCGCGAACTCTATCGCCACCCGACCGTCCGCGGTCTGGCCGCCCACGTCTCGG
>Ga0055473_10000026_pt1 | contig 13860 bp, 13 predicted proteins | sample Muzzi_CordA_D2_FD_57679 | JGI IMG/M metagenome (GOLD analysis project Ga0055473, IMG submission 57679) | Wetland microbial communities from San Francisco Bay, California, USA, that impact long-term carbon sequestration - Muzzi_CordA_D2 | ecosystem: Environmental > Aquatic > Marine > Wetlands ... | reverse complement strand
TAGGTAAACAAATCCACAAAATTTCGCCACAGTTAGAAGGTTTGCATTATAGCCGACATCCACAGTTCAGCCGAAGTTTGGGTATCGTATGGCTAATATACAATCTCAGAAAGCCACTTAGACGTTGGAATTTTTTAACCTGAGATATGAAAACAATATCATAAACATGAATAAATTTGGTTGGATTCCTATTATCGGAGATACCTGTAACGACCACAAAGCTCAAGCCAAGGGTATTCATTGCAAATTTCAACAGATTTGGAGGCTGAAGACACAGGGGCTATCTGGTGCTCGCAAATTAGAAGTTTTTAAATCAAACTATAAGCAAATTTTTCAAAAATCCTTCTGTTATATTTCCCAGCGACGACATCGTCTTTAAGCAATGTCAATGCCTTTAACGGCGCCATAGAGTCTCTATAAGGCCTGTCATCATTCGTAAGCGCCTCATAGCAATCGATTATACCGATAATTTGAGCCATTCTTGAAATATCTGCAACTTTATAGGGGTACCCGCTACTATCTAGTTTTTCGTGATGTTGCAGAGCGGTTAGTTTAATCTCATTGTTAAAAATTTTGCATTTACTGAGTATTTCATAGCCATAAAGGGTGTGGGTTTTCATCTCCCTGAACTCTTTCTCATCCAACTTTCGGGGGGATTGGAGAATCTCTGAATTTATTTTGGTCTTTCCAACGTCATGCAATAACGCACACAATCCAATTATTCTTTTTTCTATTTTTGAATAATTTTCAGCCTGCGCATAACCAATTGAAAGTGCCATTACATTAATCGAGTGCAAAACGGTTGTGTAATCCTTGTTGGATACTCTGAACAGATTTTTTATTACCTCCGATTCGGTCGCAAATTCACTGATAAGTATATCCACAGTTTCTAAAATACCTTCTATCGATCCACTTCTTGGTTCGGAAAAAGTTTCCTGCACAATACTGACTAATGTATTTTTTACATTTATCGCGTTGTTCGATTGTATATCTATTTTAAGCTGCTGGTTAAACTCTTTTTGTACTTCTCGAATTCCTCGCAATTTGTCAACTCGTTTTAAATAAAGCTTTTCCGGATAAAGCTCGTCTTTTATGCGCATTTCACTTAGCTTAAGACCAACGGGTTTGTACAACATGAAATCATTGCTTTGATTTTGATAAAAAAGAGGAACAGCTTTGTAAAAATTCAATTGAGATTTTCGCGCTAATACATATCTTGTCTGCGTTGATTCCATTAAAATTCATTTTGGATTAGAAAATTTAATGAGCTTTAGCAACTCCAAGAAAATTGTGGCATATTGGCTATCGATAAATCATCCGCGTGGGGTGCAATGGCTACGCCATTGCCTTCGCATTGTTTGGCTTCATACATGGCTACATCGGCTCGATGTAACATTTGCTCAACTCCTTCGTTTCTTCTATGCTCGGTTATACCAATGCTTAAGGTTATTTTCGATATTTTTTTTTCATTGATGATTAAAGAACCATGGGAAAAATTCGCTAATATTCTATCAGCGACAATTCTGGCTTCATTTAAAGTGGTTTCCGGCAACATTATCGTAAATTCATCACCTGCGAATCGATAGGCCGTATCGTTGGATCTAAGACAAGCTTTTAGTCTTTTAGCTATTAGCGATAAAATTTTATCTCCAATCATGTGTCCATGAGAGTCATTGATTAACTTAAAATCGTCAACATCAACAAACATTAATGAGATTTTGTGGTTATAACGATCTGCTCTTTTAATTTCCCGGTCAAGTTGATCGAATAAATGCCTGGAATTATACAATCCGGTCAATTGGTCTTCTATTGATAACCTCTGCAGTTCCTTTATCATTTTATCGCGTTGATCTAGAAGGGACCGTTCTCTCATTACCCTGTTTATTCTTAAAAGTAATTCGTTTAATTTAACTGGTTTGAAAATAAGATCGCTTGCACCGCTTTTAATTGCACACTCATATGAATATTCTGAGCTGTACCCGGTCATAACTATAACATCGACATCAAATTTTTTCCGGATAGTTTTTGTAAATTCAATCCCGTCAATTCCGGGTAATTTTATATCGGTTAATATTATATTTATTTTTTCATTATTTAGGAATTTTTCCGCCTTTTCAGCACTTACTGCGGTCCTGGTTTGAAAGCCAGATTTTCTAAGAAATGTATTGAATAATTCTGAAGCAATTCTATCATCTTCCACCACTAATATTTTATCAACCATTGTCAGCTAACCTTCAGTAATTATATCTGATAGAAGTGGCGAAATCGTTATATTACAATTTCCCACTGAATGATAATTTGGCATAGAATGTTCCAAAACCTTTCGATCAGTAATCGTATTAATTCCGTAGGGCGAAGTTCTTATTTGTTTTCGGTAGGTTAGAAAAAAAACTTTAGAAAAATTCTTTTTGAGAATCTGATCAAATCATTTCGTGGTATTTATATTTGTGTGCAATTCGCTCAAGAAAAATGGAGCGAATGCCGATAAAAAATTTTGCGGACATCTTTTCTTTTGCACACGATATAAGCTGATATCCTATTTAGCAGTCTGAACAATATCTTTTTTTGATCAGTGGCAAAATTATCATCAATCAATTCAGCGGTTCCTTTAAATAGACGAATTCCCCTTACCCGGCATCTTTTAGCAAGGCAATACCATCAAAATATGACCAGCCGACGACAGCATACGTTTTGAAGCCTGCATTCTGATCAAAATATCAGTCTATCTTTTTAAATTTCAGCCCAAATCCCTCTTCGTTTAACCATACAACTTGTCCTATTATTTTTGTTGTTTTTCCTTTTAAAGGGAGATTTAGCTTTAGTACCTGTCCAACTTTCAATTTTTCTTCCGTAGCAATAAAAACTCCAGATGCACTGATATTTTTTGTTGTGGCCTTAAAAACTTTTTTATGGTTGCCAAATTGAATAGTTCGAAAAAAAGGTTTTCTAGGATGCTTTCTTAAATCTCTGATGTTTTTTGCAAGATTGGATTCTGAATTCCGATTGTTTGAATCGGAAATCAATTGGATTCCATAACCATAATTAAAGAACGATCGTTTCAAGACTTTTCTCCACCTAACCTCCCCTTTATAATATTTCAAAACTCCCGAGGAGCGTAAGTATGAAGAGATTTGTATACTGATGTAGATCTTGGTGCCCTTTTGAAAGACAACATCGGATTCGAAATAAATTCCATCATCGCTATAGTTGAACATTCTGGCTTCGTACATTTGACCAGATCTTAGATCCTTAACCTGAAGCGCTGAAATATGAGTGAATCGTGGTTTTTTTCTATTTTCAATTACTTCTGTCATAATTTCCAGTTTCTATTATGAGACTAACGGTTCGAAAGACGCATTCAACACCATTATAATATCGGCAAGACTAAACAAAAACTTTATGCGGCCAGAAAAGGGTTTGTGCAATTTATCAAGGTATAAGATGACAGATTGGTAACCAGGTAAAGGATCTTGTTAATCAGAGATTGGGGTGGTGGAATTGGTAGGGCATAGGTGGCATTCAGATTATGGGAAAAGGTTTCACAACGCCTGTCTTTCCATGGCCTACAGTATTTTAGCCTACGAGTTTTGAAATTGGCACAGATTCAGAAGTCAAATATCCATCTGCTGCTTATATAATTCTGGCTTTGATGTCCGACAATTTTATCGTGGTGAGGCGTCATGTAACTACTTTTGAACATCATTACATCAGCTTTTTTTTGATGGCCTGTGGTGAAGGCGGGAGCGAGGAGTCTGACCAAAACCATTGATTCTCATACTACTGCAGCGAGATACTCCTGTCTTGGGCTCTGATTAAGCCATAAGTCCAATTTGCCAAAAGTTCCATGAGAAAAACAATCACAATTGCAGTTTACCGCAAATTTAAGTCAAGAATTTGCTTTTTAAGACCTGGATAGGCGATTTTTTTTTCATCATTTCTCAACACTAAATACATTAAGGTGCCCATTTCTTTATTTATCATTAAAGCCATATCCATTTCCTTCCGATAGTAGAAATATTCCAGCGGATTACTTTTAACTATAAAAAAATTTAATGATTTGAAAAAATTTTTATATTTGGCGCGAACCGCTCTAGGCAGGTTCGAAGCCCTTCAGTACCGAATCGGATAGGTGCCGTGCTAATGCCGGGTTCAGGTTTAAGTATATAAAATTGCATATTATTTTGTTCGTATCAACGCGGCTTGAGACCGGCGGAAAGGTCTGATTTAAGCGTTGAGCAAGGATATGGCATCAAACTTGCTGAGAACCATGACAAAGGAAATTAGCCATGCAGAAAAACTCAGGGTTCACAATTTTTGAAGTGATGATCGTTGTGGCAATAATGGCCGTACTGGCTGCCATTGCCGTACCCAATATGATCGGCTCGCGCAGCGACGCCAAGCTCAGGGGTGCTGTGGAAAATTTAAGAGGAGACCTGAACTCGGCTAAAATGATGGCTGTGCGGGACAATGCCCTTGTCGTAGTTAATTTTTTTGCCGACCGCTACGAAGTATTCGTTGATAACGGCGCGGGTGCTGACGCCGGAAATTGGACGCGGGACGCGGGCGAACGTCTCATTGCGAGCAGAGCGTTGCCGGCAGGCGTAAGCATTGACCTTGTCGCCACCGATTTTGACAGCGACCGAACCCGCTTTAACCGAAGAGGCCTGCCCGAGAACATCGGCAGTGTTGTGTTAGCGGCTTCCACCGGCGATCAACAACAGGTTCAACTCAATCGACTGGGCCGTATCAATATCCAGAAGCTTTGAAAACCATTACAAGGTGTTTGCATGCAAAGTAAACGACATAGATGTCGCTTTTTTGACAACGACCAGGGGTTCACTCTGATCGAAGTTCTCATTGCGATGGGAATTTTTGCCATCGGCATATTGGCCATAGCCCAATTGCAATTAATGAATGTCAGAAACAACACAACCGGCAATATCACGACCATGGCCACCATGCTGGCCCGAGAGCAAATAGAAACGCTTAAAAACGAAACGGACGTCACCACGCTAAGTTCGGGCTCAGACCCCAATAATCCCATTGATGCAGACGGCAATCCCGGGGGCATCTTTACGCGGAGCTGGACCGTCAGCAATCCGCTTGGCGGAAGCACTTCGCGCCATTTAGCGGTGACGGTGAGCTGGAACCGGCGGGGGCAAAACCGCAGCGTGGTTCTTACTTCGATTACCAGAGGAAATGGAACATGACAAGCAGACAATCACTATTGTCTATACGAAGGGTATCGCAAGATTCTCCAGGCACCAGAACCAGGGGGTTTACCCTCGTCGAATTGCTGGTGGCCATGAGCGTCGGCGCAATTGTCTTAACCGCGATATACAGCGTCTATGGAGGGCTTACGCGATCTTACACCACTCAGAATGTTGCCGCCGATATGCAGCAGGTGGTGCGGGCCGGTATTGATTTTATGGTGGAAGACATGATCACGGCCGGTCTGAACCCCAGCAATGCGGCCGGCATCGGAATAGCAACGGCGACATCGACTTCTATTCGCTTCAGTGCCGACCGCAACATGAACGGCACCCTCGATCCGGCCAACTCCGAGGAGATTACTTATAGCTACATCTCGGCCAGCAACCGTATAGATCAATGCCTGGATGAAACTATCGGTACAGCGGACTGTCAGCCCTTCATCGACAATGTGACCGCTTTAACGTTTAATTACCTGGATGGGACCGGCAATGATTTAGGTGATCCGGTGGCGGCTGCCGATCTTAATGATATTCGCACGATCGTCATCTCGATGACCGTGCAGGAACCGGCCGGCCGCCAGGGACTGATTGCCCGGACGTACAGCACCCGCTTCAGGTGCCGTAATCTGGGCCTTTGATCGCGCAGAAAGCGGCATCAATGCGGGCCTCAGTCGGGAACTTTCCCGCCCGGGTCCAAGAGGAGTCGGAAAAATGAGACAAACAATATCCTTGCTGAAAAATGAAGCGGGGGGGGTCGTTATCATCGCCGCCATCATGATTTTGGCTCTGCTTACAATTATCGGAATTGCATCCCTGACCACCAGCAACATCGAGGTGCGGATAGCGGGTCAGGAGAGCATTTACCAGCAAAATTTTTACAACGCCGAAGGAGCCACGCTGGAAACCGTTGAGCTGCTTGAAAATACGTCCAATCCGAAAACGGCCGGCCTATCCTGGCTGGAGCTCAATGTGGATGGTGTAACCGCCGATGACATTTTGGATAAATCATTTTGGCAATCCGGCAACGGCACTGTCACGCCACAGCCATCGGCCGCGCTTGCGGATACGCAATTAATGGCGGTTTCCGAGGGCGCTTTTACCGGAACCTCGCTGGCCATGGGCAGCACTAAGGTGCATGCTTACACAATATACGGCCGGGCGGCGCCGCCCAACAGGGGAGAGACGATCATCCAGATCGGATATCTGAAGGCCTTTAAATAAAAACCTGAAGGGTTTGACGGTATACCGACCGCAAGTTTTATAAAAAAAATACCAAATGACTTCCGGATCTTCGAAGCCTGGGGGATCGCAAGTCGGAGGAGCATATCATGAATATCAAACTATTCACGCTGACCTGTTTGCTGACGATATTGATTCTGACCGGCCTGTATTTGCCGGCCGTTCAGGCCGAAAGCCCGGATTATGCCGATTCATGCGGCTACGCAAACGAACTCGCATTGAACAGCACCACTAACGGATATATCACCAAGGGATATAATTGCTGGTGGTCCTATGGTCGTTTTACATGCCAGACTTACGCCGATAAAGACTACTTTAAGATCGTGGTTCCTGAGGCAGGCACCCTGAGCATTTACACGACCAACCCTGCATACAGCCCGATCATGGACACCGAGGGCCGCCTGTATGATGACAATAATTGCAACTACTACGACATCATCGCTCAAAATGACGATGCCGATTACCCCAGCAATACGAATTTTTCAATTGTGCAGACGGTGTCCCCCGGGACCTACTGGATCCGCGTGGAAGGCGGACATTATGATATGCAGGGATACTATACGCTGCACGTGGATTTTGCAAGCTTAAATCCTTTCACCATCACGGCCAGCGCCGGAAATGGCGGCAGCATCTCCCCGGCGGGGAATGTCGGGGCAGGCCAGGGGGATGTCCAGACCTTTACAATCACAGCGGATGACTGCTATGAGGTGGCCGATGTGCTCGTCGACGGGGTCTCCGTCGGGGCGACGGCTACCTACACATTCACCAACATCTCGGACGACCACACCATCGAGGCCAGCTTTGCCCAATCCATTTCTTATACGATCAATGTTTTTTCCGACGGCAACGGCATGATTTCCGACGGCGGCAGCCTCGCTACAAAGTCCACCGGTGCTGTGACGGTGGGTTGCGGCGATAATTATGCCATCGATATTGTGGCGCTACCCGACTATAAGATTCTCGATGTCAAGGTCGACGGTGTGTCGGTGGTCGACCCTCTCACGGTGGGGGCAATGACCACCTACACCTTCAGCAACGTCCATACCGATCACAGCCTGTCGGCCAGCTTCACCGCGCTCAACAATTACATCATCACCGCCATTGCCGGCGACAACGGCAGCATTGTGCCGCCGGGCCCGGTGGGCGTGGCGCCCGGCGACAGCTTGACGTTCGGCATCGGTGCAGACCCCGGCTATGATGTCATAGAGGTCTGGGTGGACGGCACCTCGGTGGGGATGGTGGACACCTATGCCTTTACCAATGTCGATGCCGATCACGAGCTGCGGGCGGAATTTGGTCTTATGGCGAACCGGCCGGACCTCGATACCTGCATTGACATTTCCGATATGCCTCTGGATACCCGCGTGCGGTCCGCGCCGGCCAGTATCATGTTCGTGCTGGACGACTCCGGCAGCATGGACTGGGAGTTTATGACCGGCGAGGACGACGGTCAATTTGAAGGCGAGCGTTATATTTTCGACAATCCCGGCGATAATATTTACTCCGACAGCTACATCCTGGACAGCAGTCAACGCAAAAAATGGAAATCCCAGTGGTTCGGCTACAATCTGATGTATTATAATCCGCGGACGGAATATACGCCCTGGCCGACCAAAACCGACGCCGACACGACCAATCCCTGGTCGCATCCGAATGTGACCGCGGCGGGCTCTGCCAGTCTTAATCTGGCCACCGAGTTTACCCAGGTTTCGGCCTATGGCGAGACAGTCATTGTGGACGACGGGGATATCGAATTTTCGATCATCTCCGGCGACTGGAATACCAGCGGCTTTCATACCGATGCCTACGACTCCGACTACGCGGAATCTAAGCTGGAAGACGCGGATATGACCGCGCGCTGGTCGCCAAACCTTGTCGCGGGCAATTATGATGTCTATGTGCGCTGGGTGGCCAACGCCTCCTATGATAGCACATCGAAGTATTTTGTGGTTCCCGACGGAGTTTCTCCGGGGACCGAAATCGTTGTCGATCAGACCTCTGGTGGCGGAACCTTCGGCGATAAGTCAACTGTCAATTATCTGGGCAACTTTGCCTTTACGCCCGCCGGATATGTGGAAATCTACGAAGATAGATCCAAAAAAAAGCAGGTAAGCGCCGATGCGGTCAAATTTGTACCCACAGGCAGTGTTACTGCCAGCATCAAAAACGCCCACTATTACACCTGGTACGACGCCAATGAGGACGGTGAACTGGATAGCGGCGAAACCGTCTACCTGGTAAACTTTGTGGATACCAGCGGCGACGGCGCAATTGACACCCGCCGGTGGTACGAGTTTGCCGACGACGGCGATAATATTGTGGAGACTGGTGAATTAACCCAAGTTTCCGAAACCAGCGTGCCGGAGATTGTCAGACCCCCTTCCGCGGAGGATGATTTGCAGAACTTCGCCAACTGGTTTTCTTTCTACCGGCGGCGGGAGCTGTCGGCCACGGCCGCCATTTCCACTGTCATTAACAACGTCTCGGGCATGCAAATCGGGATATACAGTATCAACCAGAACCTGAAGGTGCCGGTGCACAAGATTCACGTGGACGGGGTGGATGAAACCGACACCCTGCTGGATACATTGTACAGCCTGAATGTATCAATGGACGCTACCCCGTTGCGCCAAGGACTGCAGAGTGTCGGGCGCTATCTCCACAAGGATGACAACTCCAACGGCGGCATCGGCAGCTCGGCGGATCCCGACGACGATTCGCCGATTGCCGATTCCACCGCCGGCGGCGAATGCCAGCAGTGCTTTGCCATCGTGATGACTGACGGCTTCTGGAACGGCAGCAGCCCCGGGGTCGGCAACACCGATGCCGATGACGCCAATTCCGATTTTGACGGCCCGCCCTATGCCGATACTTACTCGGATACCCTGGCCGATGTAGCCATGCATTACTATGAGAACGATCTCGACCCGAACCTGAACGATTTTGTTCCGACGAACAGCCGCGATAAGGCCAAACACCAGCACATGGTAACTTACACCATCGGGTTCGGCGTGGCCGGATCGCTGACCCTGGCGCCGGATTATCTGGACACCGGCGTGTACCCCACCTGGACCAACCCGACCGATGGCAACGACACCCACAAAATCGACGACTTGCTGCATGCCGCCGTCAACGGCCGGGGGGCTTACCTGAAGGCTCAAAATTCCCTCGAGCTGATCAATGACTTATACCTGATATTAAAAGACATTGCATTTTTCAGCGGATCGGCCTCATCGGTGTCGGTCAACGGGGATGAATTGTACAGCCGCATCAATGACAACGTGGTGCTGTTCCAGTCCAAGTATTACAGCGAGACCTGGCATGGGGATGTGCTGGCCTACCGCGTGGACAGCGTGACCGGCGACCTTGTCCAGCCGGCGCTGTGGTCGGCGGCCAAAAGCATGAGCTTGCAGTCATTGGCCGGCCGCAAAATTGCCACCTATGACGGATCTTCATCTGGCATACCTTTCAGGTTTGACGACCTGACGGTTTTTCAAAAAGACCTTTTGGATGCCGCCTGGGAGACCGATGATACGAACGCCAGAAACATCGTGGATTACGTGCGCGGGGATCCCTCCAATGAAGTGGACTACGGCGGCACGTTCAGGAATCGCACCTGGCATATCACGGATCAGGATCACCCCGACAACGGCTCTATTATCGTATCCTCCCGACTGGGGGATATCGTGCACTCCTCGCCGGTACACCAGGACGGTGTGCTGTACTCGGGCGGCAATGACGGCATGCTCCACGCCTTTGATGCGGAAACCGGCGAGGAATTTTTTGCTTATGTGCCGAACATGGTGATAGGCAACCTTCCCAACCTTACCGATCCGACTTTCGGCCATCAGTTTTATGTGGACCTGACACCCAAGATCGCCGACGTGGATCTGTCCGGAATCACCACCATGCTGGTTGGAGGTCTGGGCAAAGGCGGCCGCGGTTATTATGCGCTTAACCTGACCGATGTTGCCACTTCCGGGGTGGTTTACCCCATTGACGAAAATGAAGTGGCCAGGATGGTGATGTGGGAATTCCCGAACTGGTCCACGTCCAACACGGTGGTTGCCGATCTCGGCTATTCGTACAGCAAGCCCGAGATTTTAAAGACGTATGAAGACAATTACCCGTACATCGTGATATTCGGCAATGGTTATAACAGCACCAACGGACGGGCCGTTCTTTTCATACTCAACCCGGCTACAGGCGAACTCATCAAGCGCATCGATACAGGCGTCGGCTCCTGTAACGGGCTTTCGACACCGGTCGCAGTGGACGTGAACTACGATGATAGGGTGGATTACGTCTATGCTGGCGACTTGAAAGGTAATTTGTGGAAATTCGACCTGACCAGCGACGATTCGGCCAACTGGGATGTGGCTTATTATGAGGCCGGAACCAAAATGCCGCTGTTTAAGGCCGTCGGACAGCCGATAACTACCCGGCCGGATGTGATGTATCATTGTGGGAAAGACGGCTACCTGGTGCTGTTTGGCACCGGTAAATACCTGGAAGACTGGGACCTTTCCGATACCAGCGGCCAGGCCGTATACGGCATCTGGGATTACGGAGATGACACCGACGACGGCGAATATGTGGGTACCATCAGCAGTGGCACGTATACACCCTCATCGCTGCTGCCGTCGGGTACGGTTTCCCTTTTGGCGCAGAGTGTTGTCAATGAACAAACCGCTAACGATAGGGATCTCAGGACGCTGTCGGACAATCAGGCAGACTGGACCACCTCCACTTTGAACCCGTCGGACGGAACCGCCTGCGGAGACTATAGCGGCACGGAAGACTGCGACCCGAACGGTACGGGAACCCTGCCCGATCCCGTCAGAAACGTTGGCTGGTACTTTGCGCTGCCGGATGCCGGAGAGCGGGTGGTGAGTGATGTCATCACCAGGGAGGGGAATCTGATCGTGGTATCCTATGCGCCGGGAGGTTCGATGTGCGCCACGGGCGGCCATACCTGGGTGATGGCATTGGATGCCTGCTCCGGCGGCAGGCTTTCGGAGGCCAATTTTGATGTCAGCGGCGACGGTGTGATTGATGACCAGGATTTGGTTGATATCGGCACTTCTACTGAAATCTTGGCGGTACCAACCGGAATCCAATACACCGGACGCCTTCAGCCACCTGCCATATTAATCCAGAGCAAGAATAAAGAGGGACTGTACATGAGCTCTTCCATCGGCAGCATCGAAAGGATGGGACAGAAGGCGGCGCGATTGGGGATCTATTACTGGAATATATTTTCGCAATAGGGATCCATTGGGCCGCTGCGCGCGGCGGCCCGTTTCGCATTCTTTGCGGAAACGATATATGCAACGGCCAACGATGCTTTGGCATCTTAAGGAGGACACAATAATGAGGTATTCAGTGATCAAAAATATTATTTGCAGGCTGAGTTTGCTTCTGCTGCTGGCCGCAATCCTTCTGCCGGCAGGCGACTGTTTGGCACAGGAAAGGCGCAGCGAAGGCTGGATTTTGCCCGAGCACTATCCAGCCCATTTTTCCGGGCATGGATGCATAAACCGGATAGAGGACGACGAGATTGTGATCGATGACCAGCTATACAGGCTCGCTCCGGATGCAACATTCCACACCCCCAAAACCCAGTATTCATCACGCTCCCCGTTTCGCAAGGGCGTGCGGGTCGGCTTTATCAGTACCGCCAACAAGAAAATTGAATCGCTGTGGTATATTGATAAGTGCAAGTAGTAAAGAATCCGGATCCCATAAAGCATTCTTCGCGCAAGCGGCGGCAAGGCGAGCCCCGGATTTGATAACACAGCTTGGAAGGCTTGACCGTCAGGCGGGGGCCGATAAATTAACACACAATAAATGAATACCCGTCCGGGGGATGATAGTTAACAAGACCGAGGAGTAAAAGAACCTGGACTATAAGTTGTCGCAGTTCAGAAGGATCTTATTGCCTCGATCAATGGTCTTGAAAATTCCGATTTTTTACCGTTTGATATTATACCTTCTTTGGCTTCCGATTGTAAAAAGTAATATACCCTATTGTAATTCAAATTGAAAAATTTTATGTTGGCAAGCATCAAAAGCGATGAAATAAGTAAACCATTTTCCCTCTGGAATTAGTTTCAATCAAAGGTTAACGTATCAGATAGTTTTTTTATCCAGTTACGAGCTTTTTCAGCAAACACTTCATATTGTTCTAACTTAATTCCCAATCGGTCGAGCACTATGGAAGATAGCGTAATAAATTATCCCCTAGCTGAATCACTGTCAATAGGCGGTTGGCACATGATGTTTGATAGATAAACCATATCTAATTTTGTGGTTGAATTTTTAATACGTTCCGGATTGTGGCGCCAGCTAACCGCATTAACAATATCATCAGGAAATGACCATCGGGCAAGAATCTGTGCCCCAATTTCAGCATGATCGGTTCCTACGACCATGTGCTCTGCTATATCCAAAGGCACATCCTCTTCTGCGAGAAGTTCCCTGAGCTTAGTCCCTGCCCGCGGCATACTGGGGAAAGATGACACTTGCATAACGATTTCATCTGGCAGATCGCTTTTCAAGGGTATCTTTTCTTCTGATATTTTCATAAAAAGCATTCTACCCAATTAAATTATTTTCCGAGCCATATCTAAAAAATCAAATGAACCTTTACCTAATATTTTAATATACTTTTTTTCAATATAGGTGGATTAGTGACGATCTATTCTTTGTCAGGTATCGGAGTCTTACAACAGTTGACCATATTTGAAGTTATATGAATTTATTATATCATATATACGAAGAGTCTCAATTTTGTGAAAAATATTCTGCGCAGAACGAAGGGTACGTTTCATTTCAACAAAAAGGTGTCCTGTCCAGAAATCCATCTTTCAATTAATGTGTTTAATTTTGCAGATTAGCCAATGGCTAATATAAATATTTCGAGCGGGACACTAATTGTATATAGCGTGCCTGATCCTGAATTAAAGGGAATATGTAAATTGCATAACATAATGTTCAATAATGATTATATTTTCGATCTTTGAGCCACCACAACATATAGTGGCGCCCTCTATAGGAGGTAAAACGAAAGATATGGCTCACATATCGCAATCAATGTAGATCCAACAGAATATAAATTCGGCCAGCAAATTTTTAGAATGCGAACGTGTGCTTTCCGCCACCTTCCGCGCGACTCGCAACACGCAACCCGAAACACGGATTTTCCCGCACCCCGCAACTAACTCAACAATCCGCCCCCATCGACATCGATTACCGAACCGGTGATAAAGCTGTTTGACATCAGTTCAATGGCGACCGAGGCGATGTCGGATGGAAGCCCCACTCTTTTAGCCAACAGGCTCTGAGCCATACCGCTGAACATATCCTCGCGTGCCTTGTCGGGCATTCCCAGGTAGGCACCGGTGTC
>Ga0055473_10000024_pt1 | contig 14137 bp, 8 predicted proteins | sample Muzzi_CordA_D2_FD_57679 | JGI IMG/M metagenome (GOLD analysis project Ga0055473, IMG submission 57679) | Wetland microbial communities from San Francisco Bay, California, USA, that impact long-term carbon sequestration - Muzzi_CordA_D2 | ecosystem: Environmental > Aquatic > Marine > Wetlands ... | reverse complement strand
TGATTTTATCCGAGAAAACTTTCCTGATGTAAAACTAATTGCAAGTAAGATCAATGTCGGCTTTTGCGTTAGTAATAACCGCATGGTTTCAAAGGCTAAGGGTGAATATATTCTGCTCCTTAACAATGATGCCATGCTGTTTCCCAACGCAATTTCCACATTATATAAAGAAGCTCGTCGACAAGACCCACCAGGCGTTTTGGGGCTTCCTCAGTATAATTTCTTTACCGGTGCACTGATCGATAGGGGCATTTTGTTTGACCCTTTTATCAATACGGCTCCAAATTTAAACACCAAAAAAGTGGATGTCGGTATGGTAATAGGGGCCTGCCTCTGGATTCCCAGAACTCTGTGGGAAGAACTTGGCGGTTTTCCTGAATGGTTTAATACCTTAGGAGAGGACATGTATCTTTGTTGCCTGGTAAGGTTAAGAGGATATCCTGTCAGAATACTCCATACTTCAGGATTTTGGCACCGGGTAGGAGACAGCCTTGGGGGAGGCAAGGTCGTTGCGAACCGACTATCCACCAGCAAAAAAAGGCGGATTTTCAGCGAACGTAACAAAAGTTTTGTGATGGCGTTGACCTACCCTACCCCATTTTTTCAGCTTATTTTTCCTCTACATCTTGTATTATTGCTCGTCGAAGGGGTTTTGCTCTGTTGTGTAAAAAGGGATATAAATTTGCTCCGTCTCATTTACATTTTCTGTATAAAGTCCTTGTGGCACGAACGCAAACGCCTGTATTATCTGCGCAATAAGATTCAATCATCACGGCGCATTTCCTCCTCCCGATTCTTTTCAGCTTTCCTCCCAATACATTATAAGCTATTAATGCTCATAAAACACGGAGTCCCGGAAATCAAATAAAGCAGGCTTTATACATAAATGATTTATTACGCTTGCCCAAAAACGATCTTCTAAAGGATAAGCGCCTCATCCGTCATTCCTAAATCTATCAGAGATTCTTTCTGGGGCTATACCCCTTTCCCTTCTTTCAAATCTCATCTGACAAATCTGCTCGGATATCAGCCCCATCATAAATATAATAATAGAAGTAGTAAATAGAAGTGCGCTCATATTCGTGAAACGTCCTGCTGTCAAATAGGTATACATGTAATAAAACAGCCCTAAGCAAAACATAACAAAGCTGACCGGAAGGAATATTCTGAAAGGAGAAAATAACGTGCAGATTTTGACGATGATCATAAAAAATCGAACGCCGTCTTTGAAAATTTTTATATTACTTTTGCCGGCCTTACGGACTTTTACTGTAATCGGAATATATTTAAGTGCCCTTCCTGTTCTTAAAACGCCCAATGTCAGCGTCGCGGGATACGAATAGCTGTTAGGAAGTAGATATATAAATTGTTTTGCAATATCCGATTTTATCACTCGAAAACCTGAAGTAAGATCCTGGACATTAAATTTTGCAACATAAGATGCCAGCCAGTTATATATTTTATTTCCGAGCGCCCGCCCTAAAGAAATCTGACCTTTTTTCGAGCGTGCGCCGACGACCATGTCATATTCCGGAAAATAATTGAGCATGGTCTGTATATCTTCAGGATTATGCTGCAGATCGGCGTCCATAAACACCAGGATGTCTCCAGATGCCGCTCTAATCCCGCTTTTTATGGCTGCTCCATTGCCGATATTGTAAGGGTGACTGTAAACGATGGCGCCGGCATGTTTGGCTACATCAGCTGTTTCATCTGTTGAGCCATCATTGATAACGATAATTTCAAAATCAGGATAAAGTGTTCTGATTTTCGAAACGATATCTCCAATGGTCGATGCTTCATTATAAGCAGGAATAATAATTGATATTTTGAATTCATTCATTTTTTTATCGATATTCGTATGAAGTGCAACCTGATTTGTTGCTTAGTCATTTAAATGGCCAGATACTCAAACGTTGGAGTGAATCAGGAGAGCGCACTCCCAAACACGTACGATTTTTGATAATCACTATAGAAAAAAAGGAACTTTTGTGTCAAGGAAATAAATCTGTCCAACTACCTGATTTTCAATTTTATTTGTTTAATAACATATTGGCATGGCAATGATTCACGATTGCGCTTTTTCAGGAAATAATTCGGAAGTAATGAGATTCATTTTTGTCAGGCGAAATTTTATCGAGGTATCCAAACATCCAAAACCGTATTCTATGCTTCGAAATAAATTTATGGATGAGGCTTCGGCAAAGTACTTTGTCGGGCAGCTCACCTCCGCTACTCTATAACCAAACCATAAGATTTGAGACAACATCTGATTATCAAATACAAAATCATCGGAATTGACTTCAAGGGGCAAACGTCCCAAAAGCTCGCGGGAAAAGGCCCTGTATCCCGTATGGTACTCTGAAAGTTTGGCAGTGATTAGAATATTTTGGACTAAGGTAAGAAAGCGGTTGGCGATGTATTTCCACACCGGCATGCCGCCTTTTATGGCATAACCGCCGAGAATCCGTGATCCTAGAACACAATGGTAAAGACCGTTTCCGATCAAAGATGCCATGGCCGGTATAAGTTTTGGAGTGTATTGATAATCAGGGTGTACCATAATTATTATATCGCCACCAGCTTCGAGAGCAAGCCTGTAACATGTTTTCTGGTTGCCTCCGTATCCTAAATTTATTTCATGAATATGTACCAAGGTATTCGGCAGTGTTTTTGCAATGGAGACGGTTTCATCACGGCTCCCATCATCAACCACTATAACCAGATCGACAATTTCCTGAGCCATTACCTCTTCCCAGGTTTTACGCAAAGTTACTGCCGCATTATATGCCGGCATGACAACGACCACTTTTTGATCCTTATACATATTTAACGACCCCTCAAACCGGATATTTCAAGTGTGCGAGGTGCCATTTGCAAAGACCCCTCGAAATTTTTTAATGTTTCTCAATAGCCGCCTGCATCGAGATTTAAATTGGCAAGAACAGGCATTTTGGTTTTAATTGCCTCTACCAATAGTTTTTGTGAAAGCGGGGCAATAATATTATTCTTATCCAGTCTTTTTAAGGAGCGTATTATCGTATCCTTGTCAAATAAATCGATTAATTTTTCCAAAAGACGGCCCATATTTTCTCTATTTCCACTCCTGACGCTGTTTTCAATCCGGGCAAAATATACGAAAATTTCTTTAGGAGAAAGCAAATGGGCCTGTTTTAAAAACGCATCCGCTTTCCTGTATTCCCCTTTTAAACTCAGCGCCACCCCCACATACAGATTCGCTTTTATATTGTTTGGATCAATGTCAAGTGCTGATTTTAAAATTGATATGGCTTCATCAAAACGGCCTGCCGTTAGCAATACAAAACCTTTGAGTTGTAGAAAATCACTGGATTTCTCGCGTTCTGACAACAGATTATCCGCAATTTCGAGCGCCTTAGAAAATCTGCCAACTCTTACATAGACATGAGCAAGGTTCTGCATTGCGTTTAGGTAGTCGGGTTTAATTTTCAACGCCTTGTTAAAAAGGTTGATTGAATTTTGATAATACCCGTAATCATATAATATTATAGCCATATTATTCAGCGTCAATGCATGTCCTGTTTTAGAGCTCAAGTATTTTTTTGTCAATGCCCTTTCATAGAATGCCATCGCTTCTTTCATTTTTCCCATCTTCTGGTAATGATAATTCGCCAGATTGTGATAGGGCCTTGCCATGCCGGGTGCTTTTTTAATGCAATCTTCCCACAGGGTTTTTTCAGTCGCCCAGGCTTTATTTCTTATCATTGTACCGACACTAAAGCTAAGAATCACTCCCGCTATAAAACCAACGGAAAGAATATGAATGAAAGCATTCTTCTTTTTAAAATAATCAACCAGCCAAATCAATCCAACGGCGACAGGGCAAAACAGAAAAAAGGACGGCAGGTAGTTTCGATGCTCAAAAATAGGCTCTAACGGAATTATCGTGGATTCAATCATATGGTTTACAAAAAAGAAAAAAATGCCGAGCGTTAGAATCGGTCTTTTTTTTGCCTGAAAGAATCCAATTCCCATTAGAGAAATAATGGCGATAATTGCTGGAAGCGTCGTCCATGGTTTAAAAAACGAGGTTGAGATATGGATATCATGTACAAAAGAAAACCTGGTAGCAATCGGATAGAATATTTGGCTGAGATAATAGATAATGATCCTGGGTTCGGTCATCAAACGCTCCATCAAGGTGAACATACGGTTTTCATATGCCTTCAAAACATGGTCAATATCTCCCTTCACATATAGAATCGTCAAAAAGCCGGCCATCAGAACGCCTGAAATCATAACGACAGCTGTCACCTTTCTTCTTACATTTCTATCGTTGAGATTTTGAAAAAAGAGGATTTCAATAATGGCCACACCGATCGGGAAAGTCACCGTATTTTCTTTTGAACCCAGTGCAAGAACGAAACTGAGCAGACATCCGGCAATAAATAGCAATCTCTTAGAACTTGGTGGAGTTAGTCTCGTTTTAAGATAGAAATAAATACCGATGATGTAAAACATGGCGGCAAGTGACGCCATCCGTTGAACAATATAGGTAACGGCTTGTGTTTGAATGGGGTTTGCGGCCCACAGAACGGCTGAAAGGCATGCGATGATAAATTCATTTTCCCGGTATTTACCTTTTAGACGGGGTGATTTAAATAGATTTAAAATGGTCAAAAATAGGAAAAGTGTCGTCAGGAGATGAATGATATTATTCACGATATGATATCCAAGGACATTATCTGCACAAATATACCAGTTCAGCGCGAACGTTAACATGGAGACAGGACGGTACAACCTCCCGTTTAGAACCTGTCCATAATCGGATGATCGGAAAAAAGTTTCTTTTAAAGTATTAAATCCGAGATCTTTTATATGGATCCGTGAATTATCAACAATATTCGGATAATCGTCAAAATGCCAGGACGCATGATAGTTCGTAATGTATGCACCAAACACAAGTAAAAAAATTAGTAGAAAGATTGTTAGGTTTCTTTTTTGTGGATTCATAATTTAAGGTTTTATCTCTTTTTATTATCTTCCATTTCGACAGCCCGGTATTTCAACAAGACACCGAGGTTGGTGCGTGCGTCTGAAAAATCAGGATCGAGTTGGAGGGCCTTTGAAAAAAATATGCTCGCTTGTTTAAATTTCCTCTGTCGGAGAAGTATAATTCCCAGTTTATTATAGGCTTGAACATCATCCGGGTTAATTTTAATGGCCTCTGCAAAATGATTCAGAGCAGCTTCCAGATCGCCTTGTTTCAGTTTGATATTCCCAAGATTGTAGTGTGCTTTCCCATAATTTGGATTGATTCTGAGCGCTTCCATATAGTGGAATTCAGCCTGATCTGTTTTCTTTTGATCAGACAGGATGCATGCCAGATTGTAGTGCGCATCGGCATTTTCGTAGTTGGTTTTGAGTATGTCTTTATATTGTGAAATCGCTCTTTCAGGTTTACCCTGTAAAAAAAAGATATTTGAGAGATCCATACGGGTGTCTATTTTTCGAGGATCGAAGCTCAGCGCTTTGGTAAAGTACGAAGCTGCTTGCTCATAATCTCCTTTTTGATAAAGGATTAATCCCAGATTGCAAAGTGCAGTGACATAATTAGGATGAATTCTCAATGCCGCTTTATAGTGTGAAATGGCCCTCTCAGGATCTGTTGCACCTAATGCAGTTGCGAGATTGTTGTGTGCTTTATAGTTATTTTGCGTCACTTTAATGGCATGTTCAAAGAGTGTAACTCCGTTTTTCCAATAGTTTATCTGGAGAAAAGTCCTAGATGCTAAAGCGGATAAAATGATTACGGCAAAAACGCCGATATATATTTTCCGACAGTACCACTTTCTAAACAGATCCGAACAGCCCCATACAACCGCCATAAAAATCCCGATTAAAGGAATATAAGTGTATCGATCCGCCATCGCCTGCTCGCCCACTTGTACCAGTCCGATCACAGGGACAAGCGTGCCAAGATACCAGAACAGTCCGGTGATGATGTATGGATACTTCTTTGATGCCTTTATGGCAAAAAAACATACAAAAAAGATGAGGAAAGCTGCTTCAAAGATCTTCCAAGCAGGCAAAATATCTCCAAGATGCGGATAGAAAACCGCCAGATTGCTAGGCCAGATTGCTTTTAAAACATAGTTTATATAGGAGACAAGTGCATTTGAGATGCGACTTTTCAGAGGTAAACTCGCTAATGCTTGTACAGCCCCCTCGCTTTTCTGAGCAAAAAAAGTCAAAATGCATGAAATGAATACCGGGACAAACAGAGGGATTTTTTCTAAGATGAGCCGAGACAGTCCTTTGAAGTCAAAGGATATTTTTCCATATGATTGTGACAGACGATGATCTTTCAATTGAAATCTTTTAAGTGGCCAAAAGTCCAACAAAAAAATTGCAAACGGGAACGTCACCAGCATGGGTTTGGCCATTAGACCCAAACAAAGAAAGATAAAAACCAGTGCGTATTTCTTGAAGTCGGGCGCTTTGACATAACGATAATAGGCACCGATCATCAAAAGCCCGAAAAATGTGCTCAGCACGTCCTTTCTTTCCGAGACCCATGCCACAGACTCAACATGGAGTGGATGCAATGCAAAAAGGGCCGCCACAAATGCACTTTTCCAAATCGCTCCGGTCATCAGTTCAAGCACGACAAACAATAATAGGGTATTGGCCATGTGGAATATCAAGTTCGTCCAGTGATGAGCCATAGGATGTAATCCGTACAATTCACAATCGAGCATATGTGAAAGCCAAGTCAACGGATGCCAGTTTGCCCCATGGAATGTCGTAAAAGCCCAAGCAATGCCGTCAAGAGTTATACCTTTCTGCACCTGGCTGTTTTCAGTGATATAAACCTGGTCGTCAAAACCAACAAAGTCACATTTGATTACCTTTCCGTAAGCAATAACGATTGAAAGAATTAAAAACAGACCGATGATCAGTTTCAGATGAGGATCGGATATGTGATTTTTTACATTCATAGACGCTTTGGTTTTTGATAATTTCAACAATCAGGTTAAGCTCAAATTTTGGGTTTCAAGGTCTGCCGATAAGGCCGGCCTGCTTGATATAGTTTCAGACGTTTTTGTAATCCAACGGCCAATTCTTTGGGGCCGAACCTTGATACAAGGTTCAGTGCCTTTTGAACGGTCACGACCGCCTCGTCAAATTTTTCATTTTCTGCATAGGCGGCTGCGAGTGCATCCAGCGCCAGGGGTTGTTGGTAGTCGGTAAGCCCACATAGTTTTTCAGCCAGTTGAACTGCTTTTTTCCCGTTACGATATCTTTCAATTTCACAAGTAGCATATATCCATGCCAGATTATACAAGGTTTGGGGCGTTTCTTTGTTTATGTTTAAAGCTTTTTGATAGTTATGAATGGCTTCACTGATTTTGCCCTGGTTATATAATATTCGAGCGATGTTATAGTATGATTTAAAGAAATCCGGATTTAATTGCAATGCCTTATGATAGTTATCGATGGCATCCTCGGCCTCTCCTTTTCGCGCCAATGCATTTCCAAGATTATAATATGCCTCCAGATAATCGGGTTTTATCTTAAGTGCTGTGCGATAATGCTTGATGGCATCATCATCGTTACCCCTCATTGCCAAAGCAACCCCTAAGTTGTAGTGTTGGCGGTATTGGTGAGGAGATTTTTTCACACAATCTTCCCAGAAGGTGACATCGTCACTCCAAACCAAATTTCTTTGATATGTCCAAACGGAAAGTATTAGCGCCACCCCACACAACAGCATCCCACAAAGCCATTTTGAATTGCCAAGCCGACCGATTAACACAACGAGAATCAGGATAAAAAAAATGGACGGCAGATAATTGCGATGTTCAAATATAATCTCGAGACTTATGACGGAAGATTCTATTATCAGATTGCCCATAAACCATAAGATGCAAAAAGATAATAGCCGTTCTCTTTTTGCCAGCCGAATTGCCATTACCAACAACCCTGCGATAGCGAAAATCGAAATAATAGTGGTTATCGGACTGATAATGGAATCTGAAATTGTAAACTCATGAAGAAGATTGAGTCGCATCGGGTGTGGAAACAAGATAAGGCTGATATAGTAAATTACGACTCTAAATTCAGTCAAAATTCTCTGCCAAAGCGTAAAATCTCGATGGCTGTAACCAGATAATATCTTTTCAATCGGATTACTTCCCAGATAGAGTAATGACAATAAAATAACTGTAAATAAAAAGCAAAGAAGATAAATTGAATTGCGTTTTAACCATTTCAAACTTAAATCCTGTATAAAATACCATTCATATAGAAAGATAAAAAACGGCAAAGTTGCTGAAATTTCTTTACTCGTCAAAGATAATATGCCGGAAAGAAAACATCCCGAAAACAATAACAGCTTTCTTATTTTTGTATTTGAAAGTCTGGCTTTTACATAAAGAAGTAAGGACAGGATATAAAACATGGCTGCCATACAGTTCATCCTTTGGACAATGTAGCTGACTGTCTGGGTTTGAATAGGATGAACGAGCCAGATGAAGGTGGTAAAAAAGGATATAAATAGGAGATCGGTTGGTGTGGGGCTAACAGAATGAAGTGGTGTTGTAATACTGGAGTTTATAAAATTGTGAATATTAAAATTATTGTCATTCGGGAAAGTGCCGTTTCTGATTTTGAGTTGCAAGTTTTGAAATTGCAAAAGCTTGAGGGTGATGTTTAAAAAATAAAATAAAATTACCCCAGTTGCAATATGCATTAGAATATTCACGATATGATAACCCGCTACATTATAATTGCCCAAATAGTAATTCAATGCAAAGCTAATGTTGACCAGTGGACGATACTTGCAGGGACTTTCAAACCCAGCGCTTAATATTCCATCCAACGTGAGTGTTGTTAAGCGGATATGAAGATTATCCCGGATGCTGGATATATCATCAAAAATAAAAGGACCTTTGATGCTGCTTGAATAGATGGCCAGAACAATGATCACTAACAAACATAATAGAATAGGCTCAGTTGCCAAAAAAGAGGGGATAAAACCTCTGCGGAATTTTTTTCTAGTCATTTTAGTAAATTTTATATCCGTTGATCCGGGTTTTTGACTTAGATATTCTTTTTCGTACCGTGTCAAGACTGACACGCGCTTCGGAACATCCTGGATCGAGCTGAAGCGCCTCTGAAAAAAACACTTCCGCTTTACTATATTTTCCCTGATTCAATAAAATATGTCCCAAATTATAATAAGCTCTTGAATATTTTGGATCAATGTTAAGGGTTTCTTTAAACTGCAGGACGGCTTCTTTAATTTTATTTTGACACGACAACACATATGCCAGATTATAGTGCGCATCGGCATTGTCTGAATCCGTTCGAAGTATTTCCTTATACTGTGATATGGCCTCCTTAGCATTACCCGTTAAATAATAGACATTTGCAAGATTCATTCGCACATTTGATTTTTCTGTTTCTGTTCTGAGCAACGTTATAAAGCAATAAATCGCTTTATCATAATCGCCTTTTTTTCCAAACGCTTCCCCCAGGTTGTTGAGTGCCGCAGGATAATCCGGTTTAATCTTCAAAGCGCTTAAATAATGCCGAATGGCCTCATCGACACAGCCCTTTTCTAACAAGGCATTTCCAAGATTAAACAACACCATGTCATCATTCGGTTTAAATGTTAACGCTTTTTTATAATGAAAAATAGCCTTATCCAAATCGATCGGCTCATAAGCTTTCCCTAAATTGTTGTGCGCTGAATAGTTTTTCTCAGTCACCGAAACTGCATGTTCAAACAGCGTTATTCCATTTCTCCACGTATTTAACTGAAAAAATGATATCCACGACAAAGCGACCAGTATCGTTAGAGCAGAAACTCCTAAAAAAATTTTTTGAAAACGTCGTTGTTTAAAAAGGTCCGTGATGGCCGATACGATTTCCGCTCCCCGGCCCCCGACCACTTTCTCCTTAATCCTTTCTCCTGCCTTCTGCCATATATTCTCTTTTCTCTTTTCTCTTTCCTTTTTTCTAATTCTTATTGTCTGATCTCCGAGCCTTTTCAAAAGATCCGGAATACCCCATGCAGCGATAATAAAAATCCCAACCAACGGTATATACGTGTATCGATCCGCCATAGCCTGATCGCCGACCTGCACCAGTCCGATCACCGGTATGAGAGTGCCGAGATACCAAAATAGTCCGACCGGAATATACGGATATTTCTGTGCCGACCGCATGGCCCAATAACAAGCAGTGAAAATTAACAGCGCCGCCCCGAAGATCTGCCAAAAGGCTAGGGTGTTTCCCGGATGCGGATAAAAAACCGCCAGATTATCAGGCCAGACCGTCTTTAAAATATATTTAACATACGAGACAACGGCATTTTCGATACGGTATTTCATGGGCAAAGCCCAAATCGCTTTTACCGCACCTCCACTTTTCTGAGCAAAAAAAGTGATGATGCATGAAATGGCTATCGGAATAAAAAGCGGTATCTTTTCTAAAATGATTCTATGGTTTCTTCTAATGGCATCCCCAAAAGTCTTTTTTGATTTTAAATGGAAATCAAGTTGAAATCGAAATCTATTAAGCGGCCAAAAATCCAGCAAAAGCAGTACAAACGGGAGTGTTACCAGCATGGGTTTGGCCATAAGGCCCAGACTTATTAAAACAATTACCAATAGGTAATATTTGAAAGATGATTTTTTTACATAGCCATAATATGCGCCTATGCTCAACAGCCCGAAAAAGGTGCTTAAAACATCTTTTCGTTCCGAAATCCATGCTACGGATTCCACATGAAGCGGGTGTATCGCAAAAAGGGCGGCCACCAATGCGCTTCTAAAAATTGCTCCGGTCATCTTAAAAAGGATGAAAAACAACAACAATGTGTTTGCTATGTGGAATTCGACATTGGTCCAGTGATGCCCGGCTGGATTTAATCCGTAGAGTTCGCAATCTAACATGTGAGATAACCAGGTCAATGGGTGCCAGTTTGCGGAATGGAATGTCGTAAAGGCCCATTTAATCCCTTCAAGTGAAAGACCTTTTTGAACATATTGATTTTGGGTAACATACAATTCATCGTCAAAACCGACAAAGTCAAAATTTTGAACCTTTGTGTAGACAACAATAATACCTATAATTAAACATAACATCACTAATAAGATATTGAAAAACGTATGGTTATGTTCGCTGTTTAGGGACATGATTAATTTATATAATTGTTTTTTTAATTTAAAAGCGCCAACGAAATTCACCTGTTAAAAAATATCTATATACTTTTATATTTCAGTAACTTAAACAAATAATGAGCAATCCTTTGTTATCGACCCCTTGCATGGATATCCCATACGGCATACCTGTTGTGATCATAAAGTTTTGTCCATCTTTTATTGATAAGCTCTGATAATCGGTTAATCTGGGCTTTTGAGAAATTGTCATGCAAAAATTTATAAAACAGGTCGCTTCTCATCAAAATATGCGTAACATTCATAGATTGAACAAAGTTATCAAATGTATTTTCATCTGCTGAACTTACAACCATCTGTCGAATGGTTTTCATTCCAAAGGAAGCTTCATTTTTGTAACTCCGATTAAGATAATATCCCCGTCGACCCAAGAACATGGTAAAAATCTTAGCATCAATCGGCAAATTATGGTTGATATATTCAACAGCATCGTAGTGCAAAAGATGATGTTTTAAAAAAGCTTCCTTAGATTCTTTGCCCAACAAATAGGGAAAGGGATTTATAGTTTCTATTCTGTATTTTAGATAAAGAAAATTTACGATTAATAAGGCGGCGACGCTCGCAATAACAAAACCCCTAACAATCGATTTTATTTTTCCGCCATATTCTAAAGAAGATAAAAGTATTTTCTTTTCCAGTTTATCCAAAATACCCTTGATCCCCATTACGGCCATAATGGCAAGAAACGGTAGGACCGGAAGGATATAACGAACTTGTTTGGCCGTTAAAATATAAGCCATGAACATAAAAATAAAAGTAAAAAGAACGAAAATAAATTTGTCTTTATTGGATATTCTATTCAGCATGATAAATGGAGAAAAAATGATCAAGATGGGGTTTAAGGCGCCTTGAAAGTAACGGTAGCTGTTGTCCTTCCCCTGAAAGAACATTCGGATCGGAATCAATAACGTTTCCCACAAATTTTCACCATACAGGATCTCTCTCATTTTAAAAGAACTGACATGTGGCGTTTTCTCGATGGCATGTCGACCGGCTGCTTCCAGAACCGCGTGGTGATTTAATGATTTAAAAAAACCGCCAAAAAGCGGATAAAACGGATTGCCGGTCTGAAGATAATTCTTCACATACCACGGAGACGCCACAAATGCCGTTATAACAAAAAAATATATCCCATATCGGAGTGCTGTCGTCTGTTTGTGGGTATCCCGAACAACGCTGAGCATCACAAGCATGTTTATAATAAACCAGGCAATCAATGCATTATATTTTGATCCAACGGCTATTCCCATGGATATGCCGGAAATAAAGAACCATTTAATATCCGTATATTCGGAATCACGCCATTTGATAAACGCCATAACACTGCCGGTGGTAAAGAACGTCATACCCAAATCAACATATGCCGCCGTAGACAGCCAAATCACAATGGGGGTCGAGATAAAAATGACAATTGCCAGCAGACCCCAGTTGCGACCGTATTTGGGTTTGAGATAATAATATATCAGCAGGCCGGTTCCCACTCCAAAGGCCAGATGAATGAATTTGGGAGCCATGTCATTCTTAAAATATAAACAAAATGCATAAAGAAGATCGATATTCATGGGATAATAGGCGTAATTTGCCCACGGTATTTCATAAATTCCGCCGTGCTCAATCCATAGTTTGGGAATTGCCAAATGGTGTACTAGAGCATCGCGCGAAATGGGAGGGATGAGATTCAAAATGAATTCCATGCATAAAAGGATGATGATGCTTGTGCATAAAATAAAAGTTGTCGTATGTTTCAGGCTGTTACGATTCATTTTATATCGTTCAATTTTTGACGATGGGGTTGTTCCTTCTGATGCAATGTTAATCTCTTTATTAGCTCCAAAGACATATCTTTATGATTTCGATGCTGCCCGGTTCGCATGGATTGTAAACATCCAAATTCATTTACAGCGTGGCTTAATTAGCTTCTTATCTATTAAAATGAACATTGCAAAGCTCGTGCCATAAAACAGTACTAGATTAAAAGAATTCAAGCATATAGATGTTCACATAAATTTTGTTAAACAACGTGAGAGTACGACTTGATAGGCTTGTAAAAACACATCACAGTGGAAAGGACGTTTTTCAACTATTTCTCGGAATTTACAACTTTAGGTGGTTGCACCCTGCAGCGATGAAAAAATAAAAAAGGAGGGGCTTACCCCTCCTTTTTTATTTTACATTATTGTTGATATTATGGACCGCTTATATTTCCATTCGAAAGAAGTGTAAAACTATTGGCGGACGCAGTGTGGCTAAATACTAAACCTCCGGCAGGGTTCATCGTAACGGTACCATCCATATTGTCATGCATGGTACCTGTGGCGCCGTCCACGTTAGGATCTTCGACGTAGGCACCAAAATTCGTGCCTTCGGTTACCGTACTGCCTGTACTAGTTGTATCTGCAAAATAAGCCATGGCAGCATTGTAAAAGTTCTTTGCTTCACTTTGAGCCGCAGAGTCCTGGCCTTTGGTGCGATAAGCCAAAAAGTTCGGAATGGCGATGGCCGCCAGAATACCGATAATCGCGATAACAATCATCAACTCGATGAGTGTAAAACCCTTTTGATCCGTTTTCCTTAATTTCCGTAACATGTTCTTCCTCCTCTAAGTTTTTATTTATGGTTATTCTTTTTACTGTCCAAATAAATTTTAGGGTTTAAAGAAAACTGCTTCCTAAAAGCAACTCCTTAGTTTTACCACCCCCTCTTGCGTTTACTTCATATTATTTTTTATTGTTTGTTTCCATGCCATGCAAATTATATACCATAAAATATTAAAACACTATAAAAGCGCATAATATATTGATTTTATAGATATATACTAACATTCAAAAATATCCTGTCATTTTTCTTTTTAATTGATTATGACAAATTTTGTCATAAAAAATAAATTTCGTCATCTTTATAACGCTATT
>Ga0055473_10000022_pt1 | contig 14628 bp, 15 predicted proteins | sample Muzzi_CordA_D2_FD_57679 | JGI IMG/M metagenome (GOLD analysis project Ga0055473, IMG submission 57679) | Wetland microbial communities from San Francisco Bay, California, USA, that impact long-term carbon sequestration - Muzzi_CordA_D2 | ecosystem: Environmental > Aquatic > Marine > Wetlands ... | reverse complement strand
CCACAAGCGCGCCCTTCTCCGGATCAAAAGCGGCGATCAACTGATCGATCAGTGCGGCGTTCACTTGCGGCATGTCCCCGAGGCAGACGATGGCGCCGTCGGCTTCCGCCGGCACGACGGCGATGCCGGTCTTCAGCGAGGTACCGAGACCCTCCGCATAATCGGGATTGTGCACGCAGCGCACCGGCAAGCCGTCAAGCGCCGCTTCTACCTGCTCGCGCTCATGCCCGGTCACCACGATCACCGGCGCCGCATGCGAGGCCAACGCCTGCTCGGCGACGATGCGCACCAGCGGCTTGCCGCCGATCTCGGCGATCAGTTTGTTGACCGCGCCCATGCGGGTGGAACGCCCGGCGGCGAGCACGACCGCCGCAACGCGGCGGCCCTTTTCCGGCTCTTTCTCCACGCGCGGCTGCGGCCGGGTGACAATCTCCATGAGCAGCCCGCCAACGCCCATGCCGGTGATATCGGCGCGCGAGACCGGCAGGCCCGCCAGCAGCCGCATCAGCACCCAGTCAAATCCATTTTCCTTCGGTGAGCGCGCGCAGCCCGGCGCGCCCAGCACCGCCTGCCCGCGCAGCCGGCCAATCAGCAGGAGGTTGCCGGGATCGACCGGCATGCCGAAATGCTCGATCTCGCCGCCAGCGGCTTCCACCGCCGCCGGGATCACGTCGCGGCGATCGGCGATGGCGGAAGCGCCGAATACGATAACCAACTCGGCGCCTTCCTTCAGCACCTCATCGATGGCGCGCTCGAGCGCGACCTGCTCGTGCGGCACCCGGCGCTCGGCGACGATCTTTGCGCCGGCCGGCTCGATACGAGCGGCGGTGATCTTCAGCGTCTTGTCCACCACCTTGGGCACCAACCCCGGCAGCAGCGTCGACACCACGCCGATCCTGCGCACCTCGTAGGGCGCAACGCGAATGACCGGCTTGGCATTGCTTGCTTGCGCCAGCGCTTCGTCGCGCACGCGCGCCGGCACCGCAAAGGGTATGATCTTTACGGTGGCGATCATTTCGCCTTCCACCACCGGCTTGTAGGCTGTGAGCGTGGCAATCGTCACCGCCTCGTCGATACGATTGAGCGCATCGATAGCGTCGCGGTCGATCGCCAATACGCCGGCACGCTCGGCGAACAGATTGCAGCGACCAGTAAAGGCACGGTCGATTCGTACGCCTTCACCGGCGAGCGCGGCGGCAATCCCGGCAGCGGCCTCGTCCTCGGTGATGTCACCGGGCTCGAGCCGCGCCACCACGATCTCCTTGACGCCAGCGCGGGCGAGTGCCTCCGCTTCCCTGGCACCGATCAGCGTGCCCTTCTTGAGTACGACGTCGCGCTGGCGGATCGAGTGCACCGCGGTGCCGCCGACCGCCTCGCTGACCGGGACGGCCCCGAATTTCATGCCGCCTCCGCCTTCTCCACCTTCACCCGCAGTGCCTGGGTGATCTCGGCCATGATGGCAACGGCGATCTCCGCCGGCGACACGGCGCCAATGGGCAGCCCGATCGGCGCGTGGACGCGGGCGATGTCGGCGTCGGTCAGGCCGGCCTGCTTGAGACGGTCGACCCGCTTGGCATGGGTCTTCTTCGAGCCGAGCGCGCCGATATAGAAGCAATCGCGCTTGAGCGCGTGCAGCAGCGCCGGATCGTCGATCTTCGGATCATGGGTGAGCGCAACGAAGGCGGTGTAATGATCGACATTGAGCGGCGGCAGTGCCTCGTCCGGCCATTCGGCGATGACTTTCACGTCGGGAAAACGCTCGATGGAGGCGAAGGCCGTGCGGGGATCGACAATGGTCACGTCATAGCCGAGCAATTGACCGATCGGCCCCAGCGTCTGACTGATATGCACCGCGCCGGTGATAACGAGCTGGGCCGAGGGCACATGTACGGTGAGGAAAACGCGGCCCCGCGCGGTCTCCTCCATGCCGCTCTTGCCCATGCGCAACCGCTTCTTGATGGCATCCTTGAGCGGATCCATGGCGACATCGGCGGCCTTGACCAGCCGTTGCTCGCCGCTCTCCACCTCGGTGACGACGACGACCGCGCGGCGCGCGGCGCGCTCGGCATTGAGCCGGTGCAGCAGGTCGAGTTTCACTTAGTCCACCTTCTCCACGAACACCCGGATCGTCCCGCCGCAGGATAGCCCCACGTTCCATGCGGTCTCGTCGGCAACACCGAATTCGAGCATTTTCGGCTTGCCGCTTTCGATGACGTCGACGGCTTCCGCGACCACCGCACCCTCGACACAGCCGCCGGAGACCGAGCCGAGGAAATTACCCTCCTCGTCGATCACCAGATTGGAGCCGACCGGCCGCGGCGCCGAGCCCCAGGTTTCCATGACGGTGGCCAGCGCCACGCCGCGCCCGGCCTGGCGCCAGTCCTCGGCGGCCTTGAGGATGTCTTCATCGCGCGAGAGCATCGTGTACCTCCATCGCGGCCTTGAGCATCAGGCCGCTGTCTTCAGCGTTGTTTTCGGATCGTAGCCTTTGGCCGGCTGGCCCGACAATGCGGCGACCAGGCCGATCATCGAATCCAGATTATGGATCGGCCGCAATTCATCGACATGCGGCAGCATCGTGCGCACGCCCTTGGCGCGCGCCTCGAAGCCTTCGAAGCGCAGCAGCGGATTGAGCCAGATAAGCCGGCGGCAGGAGCGGTGCAGCCGGTCCATCTCGAAGCCCAGCGTGTCGTCGGCGTCGCGCTCGAGTCCGTCGGTGATCAGCAGGACGACCGCGCCCTGGGTGAGCACGCGGCGCGACCAGCGCTTGTTGAAGTCACGCAGCGAGGAGGCGATGCGGGTGCCGCCCGACCAGTCGACCACATGCGCGGAGCAGGCGGCAAGCGCCTCGTCCGGGTCGCGCTGGCGGATGGCGCGGGTGACGTTGGTCAGCCGCGTGCCGAACAGGAAGGTGGTGACTCGCTTGCGCGCGTCGGTCACCGAATGGAGGAAATGCAGGAACAGGCGCGTGTACTGGCTCATCGAACCCGAGATGTCGAGCAGCGCCACGATCGGCGGCTCCTTCTCGCGGGCCCCGAGATATTTCAGATCGATCACCGCCCCGCCCGCCTTCATGCTGGCGCGCAGCGTCCGGCGCAGGTCGATCATGTGGCCGTGCCTGGCGACTGCCAGCCGCCGCGTCTTGATGAGGTCGAGCGGCAGCGCCAACCGTGCGATTGCGGATTTGGCCGCGGCGATCTCGGCCGCGCTCATCTGCGCGAAGTCTTTCTTTTGCAAGAGCTCGCGGTCGGAGACGGTAAGCCGGGCGTCGACCTCCACATCCTGCTGCTCCTCTTGGCGCCGGCTGGAGCCGGAAAACAGCGCCTCCTGAATGCGCTGGGCGCCCGGCGGCGGCGACTTGGGCTCGGACGGCAGCGTCTCCGGCAGCATGGAGGCGATCAGCTTGTCGATATAGCCACGCTTGCGGAAGAAGATGCGAAATGCCTGGTCGAACAGCAGTGTATGCTCGTGCCGCTTCACGAAGACCGCATGCAGCGTCCAGTAGAAATCGTCGCGATCACCGACGCGGGCGACTTCCAATGCTTCCAGCGCGTCGAGCACCGCGCCGGGCCCGACGGGAAGGCCGGCGGCGCGCAGCGTGCGCGCGAAGTAGAGGATGTTCTCGGCGAGCCGTCCCTGGGGCGAACCTCGGCTTTCGGCCATGATAATTACTCCGCCGCCGTGAGCTCGGACCTCACCTCGTCGAGCAGCGCCTTCACCTTGGTCTGGTCGAGGCGGGCGATGTCGTCCTGGTATTTCAACAACGCGCCAAGTGTGTCCGACACGGTGGCCGGATCGAGTGCCACCACATCGAGTTCGGTCAGCGCCGCGGCCCAATCCAGCGTCTCGGCGACGCCGGGCACCTTGAACAGGTCCTCCTTGCGCAGCGCCTGCACGAAGGCGACCACCTGCTCGGACAGTTTCTTGGCGACGCCGGGCACCTTGGTGCGCAGGATCTTTAGTTCGCGCTCGGCATCGGGATATCCGACCCAGTGGTACAGGCACCGGCGTTTGAGGGCGTCGTGAACCTCGCGGGTGCGGTTGGAGGTCACCACCACGATGGGCGGATGCGGCGCCTTGATGGTGCCGAGCTCGGGGATCGTCACCTGAAAGTCGGCCAACACTTCCAGAAGAAACGCCTCGAAAGCCTCGTCGGTGCGGTCGATCTCGTCGATCAGCAGTACTGGTGGGCCGTCGGGGTCGGGTTCCAGCGCCTGCAACAATGGGCGCTTGATGAGGAAGCGCTCGGAGAACACGTCGTGCTCGATGCGCTCGCGGTCGCCCTCGCCTTCCGCTTCGGCGAGGCGGATGGCAATCATCTGCGCGCCGTAATTCCACTCATAGACCGCCGCCGAAACGTCAAGCCCCTCGTAGCATTGCAGCCGGATCAGCTTGCGGCCGAGCGTCTGGCTCAGCACCTTGGCGATTTCGGTCTTGCCGACGCCGGCCTCACCCTCCACGAACAGCGGCCGGCCCATGCGTAGCGCCAGATAGAGCACGGTGGCCAGCGAGCGGTCGGCGATGTAGCCGGCCTTGGCCATGAGCGCGAGGGTGTCGTCGATGGAGGATGGCAGCGGCGTCAGGGTCATCACGGGGTCCTCGAAACAGGCACTTTATCCGATCGCGTAGGCGTCTTACATGTGGGGATCAAGGCGGGATCCAGCCAGTGAAGGGATCAACCCATGTCAGACCCCGCGACGCTCGAAAAACAGGCCCTCCAGTTCCCCACCGTCGACCCGCGGGTCCGGATCGGCCACGTCCATTTGAAGGTCGCCGACCTCGAACGGGCACTGGCTTTTTACTGCGGGGTGCTGGGCTTCCATCTGACGACGAGCCGGCCGGGCGCCGCCTTCATTTCGGCCGGCGGCTACCACCACCATATCGGGTTGAACACCTGGGAGAGCCGCGGCGGCTCCCCGCCCCCTCCCGGCACCACCGGCCTCTATCACACCGCCATCCTCTACCCGACCCGCAGGCTGCTGGCCGACGCCCTGCGACGTCTGATCGTGGCCAGGATTCCGCTGGAGGGCGCCAGCGACCACGGGGTGAGCGAGGCGCTCTATCTGCGCGACCCCGACGACAATGGCGTCGAGCTTTACTGGGATCTTCCCAAGGAGTTCTGGCCGCAGAAGCCGGACGGCTCCCTGCGCATGTACACCAACCCGCTCGACCTGCACGATCTGTTGAGCGAACTGGAGCGGGACGCATAATCCACATGTCCGGCTCGCCCCAGCGCGAGCCCGGAACGATCCGGCCTCCGCCTTATGCCTTTGCCAGCGCGCGGCGCGCCAGCACGCCCACCAGATGGGCGCGGTATTCCGCGCTGGCGTGAATGTCGGCGTTCATGCCGGTGGTCGGGATACTCATGCCTTCCAGCGACTTGGCGGCGAAACGCTTCTTCAGCGCCTCCTCGAACGAGGACACGCGGAATACGCCGTCGGCGCCGGCGCCGGTCACCGCCACGCGGATGTCGGAGCCGCGCTTGGACACGAACACGCCGACCAGCGCGAAGCCGGAGGCCGGGTGCTTGAACTTCTCGTAGGCCGCCTTCTTGGCCACCGGGAAGCTCACCTTGGTGATGATCTCGCCCTCTTCCAGCGCCGTCGAGAACATGCCGGTGAAGAAGTCGTCCGCCGCGATGCGGCGCTTGTTGGTGATGATGGTGGCGCCGAGCCCGAGTACCGCCGCCGGATAGTCGGAGTTGGGATCGTTGTTGGCGAGCGAGCCGCCGATGGTGCCACGGTTGCGCACCTGCGGATCGCCGATCGAACCCGGCACGGCAGCGAGGCCAGGCAGCACCTCGTTGAGCACCGGCGACTTGGCGACGTCGGCGTGGCGCGCCATGGCCCCGATGACGATCGAGCGACCCTTCTGCTCGATGGTGTCCATGCCTTCGACCAGCGACAGGTCGATCAGCGCCGAAGGCTGCGCCAGCCGCTGCTTCATGACCGGCAACAGCGAATGACCGCCGGCGAGCAACTTGGCCTCCGGATTGCGCGCCAGCAGGCCGGCCGCCTGGCGGACCGTGGTCGGACGATGAAAGGTGAAATTGTACATCGTTCTCTCCCGTGAAATTACGCGGCTTGGCGCGCCGGTTGCGCGCGCTTGAGTGCCGACCAGACCGCATTGGCGGTCGCCGGCATCGCCAGATCTTCGGTGCCGATGGCATTGGTGATGGCGTTGATCACCGCGGCGGGCGCCGCGATTGCGCCAGCCTCGCCGCAGCCCTTGACGCCGAGCGGGTTGGACGGCGACTTGGTCTCGGTGAAGCCGAGGTTGAACGACGGCAGATCGTGGGCGCGCGGCATGGTGTAGTCCATCAGCGAACCGGTCACGAGCTGGCCGTCCTTATCGTAGACCGCGCCTTCCAAAAGCGCCTGGCCGATGCCGTGGGCGACGCCGCCGTGCACCTGACCTTCCACGATCATCGGATTGATCACGGTGCCGAAGTCGTCGACCGCAGCCCAGCTGACGATCTCGGTCTTGCCGGTATCGACGTCGACTTCGACCTCGCAGATGTGACAGCCGGCCGGGAAGGTGAAGTTGGTCGGGTCGTAGAAGCTCGTCTCCTTCAGCCCGGGTTCGAGCTCCTGGCCGGCGAATTTGTGCGCGATATAGGCGTTGAGCGCGACGTCACCCCAGGCAGCCTCCTTGTCGGTGCCGGCGACGGTGAATTTGCCGTCCTTGAACTCGATGTCGCCTTCGGCGGCTTCGAGCATGTGGGCGGCCACCTTCTTGGCCTTGGCCTCGACCTTCTCGATCGCCCTGACGATCGCCGACATGCCGACCGCGCCCGAGCGCGAGCCGTAGGTGCCCATGCCGAACTGCACCTTGTCGGTATCGCCGTGCACGATGGAGACGTTCTCGAACGGGATGCCGAGCCGCTCCGACACCAGTTGCGCGAAGGTGGTCTCGTGCCCCTGGCCGTGCGCGTGTGTGCCGGTGAGCACTTCCACGCTGCCGGTCGGGTTGACCCGCACTTCGGCGCTCTCCCACAGCCCGACGCCGCAGCCGAGCGAGCCGACCGCCTGCGACGGCGCGATGCCGCAGGCCTCGATATAGGCCGAATAGCCGATGCCGCGCAGTTTGCCGTTACGGGCCGATTCCCGCTTGCGCTTGTTGAAGCCCTTCACGTCAGCAATTTCCATGGCCTTTTTCAGCGAAGCGCCATAGTCGCCCGCGTCATAGGCCATGACCACCGGCGTCTGGTGCGGGAACGACTTGATGAAGTTTCGCTTGCGCAAATCGACGGCGTCAATGCCCATTTCACGCGCCGCCACTTCCACCAGCCGCTCGACCACGAAGGCCGCTTCCGGGCGGCCGGCGCCACGCACGGCATCGACCGGCACGGTGTTGGTGTAGACCGCATCCACCTCGCAATAGATCTGCGGAATATCGTACTGACCCGACAGCAGCGTGCCGTAGAGATAGGTCGGCACCGATGACGAGAAGGTCGACATGTAGGCGCCGAGATTGGCGATGGTGCGCGCGCGCAGGGCGAGGATCTTGCCGTGCTCGTCGAGGGCGAGCTCGGCATGGGTGACGTGATCGCGGCCATGTGCGTCTGTGAGGAATGATTCCGAGCGCTCCGCCGTCCATTTCACCGGCCGGCGCACCTTGCGCGCCGCCCACAGGCAGACGACTTCTTCCGGATAGATGAAGATCTTGGAGCCGAAGCCGCCGCCCACGTCCGGTGCGATCACCCGCAATTTGTGCTCGGGCGCGATGCCGATAAAGGCAGAGATGACCAGCCGCGCCACGTGCGGGTTCTGCGACGTGTTCCACAACGTGAGCCCGTCGAGGCCGGCGTCGTATTCGGCGAGCGCCGCGCGCGGCTCGATAGCGTTGGGCACCAGACGATTGTTGACGATGTCGAGCTTGGTGACGTGCTTGGCGTGGGCGAATGCGGCGTCAGTCGCCTTGGCGTCGCCCAGTGACCATTCGTAAATCGTGTTGTTGGGCGCCACCTCGTGAATCTGCGGGCCCGACTTGGCCTTGGTCGGCTCGGTCACCGCCGGCAGTACCTCGTAATCGACCTTGACCTTCTCGGCGGCGTCGCGCGCCTGGCCTTGTGTTTCAGCAATCACCACCGCGACCGCGTCACCGACATGGTTGACCGTGCTGGCGGCCAGCGCCGGATGCGGCGCCATGTTCATCGGCGAGCCGTCCTTGGAATGGATCATCCAGCCGCAGATCAGGTTACCGATCTTGTCGTCGGCAAGCTGCGCCCCGGTAAGCACATCGACCACACCGGGCATTTTTGTCGCCGCGGTCACGTCGATATTTCTGATCTTGGCGCGCGCGTGCGGCGAGCGCACGAAAACGGCACGGGTTTCGCCCGGCCGCACCACGTCATCGGTAAACTGGCTCTGGCCGGTAATGAAACGGATGTCTTCCTTGCGGCGCACCGCCGCGCCGATACCCGTCGCGCTCATGGCGGTTTCCTCCCAGTGGCTGTTCTTATGAAGAAGTGCTCGGCCGCTTGCGCTGAAACTCCTTGTTTGGTGCCGTTAACGCGCCATCGCTTTCGCGCCAGCGGCGATCGCCTTGACGATATTGTGATAGCCGGTGCAGCGGCAGATATTGCCGTCGAGCTGCTCGCGGATGGTGTGCTCGTCGAGGTCGTTGCCGTTGCGGCGCACGATGTCGATCGCCGCCATGATCATGCCGGGCGTGCAGTAGCCGCATTGCAGGCCGTGGTGCTCGCGGAACGCTTCCTGCATCGGGTGCAGTTTATCGTTGCTCTCGGCCAGTCCCTCGATGGTGGCGATGCTGGCACCCTCGCACTGGAGGGCCAGCGTGGTGCAGGCTTTGGCAGCGATGCCGTCGATATGGACCACGCAGGCGCCGCACTGCGAGGTGTCGCAGCCGACATGGGTGCCGGTGAGCCGCAGGTTTTCGCGCAGAAATTGGACCAGCAACGTGCGTGCTTCGACGTCGCCGCTAACCGGTTTGCCGTTCACCGTCATGGACACCGCAGGCATGAGTTCCTCCCAGTTTCCGGGGCCCCAAAAAGCCCTCTTTTCGCCTCACCCGCTCCCGGGCGGCGGTCTGCAGGCTCGAAATCGGGCCGATTCCGATCCGGATGCGCCTTGGAACGAGAATAACTTTGGACCCCGACAATATCGGTGGTCAAGCGGTTCAAAAGGCGTAACGGCCCGAACCCGCCCGATTTGGCCGGATTCAAGCTCCTGAAACCACCGTGGCAAAGTTCTTGAAGAACTCGTCGGCGATCTTCTTGGCGGCGCCGTTGACCAGGCGCTGGCCGAGCTGGGCAAGCTTGCCGCCGATCTGCGCCTCAACGTTGTAGGTGAGCAGCGTACCGCCGTCCTTTTCGGTGAGCGCCACCGTCGCCCCGCCCTTGGCGAAGCCGGCCACCCCGCCGTCCCCCTCGCCGGAAATCCTGTAGCCGCTCGGCGGATCAAGGTCGCTGAGATGGACCTTGCCTTTGAAGCGCGCCTTGACCGGCCCGATCTTGGTAACGGCCACGGCCTGGAATTCGGTGTCCGAGGTCTTGTTGAGTTCTTCGCAACCCGGGATGCAGGCCCTGAGTACGTCGGGATCGTTGAGCTTGGCGTAGACTACCTCCCGCGTGGCAGGAAGTTGCACCTCACCCGTCATCGTCATTGCCATCGGCGTCGTCTCCTTGTCACGCTGGCGGCCTCGCGGGGCCTTCCACCCCCGGACTTAAGCCTTCACGCGGCGGCTGAAAAGAGCTTTGCAGCCGGAGCCCGGCCCTTTAAGGGTGTCGCCTGACGCACAGGCGACCAACGACGGGACGCCAAAGGAAGAGGACTGTCATGCCGATGATCAATGCCGATGACGGCTGCCCGATCAATGTCGTGGTCGAGGGCAGCGAGAGCACGCCGGCGCTGATGCTGTCGAACTCGCTGGGCACCAACCTGCACATGTGGGACGACCAGGCCGACGAATTCGCCAAGCACTTCCGCGTCATCCGCTACGACCGCCGCGGGCACGGCAAGTCCGGCGTGCCGCAAGGTCCCTATTCGATGGAGCGGTTCGGCCGCGACGTCATCGCCGTGCTCGACGCCCTCGACGTCAAGAAAACCAACTGGTGCGGGCTGTCGATGGGCGGGATGGTCGGACAATGGCTGGGCGCCAACGCGCCTGACCGCGTGGAGAAGCTGGTGCTCTCCAACACGCACTCCTATTATGCCGACAAGACGCCGTGGAACGATCGTATCAAGACCGTGCGCGAGCAGGGCTTGGCTGCGATGGTCGATGGCAACCTGCAGCGCTGGTTCACCGAAGGCTTCCGCAACCGCGCGCCGGACGTTATAGCGCGCATGAAGAACATGTTCGTTGCCACCGACCCAAAGGGTTACATCGCCTGCTGCGAGGCGATCCGCGACATGGATTTCCGCAAAAGCAATTCGCGCATCAGCGCGCCGACGCTGGTGATCGTCGGCGCCCAGGATGCCGCCACGCCGCCGGCGGCGGGCGAAGCGATCGCGCAGCAGATCAAGGGCGCCAAGCTGGTCAGCCTCGACGCCGCCCATATTTCGAACATGGAGCAGCCAAAGGCCTACGCCGAGGCGGTGCTCAATTTCCTGCGCTGATTGGAACCGCGATCATGGACGAAAGGGAGCGCCATGAGCGCGGCATGGCCCAACGCCGCAAGGTGCTGGGCAATGCCTGGGTCGACCGCGCCAATGCGCGCAAAACCGCGTTCACGGAAGAATTCCAGGACTTCATAACCCGCGCTGCCTGGGGTGAGGTGTGGACGCGGCCGCATCTCGATGAGCGCACCCGCCGCGTGCTGGTTCTCGGGACCATGGTCGCGCTCGGCCAGTGGGACGAATTCCGCATGCATGTGCGCGCGGCACTGGTCGAAGGCGACTTCACGCCCGACGACATCAAGGAAGTGATCCTGCAGCAGGCGATCTATTGCGGTGTGCCGGCCGCCAACCACGCCTTCAAGGAAGCCGCCGAAATCATCGCCGAGATCGAGAAGGCGAAATGAAGACGGTCGCCATCAGCGCGCGTGCCCGACGCCAGGCGTACGCACCTCGCGCATTTCGTCGATCGACTGCTTGAGGATGCGCGCCGACGAATAGAAAAACAGCGCGGCCATCAACGCCGCGACGGCAAGGTCCGGCCATCTCGTCTGCGTGAGCCAGACAGCCACCGCCGCCGCCATGACCGCCACGTTGCCGATGGCATCATTGCGCGAGCAAAGCCAGACGGACCGCACATTTGCGTCGCCATCCTTGTAGCGCATCAGGATCAGCACGCTGCCGACATTCGCCAACAGCGCAAGCACGCCGATCGTGCCCATGACTTCCGCGTGCGGCACGCCGGCGATCAGCACGTGATAGGCCGTGGTGCCCAGGACCCAGAGCGCCATCGCCGACAGGCTTGCCGCCCTGCCGATGGCGGCCCATGAACGAGCATGAACCGAAGCGCCGACGACGGCCAAGCTGATGCCATAGGTGGCCGAGTCGCCGAGGAAATCGAGCGCGTCGGCTTTCAACGCCTGGGATCCGGCAAGCGCGCCTGCACCCATCTCGACCAGGAACATGGCCGCGTTGATCGCAATCACCAGCCACAGGCGCCGCATGTAGTCGGCCGACAGCCCGTCGAACTTCACGTCGCTGCCGCAACAATCTGCCGCCATCGCACACCGCTCCTTGCGTTGAATATGCGAACGGCGGCGGCGTTACACAATCACATCGGTCGCATTGGGAACCGGCGATCGGCCGATTTTCGGCACCATCAGGAACTCGCGCGCTCGTCATTTCGGCCTGACCCGGCGCCGTGCTAGCCATGGGCGCATTCCAAACGGGGGGACGGTGCCATGGCCAAGGTCAGGGTGCGTAAGGGTATGCCGGGCGTCCAGCTCGACAAGCGCGAATTCAAAAAGCGGTTTCTCGCAAAATTCTACGATCCGGATTTCGAGCCGCTTCGCGCCGAAATCGACAGGATCGCCGAGACCGCTTGGAAGAGCTATGACGAATACCACAAGACGCCGCGCACACGGAAAGCCGGCCCCGGCTTCGTCGATCCGAACTATGAGGTAGCGGTGGAATGGCTGGAGACCCGCCACAATATCCAGACCGCCGAGCACCGGCAGAAAACTCCGAAATCGCCCTCGCGCATCCTGATCGTCAACGGCTCGACGCGCAGCGAGCACACCTGCCCCGGCGAAATGTCCAAGACCTTCCGCCTGGTCGCGCTTGCCAAAGAGGTAATCGAGAAGACGCGCGGCTTCGAGGTCGACGTGCTCGATCTCTCACGGCTGGCGTCGGAATACGGCCGGGTGATCTATCCGTGCAAGGCCTGCGTGTCCACCGCACAGCCGCTCTGCCACTGGCCATGCAGCTGCTATCCCAATCACGCGCTCGGCCAGGCGGGCGACTGGATGGCGGAGATTTATCCGAAATGGGCGGCGGCGCACGGCGTCATGATCGTAACGCCGGTCAACTGGTACCAGGCGCCCTCCTCGCTCAAGCTGATGATCGACCGGCTGGTCTGCGCCGATGGTGGTAATCCCGACCCGACCTCAACCAGCGGCAAGGACCCGCTCAAGGCCAAGAAACTGGAGCTCAAGGGCTGGCCTTATCCGCGCCACCTGGCCGGACGCGTGTTCTCCGTGGTGGTGCATGGCGACGCCGCCGGCACCGAGAACCTGCGCCGCATCCTGTCGGATTGGCTGCAGGACATCGGCCTGATCCCCGCAGGCCATCTGTCGATGATCGACCGTTATGTCGGCTACCTGACGCCCTACGCCACCAGCCACGACGATCTCGACCGCGACGAAGGGTTCCAGGACGACGTAGGCAACGCGACGCGTGCGCTGGTGCAGGCGGTGAGAGACCGGCGCAGCGGAAAGCTTGAGACGCCCGACCGCGGCCTGCACGAGGCGCGGCCGAAGTAGCGAGCGCAGCGAGCTATCCCGGACGCGGCGCAGCACGAAGTGTTGCGCCGCCGATCCGGGATCCGGACCAGGTTCTTAAATGTCTCGATACGCTCAGCGCCAGGGCGAGAACCAGGTGGCGCCTTGCGGGGTCATGCGGACGGTGCCGTCGGCCGCTTCCACCGGCGCGCCCTGGTAGGTCCGCTCGAGAATGCACAGGCCTGCGGCAGTGCCGGCGAGGAGCAATTGCAGTGCGTATTCGCGCACCAGTTCGGCGTTCTTCGACCAAACCGCCGGGCCGACCGAAAGGATGCTGATCACCACGATGAGCAGCAGACCGGCTTCGAGGATGCCGGCATCGGCCTTGCCACCGACCAGCGAGCGGAAGCGGTCGGCGATGTGCACCGCGCAGATGGCGGCAACTGCAAGCTTGAGCGTGGCGAAAAACGCGGCGAGCTTGATCAGGCCAATCGGCGTCAGCGACAGGTAGTGGCCGATGGCGAAAACGAATTGCGAGCGCCAGACCTCCTCCAGTCCGTAGGTCGGCGAGGTCAGCATACGCAGCGCCTCGAAGCCCCAGAACAAGGTGAAGTAAAGCGCAATCGCCAGCACCATCGCGACGGCAGCGGCTGAGAGCTTACGCATGGGATTCTCCTCCACGAGAATTCCACGCCTAGTCGCTTCAAATGCACATTTCAAAGCAAACCAAAACTTTACCTTACCCGTTAAGCGCGCCGCTCAAGGTTAACCCCCGCGGCCCTCGCGAAACGCCTGCGGCGTGGCGCCGGTCTGCTTGCGGAAGAATCGGGTGAAGTGCGAGGGATCGGAAAAAGCCAGATCGTAGGCAATCTCGTGGATCGGCTGGTTGGTGAACACCAGTTGGCGCTTCGCCTCGGTGAGCACGCGCTGGCGGATCAGGTGGCCGGCGGTGACTCCGGTTGCGCGTTTGACATGGTCGTTGAGCCGATCGGCGGTCATCGCCAGCTTCTCGGCGTAGAAGCTGATCAGCCGCTCTTTGCGGAAATGCTCGTCGATCAGCCGGCGCAATTCCTCCACCCGCGCGTCCGTCCGTGTCAGCGTAACGGTTCCGCTGCGCGCTCGGCTGACCGCCAACCGCACCACTTCGATCGCGATCAGCGCCAGCTGCGCGCGCATAGCCAGGCGATAGCCCTCGCGGGCGACCGAGTCCTCTTCATACAAGTCGGCGCAGAGCTGCGACAGCCGCCGCGCTTCGCCGGCATTGGCCAGCGGCACCAGCGGATCGCCTGCCACCGCCTTGAGCCGCGCCAGCGCTTGTCCGGACTGATCGCCGAGCGCATCGGCGACATCCTCTGTGAAGCTGACCACCCAGCCGTCCGTGACCTTCGGCTTGAAGCGGAAACCGTGCGCGGTGGTGGCTGGCACCAGGATCGCCGCCGGTGCGGTAAAAGGCATGATCGCCGTCTCGTAGCTCATCTCGCCGCCGCCCTTTTCGATCAGCAACACCTGGAACAGGTTGCGATGGCGGTGCGCACGGATCGTCCAGTCGTGGATTGAGGAGCGCGAGGCGATGGTCTCGATATGGATGAAGTCGAAAGCGGAATCATCCGGCGGATCGCCGTAAAGATGAAACAGCGGCAGAGCGGACGTGGCCATGATCGCCCAGCATAAGCGAGGGCGCGGGCAAGGCCAATCGCGCACGGCGCGCCTACCAACCGGAATGTGCGCTTTCGCTGCACTGCATCAGGGGTTTGCGGCGGGGAACCGGCGAT
>Ga0055473_10000018_pt1 | contig 15759 bp, 11 predicted proteins | sample Muzzi_CordA_D2_FD_57679 | JGI IMG/M metagenome (GOLD analysis project Ga0055473, IMG submission 57679) | Wetland microbial communities from San Francisco Bay, California, USA, that impact long-term carbon sequestration - Muzzi_CordA_D2 | ecosystem: Environmental > Aquatic > Marine > Wetlands ... | reverse complement strand
TCAGACCCATGTCGAGGCGGCCGTCCCCTTTTTCCCTTATATCGGCCGGGACGGCCGAAGCTTTGAACCCGTCTACCCTAAGCATCCCTGTTCTCCGCCTTCCTGCCGCCGAAAAGAAGGTGCAGCCTGGTCCCTCCGCCATCGGCAAGGTCCGCCCAGACGGCGCCATGATGCCTTTCCATGATGGCCCTCGTGATGGACAGGCCCAGCCCTATCCCTTCCGGTTTTTCAGTCAATATGTCACCCAACTGCCTGAACTTTTCGAAAATAAGAGGGATATCCTTCTCCCTCATACCTTTTCCATGGTCCCTGACGGTCAACTCGATCCAGCCCCTCATCTCTCCCGTCAGACCCAGGGACTCGCGGTCCACCGCGTAATCGGGGACGGGTGGAAGGCTTTCATGCCAGAAAGCCCTGATCTGGACCGGGGAACCGGCCGGCGAGAACTTGACAGCGTTCTCCAAAATGAGCTCCAGAGTCCTTTTAAAAAGCCTCATGTCGCAGATGAGCTCCGCGTTGCGGACATCATCGAGCATCAGGATGACTTCCCTGCCCTTCAATCTGCCGTCAAGCTCCTGCACCGTGCCTTCAACGATCCCGCTGGCGGGATTGGGCTCGAGTTTCCACGGGACTCTTCCGGCCTCGAGACGGAACAGCTCCAGGATCCTCTCCACTAGGTAGTTCAGGTGGGCTGCGGAGCTCTCCAGACGCGCCATGAACTCGGCAAGGCTGTCGGTCTCCCCCTGAAGGTCCAGGGTCGGGATGAGGCTGGCAAAGCCGATTATGGAAGTCAGAGGTGTCTTCAGTTCATGGGAAAGGTTGAGGATGAGCTCCGTCTTGTCCTTGTCGAGGCGCACAAGTTCCTCGTGGGCGACGCGAAGCGCCTCGGCTTTCTCTTCCAGGTCGAGGAAAAGCCTCGCGTTGTCCATGGACATGGACACCTGGGCGGCCATGGTATGGAGCAGGTCGCGGTCTGATTCGGTGAACGATTCACCGCTGATCTTGTTGTTGGCGTTGAGAACGCCCAGGACGCGGTCGCCGCGAACGAGGGGCACGCAGAGAGCCGACTGCGTGGAATACTGATCCTTGAAGGTTGATGGCCGGAAACGCTCGTCTTTGCTGATATCGTTGATCAGGAGAGGTTCACCCGTCAGGGCAACGTGGCCGGAGATCCCCTTGCCCAGCGGAACCGTGACCTTGCCGATGACCTCCTTGGGAAGCCCTTTGGCCTCGACGAGCCTCAGAACCTGATCTTCCATCACCATGAGGGAGGTCGTTTCCACCTGCAGCGTATCGGAGATCGCTTCGATGGTCCTTTTGAAGAGGTTCTGGAGGATCTCCTTGCTGGAAGCTTCCCCGAGCATCCGGAGGGTCAGAAGCTCCCTGTTCCATTTGTCGGACCGGGCGACGATCCTCTCTCTTTCCTTGGCGATCTCATTGTCGATGACCGCGAGCCTGACCGCCGACAGCAGCTGTTCTGGTTTGAAAGGCTTGGAAAGGAATTCGCTTGCCCCGTTGCGGATCATCTCCACGACATTTTCAAAAGACCGGACACCGCTGACACAGATGACGGGCGTCAACCTGTCCTGGGTGCGTACCTTCCGCAGGAGGTCGATCCCCGACATATCCCTCATCACGACATCGGTAACGATGACATGGAACCGGGTCGTCTCCAGAAGTTCCATTGCCTGCTCGCCGCTGATCACCCCCCGGGCATTGAAACCACCGTCGGAAAGGATGTCCACCATCTGACGCAGGAAGAACCGGTCGTCATCCACGACGAGGATGCTGGGTTTGTGGTTTGAGGGTTCGGTCATGACTTCAATCCCGGCTTTTGAATTCAAGGTTCAATATTCAAAATTCAAAAAAGGATCAGCTGGCAGCTTTCGAATTTCTCCTGGCTTCCGGCTTCTGGCTCCTGTTCTCACGCGTTCGCCCCGCAGCACTTCTTGTACTTTTTCCCCGATCCGCAGGTGCACGGCTCGTTCCTGCCGACCTTGCGCCCCTGCCGCTTAACCGTCTGTTGAACCGGCTGTCCCGGCCTGGACGCCTGGGCCTGGCCGCCCCCGGAGTAGGTATCCTCGAGGGGGCCTCTCGTCATGGAGTAACGCTGCTGGCGTCTTTGGGGAAGGTTCTCCTCTTCGGCCAACTGGACCAGGTACAGGATGCGCACCGTATCCTCCCTGACCCTTTGCATCATGGCCTCGAACATCCCGAAACCCTCTATCTTGTACTCGGAAAGAGGGTCCTTCTGGCCGTAGCCCCGCAAACCGATCCCCTCCCTGAGCTGGTCCATGCCGTAAAGATGATCCTTCCACTGGCTGTCGAGGACCTGCAGGAAAAAACTTTTTTCCAGGACCCTCATCGTCTCGGGTCCGAATTCGGCCTCCCTCGTCTTGTAGGCTTCCCTCGCAAGGGCCAGGAGACCTCCCTCATAGGAATCGACATCAGGTTCAAAGGATTCCATGGGGGGTTTGAATCCGAAGACGGCGAAGAACCGGTCCGTCAGCCCCTCCAGATCCCACTCATCGCGATGGGCCCTGGGATCGATGTGAAACTCGACCATCTCCTCGATGGTTTCCTGGACCATTTCATCGATCCATTCGTAGAGGTTCTCCGTCCCAAGGATCTCCCTTCTCTGGCCGTAAACGGATTCCCGCTGCATGTTCATGACATCGTCGTACTCGAGGATGTGTTTCCTGATATCGAAGTTGTGGCCCTCGACCCGCTTCTGGGCGTTCTCGATGGCCTTCGATACCATGCGGTTCTCGATCTCCTGCCCTTCTGTCATGCCCAGCCGCTCCATGAGACCCGAGATACGCTCGGAACCGAAAATACGCATGAGATCGTCTTCGAGACTGAGAAAGAACCTTGAACTTCCCGGGTCACCCTGACGGCCGGATCGTCCCCGGAGCTGGTTGTCGATCCTTCGGCTCTCGTGCTGTTCGGTCCCCAGGATGTGCACACCCCCGGCCTCGAGGACCGAGGTACGTTCCTGCCTGCAAAGCTCCTGCATCTCCTCGAGAACCTTGCTGTACTCCTGAGAATCGGTGTCCTTGACGCGGTTTCTGGCCAGGAATACCGGATTACCTCCCAGGACGATATCGGTCCCTCGTCCCGCCATGTTGGTCGCCACGGTCACGGCGCCCGCCCTGCCCGCCTGGGCGACGATCTCGGCTTCACGCTCATGATGCTTGGCGTTCAGAACGTGGTGGCCGATACCCTCCCTCTTCATCATCCTCGACAGGAGCTCGGAGCTCTCGATGGACGCGGTGCCCACGAGGACCGGCTGCCCGCGGTGCTGGCAGTCGGCTATTTCCTCGACCACGGCGCTGTATTTCTCCTTCACGGTACGGTAGATAACATCCGGGTTGTCTATACGGATCATGGGCATGTTTGTGGGGATGACAGCAACATCCAGGTTGTAGATATTCTTGAACTCGGCCGCCTCCGTGTCCGCTGTCCCGGTCATCCCCGCCAGTTTGGAATACATGCGGAAATAATTCTGGAAGGTGATGGACGCCAGCGTCTGGTTCTCGCTCTCGATCTTAACCCCTTCCTTGGCCTCCAGGGCCTGGTGAAGACCGTCGCTGTACCGTCTTCCCGGCATAAGACGGCCGGTGAACTCGTCGACGATGAGGACCTGGTTGTCCTTGACGACATAATCCACATCCCGTTTGAAAAGAGCGTGAGCCTTTAACGCCTGCTGAACGTGGTGATTGATCTCGATGGTCGCCGGGTCGTAAAGGTTTTCGACACCCAGGAGTTTTTCAACACGCTCGACACCCTCTTCCGTGAGGACAACGCTCCTTGCCTTCTCGTCCTTCGTATAGTGCACCTCCTGCTTAAGACGCGGGATGATCGTGTTTACCTTGTAGTACTTGTCCGTGGAATCCTCTGCCGGGCCGGATATGATGAGGGGAGTGCGCGCTTCGTCAATGAGGATGCTGTCGACCTCGTCCACGATGGCGTAGGCCAGGTCTCTCTGCACGTAATCTTCCAGGGAGAATTTCATGTTATCCCTGAGATAGTCGAACCCGAACTCGTTGTTCGTGCCGTATACCACATCGGACCCGTAGGCTTTTTTTCTCTCGGCGTCCCCCATGGCATGCTGGATGACGCCAACATCCAGACCGAGGTACCTGTAGATGGTCCCCATCCATTCCGAATCCCTGCCCGCCAGGTAATCGTTGACCGTTACGACGTGAACACCGGCCCCGGTGAGAGCATTGAGGTATACGGGGAGAGTGGCGACGAGGGTCTTACCCTCACCCGTTTTCATCTCCGCGATCTTGCCCTGATGAAGGATGACACCACCCACGATCTGAACGTCGAAATGCCTCATACCAAGCAGCCTTCTCGACGTTTCCCGGACGACGGCAAAAGCCTCCGGAAGGAGGTCGTCCAGCGTCTCCCCCTGCTCCAGGCGCTGCTTGAACTGCCCTGTTTTTTCCTTCAGGGCCGTTTCATCCAGCTTCTGCATGGACGGTTCAAGGCTGTTGACTCGCTCCACGACAGGAATGATGCGCTTGAGTTCCCTGTCGTTCTTTGTGCCGAAGATCTTCCGGACCATGAAATCGATCATCGATGGGTTCCTGAGAAAAATACCGTTAAGGGTTTAATGTTCCTGCTCTGGATTTGAAGCAATCCTGCTTGAGCTCGAAATGGTCAAAAAATTTGCCAATCTTGTAAGTTAACATCTGTTGACGATGTTGCAAACAAAAACCGGGAAACCTCACATAAAACGGCCCCGGCGGCATCACCTCCGGGGCCGATGGAATCAATTTTTTCAGGAGAACCCGGCTCAGTTAAGGATGTATCTGGACGGATTTACAGCCACACCGTTAACAGCTACTTCGTAATGGACATGCGGGCCCGTGCTTCTCCCTGTGTTGCCCACGCGGGCAATGACGTCTCCCCTCTTGACCTTCTGTCCCAGCTTGGATTCCAGTGAAGAGCAGTGACCGAACCTGGTGGTTATCCCGTAACCGTGGTCTATGATGACCATATTCCCGAAACCGCCCTCGCGGCCGGCAAATATTACAAGGCCGTCGGCCGGAGCTATTATGGGGGTGCCGCTTCTTGTGGCGATATCGAGACCCTTGTGCATCTCACGCCTCCCTGTGAACGGGGAGGAACGGTAACCGAAGGTGGAGGTCAGCCAACCTTTGACCGGCCAGATGGAAGGTGTCGAGGCAAGGAGGGACTTCTGGTCTTCCAGGTACTCCACGAGTTCCTGGAAGCTTCGCTCCTGGATACTGACCTCCGTCTTGAGGCGATCCAGACTCCTGTTCATGCTGTTGACGATGGTCTGATCCTGGAACGAAACCTCTCCTTCCAGCGGATTGAAAGGTTCCGGGTTCTCACCGCCGATACCCATGATCTGCTCGGGGTAGACCACGCCGTCCAGGTCAGCCATGACCCGCAGTTTCATATCGAACTGTCTGAGCCGCGTCATTTCTCCCTGGAGATCGTCAAAGGATTTGGCGAAATTAACCAGCTGCTGTTGCTGTTGTCGGGCCTCCAGACGGAGCCGGTCGAGTTCGGCCACCATCTTCTTGACACCGTAATAGTCTGTTACAAGGTACCCGAGACCAAGGACAGCGACTGCAAGGACCACCAGAAGTCCCCTGACCATGGACTTGGGAACCCTGTATTTCCTCACCCGCGTGGTCTCATCGGGCAGGATCATGATGGTATATTTCTTTTTATTCACTATACAAACTCTCCCTGCGGAAGCCAGTCAGCTGCCTGGATTATCATTAAAATCCCGAAAAAACTAACATATCCGATTACCAATTGCAAGATACCTTCCATCACCGGAAATCTCGGAAATCAAGATTTTCATCCCGCGACCGGTCAAAAAAGCCGCCCGCTAAAGATCCACCCCTCCCCGGATTTTCATTCCACGCTCAGCGCCCTGATACGATGACCGACTCGAACAGGAGGGTCGGTGATCCGAGGGACCCGTAAAAAGAAAGATCGCTCCCCACCGCCGCGAGACTGGCCATCATATCGAACAGATTACCACTGACGGTACCGTTCCTGAAAGGTCGTACGGGTTCTCCGTCATGAAGAATATATCCGGCCGCTCCGAGGGAAAAATCTCCCGTTACCCTGTCGATCATGTGGGTCCCCATCAGGCTGTCGAACCGCACGGCAGGGCCGGGAGGCAGTGAAACATCCACCGGTCCGTTTCCCGGTTGGATAAAAAGGTTGGTAGGTCCGGGCACAGGTACCGCGGTGAGGGTGCCTCTCGAGGCGCTGCCCGTGGGCTCTTCAGACCACCTCGCAGCCGTTTTCAGCGTGTGCATGCAGCCCGCGACCACTCCGCTCCGGACGAGCTGCCTAGGGACCGGGGGCACTCTCTCGTCATCAAAGGGGACCGATCCCGTTCTCCAGGGTATGGTTCCATCGTCAACGATGGTGAGGGTCTGGGAAAAAAGCCTCTCGCCTCTTTTGTCGGCCAGCCGGGATCTGCCCTTTTGCATCTCCTCGGCCGAAAAGGAGGAAAGCAGGGCTCCGAGCAGGTCCAGAGCGACCTTCGGTGGGAACAGAGCGGGGTAGGTCCCCGTTTCGGGGGGCAGCCCGCCGAGCAGCTGCACCGCTTCGGCTGCCGCGTTACGCCCGACCGGCCCGGGCTCGATGTCGGACAGTCTCCTCGATACGGCGAAATCGTACCCGGACTGGGATTCCTCGTGCCAGCGGGCTACGGCCTGTGTGGAAAGAGAGAAGACCGAATCGTCGTAGGACCAGACGCGCCCCCCCGAGGCAATAGCGGTTCCGCTGTGATGCTGTCCAAAGGCCGGCTTGTGGGCCTGTTCTATCCGCTCATCGGTATCCAGAACGGCCGCTTCCGTTTCTGCTGCAAGCAACACCTTGTTTTCAAAAGATATTTCAAGCCCATGGGAATCAAACAGACCTTCTGTTGAGCCCATGGTTTCGGCTCCGGAAAAACGGTTTTCCTCCATGGCCGGCAGAAGGCGGGCGGCATCAATGGCATCGCGGGCTATGACGGCAAAACCCGCCTCATCGGGCGCCGTCGTGAAAGCGAACCCCTCTTTTTTACCGTCAACCAGGACCCTCAGGGCAGCCGAGGTCTCATCGGTACGCCTCACTCCTTCCGGCTTACCCCCTTTGACCTCGATACGCAGCGACTGGACCCGGCGTACCACGCATTCCGCTTCACCGGCTCCGGCCCCGCGAGCGGCCTCCTCTATTCCACAGGCTATTTTCTCGACATCATCAGCGTACATTCAGGCAAGCTCCATGATCACGGCATCCTCGTCGCAGTTTGGAAACTGGGGGCATTTCAGGCAATCTCTCCACACTTTTTGCGGCAGCGTATCTTTGGAAACTTTTGAAAATCCGACCCCTTCGAAAAAAGACGGCCTGTAAGTCAATGCGTATACACGAGCGATACCGAGAATCCTGGCCTCCTCGACGCATGCGTTAACAAGCCTTTTCCCCATGCCCTTTCCCTGGATCTGCGGTGCCACAGCGAGAGATCTCACCTCGGCGAGGTCCTCCCAGTTGATGTGAAGGGCGGAGCAACCCAGAACCTCGCCGTCCAGCTCGACCACGAAAAAATCCCTTATCCCTTCGTATAATTCGCTGCGGGATCTGCCGAGCATCGCTCCTTTGGAGGCAAAGGAGTTCACAAGGCTGTGGATGTGAGGAACGTCGCCGATCCTGGCCTTGCGCAGGGTAATGTTATCTTCAGTCACGGGCTTCCTCCAACAGTTCCCTCGCCGACCTGACGATCCCCGAGGACACCTCAATACCTCCCATCATCCGGGCCAGTTCCTCCACGCGCTCCTCCTCCGCCAGATATCTCGTCCGGACAACGGTCCTGCCTCTTTCCTCGGCCTTCTCGACCCTGATGTGGTGATGGGCGCAAGCCGCCACAGGGGCCAGATGGGTAATGCAAAGAACCTGGTGGTGCCTGGCGATGTCCTGGAGTTTGCGGCCGAGCACGGCTGCCACACGACCGCCGATCCCGGCGTCCACCTCATCGAAGACCAGTGTCCCCACCGCGTCAGCCCCGGCGAGGATCCTTTTCAAAGCCAGCATGACCCTCGACAACTCACCTCCCGAGGCGATCTTGCGCAGAGCCATCAGGGGTTCTCCCGGGTTGGGAGAGATGAGAAACTCGACCTCATCGATCCCCGTCTCTTTCATTTCAACTGGCCGGAAGGAGACGGAAAACCTGACCTTATCCATGGCAAGGTCCTGCAGTTCCTTCTGGACTGAACTTTCAAACATGGGAGCTCTTTCCTTCCTGGCCCGGCTCAGACCCAGGGCAAGCTCCCCTGCCAGGGAAGCCAGTTCCTCTTCCCCGGCCTTCAATGTATCCAGGTCCGTCTCGCCCTCCTCGATGAGAGCCAGCTCCTGTCTCGCTTCTTCAAGCGTTCCGAGGACCTGATCGATGGAGGGGCCATATTTTTTTTTGAGAGACGCGATAAGGGCCAGACGTTCCTGGATCTCCTCGAGACGACCCGGGTCAGCCTGAACGGTGCCCGTATAGGCCCTCAGAAAATGGCCTGCCTCCTCCAGCTGCACACCGGCCCCTTCGACGAGTTCCGCAACCTCACGCAACCTGCCGTCTGTTCCCACCATCTGCCTCAGGTCGCCGGCGCACCGGCGGACAGTTTCCACCGCGGAACCTTCGGCCTGGTAAAGGGCCTCCAGAGCGGAGCCGGCAGTGTACAGGAGCTTTTCGGCCGCTCCCAGGATGCCCTCCTCCTCGCGCAGTTTTCCCTCTTCATCCGGATGCAGATCCGCGGCCTTCAGTTCACTGGTGACATAGCGCAGGTAATCCAGCCTGGCAAGGCGATCTTTTTTGTCCGCTTCGATCTTTTCCAGTCTCTTCCTGGTCTGCATGAGACGGGTAAAAACATCAGCAAATTCCAGTATTTCCGGGTCAAGGGACGCGAAAGAGTCCAGCGCCCGCAGATGGACAGATGTCTTCAGGAGAGATTGGTGCTCGTGCTGGCCGTGGAGGTCAACGATATGGTCCCCCATCTCCTTGAGATGGGGGATCGTTATCATCGTTCCGTTAACCGTAGCCCGTCCACGTCCTTCACGCCGGATCTCACGAACCACGATAAACTCGTCATCAGAGCTCACGATCCCTTCGGGCAGGTCTAGTGCAGGCTCCCGAAAAGCCGCCTGAACAAGCGCCGTGTCCTGGCCCGTCCTTACGACAGAGGTATCCACCTTCTCCCCGAGGACCGCCTTGAGCGCGTCCACGATGATCGATTTGCCTGCTCCCGTCTCCCCCGTCAGGACGGTCAGGCCCGGGTTGAACGGCAACGACAGTTCGTCGATGATGGCGAACCCTTTGATGGAAAGGTATTCTAGCAAAACGGCCCTCTTTATCCAGTAAACAAATCCCGTTGGCCGACACCTGGTGAACCGTGAATCGTGAACCGGGAACCGGCCTGCATTTTCCATTCACCGTTCACTGTTCACCGTTCACGCATCGAGGATCCTCTGAAGGAAGGCGGATCATCGATGCCCCCAATGCAGCTTCGTGCTCAAGACATCATAAAAGGTCCTCACACCGGTACGAACGAGGTTGACTTTCCTTTCAGAGGCCTGCACCCGGACGCAGTCTCCCTGCTGTAGCCTGGTTCCTTCCTGTCCGTCCAGGGTGAGGAACACCGCTCCTGAATCGCTCCGGAGACACAGTTCCACCCTGGACCCGCCAGGTATGACCAGGGGACGGTTGGTCAGGGTGTGGGGACAGATAGGTGAGACCACGATCACGTCAAGGGTGGGATCGATGATCGGTCCACCTGCCGCGAGGGAATACGCTGTCGATCCCGTTGGCGTGCTGATGATGAGGCCGTCCGCCTGGTAGTTCGTCACCTTCTGATCGTCAACACAGGTCTGAAGGTCGATGATCCTGGCAAGTGCGCCCTTGTTGATGACCACATCGTTCAGGACCTGGTAATGGCCTATCTGCTCCCCTTCCCGATGGAGGGATGCCTTGAGCCGGACCCTGCGTTCAATGGTATACTCTCCTTCCAGAACCCTTTCAAGGGATCCGTAGATCTCGTCCAGCCCAAGTTCGGTGAGAAACCCGAGGGAACCCAGATTGATCCCGAGGATAGGCTGGTCCGCGTCTTCCAGCAGACGGGCCACGGAAAGCAGGGTGCCGTCACCACCGAGAACAAGCACCATGTCCACGCCATCAGGAATGTTATCCCTGGGGGCCGCGACCGCACCGCCGTCAGCCAGGCTGCCGTATTCCGGCTGCATGCGAACTTTCACACCGCGTCCTGTGAGCCAGGGCACGAGCTTTGCCATCACATCGTCGGCGTGAGGGCTGGAGGTCTTCGTCAAGATCCCGATCTCTTTGATTGCTGACATTGGGCCTCCCCTACTGATAAACCGTTCGCCGCGCTGTAACAGCATATCGATATGTCGAAGCAAAGGACCTTGATAATACCATGATTTTTAAACCGGCACTCCCACACAAAGCCTCTCACGCCGACGGCGTGATCACCCCGACACCCGTTTATCCCCCTGCCATACCAGATGCGCCAGATATTCCATATTGCCGGTTGCACCCTTTATGGGCGACTCCATGGTATCGACGGGCTCAAATCCATTTTTTAAAGCCGCCTCGAGGACATCCTGAACGGCTTTCTCACGAACCTCGGGCTCCCTTACGATCCCGCCCTTTCCCACCTTTTCCCTGCCGGCTTCAAACTGGGGTTTGATGAGCGCCACGACACGGGCACCTGTCCTCAAAAATGTTCCCAGCCGGGGCAGAATGAGTCTTAGGGAGATAAAAGAAACGTCCACCACCGCCAGGTCCAGGTCGTGGGGAAGGACATCGGCAGCGATGTTCCTGAAATTTGTCCTTTCCAGGACAGTGACCCTTTCATCATTTCGAAGCTTCCAGTCCAGTTGTCCGTAGCCAACGTCGACAGCGAAGACGTGAGCGGAGCCCGCCTGGAGCAGGCAATCGGTGAACCCGCCGGTGGATGCGCCTACATCAAGGCATCGGGCGCCGGCTGGATCGATCCCGAAATGTTCGAGAGCAGCCTTGAGCTTAAGACCTCCCCTGCCGACGAAGGGCAGTGTTTCCCTGATGGAAAGGGGTGTGTCAGGGTCCAGACGGGTGCCCGATTTTTCGATCCGCGACTCACCTGAATAGACACGGCCGGAAAGAATGAGCGCCTGGGCCCGGGTCCTCGTTTCCACCAGCCCCCTTTCGACCAGGAGCAGATCAGCTCTTTTGGATGAGGCCACCGGAAAGCACTTCCTTGACTGCCGCACGGATACCCGCGGCATCGATCTTGAGATCCGCCCAGAGTTCTTTCAGAGTGCCGTGTTCGATAAAGGAATCCGGCAGGCCAAGGCGGTGGACGCCGAACTTCTCACCGCTATCGGTTGCCGCCTCGATCACGGCCGATCCGAAACCGCCCTGGAGAACGTTCTCCTCAACGGTCAGTGTTACGCGGCAATCCCTGGCCCACTGGAATATCAGTTCCGTGTCCAGGGGCTTGATGAACCTGGCGTCGATGACCGCTACGGATATTCCTTCCGCCTCCAGGGCCTCGGCGGCCTCAAGGCATGGATAAACCGTTGACCCGATGCCCAGGAGCAGGACATCGGCGCCCTCACGGATCAACTCCCCGGTACCAGGTTCCCAGGGTACCGGTTCGGTGATGGTCACACCATGGCCGGCCCCCCGCGGGTAGCGGAATGCCGAAGGTCCGTCCATGGACAGGGAAGTGGCCAGGGCCTGGACAAGAGCGTTCTCGTCACGCGGAGCCATAAACGTCAGGTTGGGGATGTGCCTTAAAAAGGACAGGTCGTAGGTGCCGTGGTGCGTCGGCCCGTCCTCTCCGACCAGTCCTCCCCGGTCCATGGCAAAGATCACCGGCAGGTCCTGGAGACAGACGTCGTGAACGATCTGATCGTAGGCCCGCTGAAGAAAGGTACTGTAGATCGCCACCACGGGTTTGAAGCCCCTCGTGGCAAGGCCAGCGGCAAAGGTGACCCCATGCTGTTCGGCAATACCAACGTCATAAAAGCGATCGGGGAATTCCCTGGCAAACCGGTCCAGGCCGGTCCCCTCGGGCATGGCCGCTGTGATGGCTATGATCCTGTCGTCTCTCCTTGCGGCCTGGACGATAGCATCGGCAAAAACGTTCGTATAGGACGGAGGACCATTATTTTTACGAGGTATGCCGGTTTGGATATCGAAAGGCCCGATGCCGTGGAAAGCCATGGGGTTTTCCTCCGCCAGAGCGTACCCTTTGCCCTTTTCCGTTCCCACATGCACGAGCACAGGCCCCTCCATGCGTCGCGCGTTGGTCAGGGCCTCAATGAGTCGGTCCAGCCTGTGCCCCTTGATGGGACCGATATATTCATATCCCAGTTCCTCGAAAAGCATCCCGGGGTATATGAGGGACTTGAACGAATCCTCAGCCCTCTGGGCCACGTGGAGAAAGTGCTCTCCCACTTTGGGGATGCTTTTCAGAAAGTTCTCCGTAACTTTTTTGACCCTGTTCACGGGGCTTCCGGTCAGGAGGCGGGACAGGTAGGAGGACATGGCCCCGACGTTGGGGGCTATGGACATCTCGTTGTCGTTGAGCACCACCACCAGCCTGTCTCCCAGTTCCCCACCCTGGTTGAGACCCTCCAGAGCAAGTCCGGAAGTCATGCTCCCATCACCTATAACGGCCACGACCTTGCCCTCTTCTCCCTGGTGCCTCATCGCTTCTGCAATCCCCAGAGCGGCCGAGATGGACGTGCCGCTGTGCCCGACATCAAACACATCGTAGGGACTTTCTTTCCTTTTGGGAAAACCGCTGATCCCGCCCTTCGTGCGAAGTGTGTGGAACCGATCCTTCCTGCCTGTTATCAGTTTGTGCGTGTAGGCCTGGTGCCCCACGTCCCAGAGGATCTTGTCCCGGGGCATCTGGAAAACGTTATGCAGGGCCAGAGTCAATTCAACGGCACCGAGGCTCGAGGCAAGATGACCACCGTTGGTGGAAACGACCTCCAGGATGACGGTCCGCACCTCGCCTGCCAGCTGCTCGAGCTGCCTGACATCCAGACTCCACAGATCGGCAGGAGAGTTGATGGTGGGGAGTATGGGATCTTGATCCATCTCACTTCGGCTCAATACTCACAACCTCCTGAGCAGGACATAATCGGCGATCTCAGCCAGCCGCCCCGTAGCGTCAACACCTTCCATGGCGTCTTTCGCGTCCTCAACCAGTTTAAAGGCCCTTTCCCGCGCTCCCTCAAGTCCGAACAGGGCGGGGTACGTGACTTTGCCTCTCTGGGCGTCACTCCCCTGGTCCTTACCCATCTCCTCGGTTGTGGCGGTAACGTCCAGGATGTCATCCACAACCTGGAAAGCCAGGCCCACTTTCTCCCCGAAACTTGCCAGCGCCTTCACCGTCACTTCATCGGCACCGGCACAAATCCCCCCCATGATCACCGAACACCGGATCAGCGCACCAGTCTTGTGGGTGTGGATATACTCGAGCAGAGGGAGATCGGGATCTGCCCCCTCACTGTCCATGTCCACCTGCTGGCCTCCCACCATGCCTCTCCATCCCGCGGCCCGGGCGAGTTCCTGCACCATGAGCAGACGAAGGTGGCTGTCCGGGCCCTCATCCTCCGCCGTCAGGAGGTCAAAAGCCAGAGTTAGGAGCGCGTCCCCCGCGAGGATGGCGGTCCCCTCGTCAAAGGCTTTGTGACAGGTTGCCCGTCCACGGCGGAAATCATCGTCATCCATTGCCGGAAGATCATCGTGGATCAGGGAATAAGTATGCACCAGCTCCACAGCGCACGCCGGACGGAGCGCGTCCTGGATTTTTCCACCCGCCGCTGCCGACGCGGCCAGGGTCAGGACGGGCCGGATACGTTTTCCGCCGCCGAAAAGGCTGTAGCGCATGGCCGACACGAGGCGGGCCGGGTGTGATCCCTCCCCGGGCATCAGGGCGGTGAGAGCCCGGTCCACCTTTTCCCTGGTCTCCTCCAGATACCTGGCCGTGTTCACTCGTCCTCTTCCTTTTCATACGGTCCACTCAAAAGGCTGCCGGACATGTCTCTGGTAAGGATCTCCACCTTGCGCTCGGCCTCCTCGAGGATCCGGGCCAGTTCCCTGAGGATGTCCGTACCCTTCTCGAAAAGGGCGAGGGACTCTTCAAGGGGGGGATCACCAGATTCGAGCCTCGACACAATCTCCTCGAGATCCGTCAGCTTTTTCTCGAACTTTTTACCGTCCTTTCCCGATCCGGCCAAATGACACCTCTCATGACATGATTTATCATCAGTAAACTGGAGATGTTAACGCTATAAGAGAGCAAGGTCAACGAGGAAGGAGGAAAGATTCTGAGTTCTGAGTCATGGGTTCCGAGTTATGGGTCCAGGTTATCGCAGATCCGCTACACCATGCCCCTTATCCTGCCTGTCAGCTCTCCCTATTCCAGTTCTTTGGACACGGCACACGTGACCTCAAACCGGCCCTGGAGACGGCCCGGACCCCTTGACATACACGCATCTAAAGCATATTCTTCCGTCTCAAATCATGACCTTACGGCTATGAAGGGGACAGTACCTGACCCGGCCCATGTTCCCAGCGATCCGGGAGCGGTGAAAGCCCGGAAACATGGGGGACAGGGAAGATCACCCCTGAGCTGTTTCCCCGATGCCAGACGGCGGAGAGGAAACCGGGTGAGCCCGTTACAGCGCCAGAGGGGTCCGGCCGCACCGCCAGGTGTGACGGGGCTACCGGGGTGGTACCGCGGAATGATCCGTCCCTGGAGGGGCGGATTTTTACATTCAGAACACAGGACGCAGCACACAGAAAAACGGTGAATGGTGAACGGTTAAATCCAATCACCCATCACCAATCACTAAAGACTTGATCTGAGATTGCGAGCTTTCCATGACCGACGAGAAAAAAAGCTACAAAGACACCCTCAACCTGCCGAAAACTCAATTCCCCATGCGGGGCAATCTGCCGGTGAAAGAACCCGAGCGGCTGACGAAATGGAAAGAACAGGATCTTTACCGCAAGATCCTCGAGGACAGAAAGGACGCTCCGGTTTACACCCTTCACGACGGACCGCCCTACGCCAACGGCAATATCCACATGGGGACGGCGTTAAACAAGATCCTCAAGGACTTTGTCGTCAAATCCAAGTGGATGGCCGGCATGTATTCCCATTATGTCCCCGGCTGGGACTGCCATGGTCTGCCTATCGAGCACAAGGTCGATTCCGAGCTCAAAGCCCGTGAAAAAGGCCTTTCATCTCTGGAGATACGGCGCGCATGCAGGAAATACGCAAATAAGTATATCGACATACAGCGGGAGGAATTCAAGCGCCTCGGTGTCTTCGGAGACTGGGAAAATCCCTATCTGACGATGGCATATCCCTACGAAGCCAGGATAACCAGGGAGTTTGGCACCTTTATCGAGAAAGATCTGGTCTACAAACGCAAAAAACCCGTTTACTGGTGTTCTTCCTGCGTTACCGCTCTGGCGGAAGCGGAGGTGGAGTACCACAACCACACATCTCCGAGCATATACGTCAGGTTTCCCCTCATGGACGACCCGGCCGAACGGGTGCCGGAACTTGCCGGAGTACCGGTAGAGATTGTGATCTGGACGACAACTCCCTGGACGATCCCGGCCAACCTTGCCATCGCATTGCATCCCGACCTTACCTACGTGGCCGTTCGCGTGAACGGCAAGGCACTGATAATGGCCGAGGAACT
>Ga0055473_10000017_pt1 | contig 15817 bp, 15 predicted proteins | sample Muzzi_CordA_D2_FD_57679 | JGI IMG/M metagenome (GOLD analysis project Ga0055473, IMG submission 57679) | Wetland microbial communities from San Francisco Bay, California, USA, that impact long-term carbon sequestration - Muzzi_CordA_D2 | ecosystem: Environmental > Aquatic > Marine > Wetlands ... | reverse complement strand
ATGACCCGCGGTGACTGCAATCGACGCCGTGTCCTCGCCGACGACATGCTCAGACAGCCGCGCCAGTGCCGCGGACGTCACATCGAGGGGGCCGAGCAGAAATCCAAGAGCGTCGAGATGATGCACCAGGAGTTCCAATACCAGCAGACGCTTCATGGTGGCGAAGAACGGCTGCCGCACGAGGCCCGGAGGTGGCGCACCATTGGCCTGGGTGAGCAGCGCTGAGCTGAGCGTTCCGAGCCGGAACGCCTTGGGCACGCCGATCCGACCTTCGTCGAGCCACGCCTTGATGTGGCGATAGTGCGGCCTGAAGCGCCAATTCTCGTGCACCATCAGACGAATCCGTCCATCGGCGCACCGAGCGATCTCTTCTGCCTCGGTAGCCGTTGATGCCAGCGGCTTCTGGCATAGCGTGGCAATCCCACATTCGGCTGCCAGACCGATCAAACGGCCGTGAACCTCCATCGGCGCGGCAATGTCGAGCGCGTCAAGCGCCTCGTTTTCAAGTAGTTCGGACAGGCTCCGATAAGTGCGCGGGATGTCGAATTCCGCTGCCCGTTGTTCCGCGTTCTCCTCATTCGGGTCGGCGATCGCAACGACCTCGGCATCCGGATTGCGCGACCATGCGATGAGGTGGTGCCTGCTGACCATGCCCGCCCCTGCGATGGCGACGCGAAGCTGGCTGCTGCTCGTCATACTGCCTCAGTGGAGCTGGATTTCGTTCTCGATCGGCTGATCGGCGAAGAAGCGGTGAAGATTCTGGAATACCGCCCGCATCTTGGTCTCGAACGCATCGATCGTGCCGGCGCTGATGTGCGGTGTGAGCACGGTGTTTCGCATTCCGAGCAGCGGCGATGTCGGCTCCGGCGGCTCGGTTTCGAAGACATCGAGCCCCGCGCCGGCGATGTCACCCGTCTCGAGCGCCCGAGCCAAGGCAGCCTCGTCGACCAACGGCCCCCGCGCGGTGTTGATCAGGACCGCGTCGCGCTTCATCAGTGCCAGCGCATTGGCGTCGATCAGATGGTGCGTGTCGGCCGTAAGTGGTACGTGCAGCGTGACCACGTCGGCCTGTTCGAAAAGTTCGCGTTGCGGGACAAACCGCAGGCCGAGGTCCGTCTCCGCGTAGGCATCCAGCCGGACGTTGGGATCATGGTAGACGCCGGTGGTGTCGAATGCCCGGAACCGCTGTGCAGCGGCTTGCCCGATGCGACCCATGCCGATGTAGCCGATTGTCTTGCCTGCCAGTTCCTTCGATTCGGGTCGAAGCGCGTTGACATGCCACCGCCCCTGGCGAAGCTCGGCATCGGCGAAGCTCAACCGCCGCAGCACCGCCAATGTCAAAAGCACGGCGTGCTCGGCCACACCGATAGTCGTACCCGCCGGTGTGATGGCCAGACGGGCGCCTGTCCTGCGAAAGGACTCGAGATCAATGGTATCTTGATAGCCGACGCCCTGGTGATGCACGAAACGCATCGCCGGCGCGGCTGCGATGAGCTCGCGCGTGAACGGATAGGCCGCGACGATGACGGCATCGACATCGGCGAGTTTCTCGATCCGCTCGCGATCGGAGTTGTCGCACAGCGTTATGAGTTCGAGCGATGGCGCAGCCAGTTTGCGCATCACATCGTAAAGTTCATCTGGTGCGTGGCTGAGATAGAGAACCTTGGGCATGGTCCGATCCGATGCTAGTCGCGGCTTTTTCGTCAATTTCTGAATTCGATGTCAGAGCCGGCGAGAACGTCGTCGAGCCAATCCGGAACCGCTGCGCCGGACGCGACCTTCGCTTCCATGTCATGTTCTTTTTTCTTAACGGCCTCCAGATTGACCTTGACCGCATTCGCGTCGCCGAGGGGGACGACCACAACGCCATCGCCATCACCAATGACGATATCGCCGGCCGATACGGTGTTGCGTCCGAGCGCGACCGTGCCGCCGATCTCGCCGGGGCCGTTCTTGAATGGCGAATTCGGTGACAATCCGCGGGCGAACACTGGAATGCCGACCTTCTCGATGCCCTCGAGATCACGGACCAGCCCATCGGTGACGATGGCAACGATGCCTGCGTTGCGGGCCATGCCGATGGCGATGTCGCCCAGCACGGAAACCTCGTCCGCACCCCCGGTGGCGACCACGAGCACGTCGCCGGGCTGCGCGAACTTGAGCGCGGCGTAGGGTGCGAGATTGTCACGCGGCACCGTCCACACAGTCAGCGCGCTGCCGCAGAACTGCGCGTTTCGCGTCAGGGGGCGGATGGCGCCATCGAGGGCGCCGCGCCGGCCCATGGCGTCGACGACAGGCCCGGTCGGGGCGTTCGCAAAGGCCGCCAATAAGCCCTCGGAAGGGCGCTCGAAGGTGCGGGTGATCTTGAGTTTCGCATCGGCCATGATCAATCAGCTCCCGTTGTTCCATTTGGCTTTGCCATCAAGGCCCGACCGGTATCTGGCTCAAAAAGTCGGACGGCATCGAGATCGACGTGCAGCTCGAGAATGTCGCCCGCCGCGACCTCGACGTCGCGGCCGAGCCGCGCCATCACCTCGTTGTCGGTGCCTGCGATCTGGACCAGGACCAACGTGTCGGCACCGAGGGGCTCGACGGCGGAGACCTTCGACTTGAGCGGACACGATCGCGTCGTCGGTCGCAGGTTGCGCGTGTCGTAGAAATCTTCCGGCCGTATTCCCACGAGAACGGCCGCGCCATCTCCCAGTGCCTGGCTCGGTGCCTCGGTGGGCAGGAGCAGGTTGGCCTCTCCAAGCTTGAGCACCTGGACGCCATCGGCACTCGCGACGGTTGCCGATATGAGGTTCATGCCGGGACTGCCGAGGAAGCGGGCGACGAAGGTATCCGCCGGATAGCTGTAGACGTCCATCGGACGACCGACCTGGGCGATCCTCCCACCGTTCATGATGCAGATGCGACTGCCCATGGTCATCGCTTCGACTTGGTCATGCGTAACGTAGATCATCGTGGTGCCGAGCCGGCGGTGCTGCTTGATCAACTCGCCGCGTGTCGAAACACGAAGGGCGGCATCGAGGTTGGAGAGCGGCTCATCGAGCAGGAAGACCTTCGGGTCGCGGACAATGGCACGGCCCAACGCCACGCGCTGGCGCTGTCCGCCGGACAGGGCGAACGGTTTGCGATCTAGATAGTCGGTCAGCTCGAGGATGCGGGCCGCGTCCTCCACGCGTCGTTGGATTTCATGCCGATCGAAACCGCGCCGCCTGAGGCCGAATGCGAGGTTGTTGCGCACGTTCATGTGCGGATAGAGCGCGTAGGACTGGAACACCATCGCGATGTCGCGATCCTTCGCCGGCACGTTGTTGATGACCGTGTCATCGATCGCGAGCTCGCCGTCCGTTATCGTTTCGAGGCCGGCGATCATGCGCAGCGTCGTGGATTTGCCGCAGCCCGAGGGACCGAGCAGCACCATGAACTCACCGTCCGCGATGGTCAGCGAAACGGAATCCACGGCCGGAGGTCCGTCGGCGTCGTAGCGCTTGGTGATGCGATCGAGTTTTACGACCGCCATTCCGGCCTCCGATGGCAGATGGAAATGCGATGCGAAATCACTTCACGGCCCCCGCTGTCATGCCCTGGATGAGCTTTTCGGAAAATAATGTGTAGATCACGATGATTGGGATGATGGCGATCATCATGCCAGTCGCGATCATGCCGATGTCTTCGAGACGGTCACCGAGGAACTTCTGGATGCCGAGCGGCAAGGTTCGCTTCTCGTCGTCGGTGATCAGGACGACCGCGTAAAGGAACTCGTTCCAGAGGTGGATGGTGTTCAGAATGACCGTCGTGAGGATCGCTGGAAATCCGACCGGCACGGTGATGCGCCAGAAGATTTCGAAATCCGAATAGCCGTCCATGCGCGCGGCATCGAACAGGTCCTGCGGCAGGCGGGCAAAGAACCCTTCCAGCAGAAAGACGGTTAGCGGGAGCTGCACGGAGACGTAAACCAGGATCAATCCGATATGGCTGTTGAACAGGCCATAGTCGACCAACACCTGGAACAGCGCGATGATCGTGATCTGCGGCGGGAAGATGATGGTCGAAAAGATAATGAAATAGACGATCCGGTTGCCCGGAAAGCGGTAACGCGCGAGGCAGTGCGCGGCCATGGCGCCGATCACCGACAGCAGCACGACGGAGACGGATACGACGACTGCACTGTTCCAGAAGTAGGTCGCGTAGTTCGACGATAGCCATGCGTCTGCATACTTCGACCAATGCCAAACGGTCGGCCATGCGTATGGATTGTCCGAGATTTCCGGTGTCGTCCTGACGCTCATCATTGCCGTCCAGGCGAACGGGCCGGCCGCATACGCCGTGTACAGGCTGAGTGCGATCAGCAGCAGCGCGTGCGAGATGGTGTTTCTGGAGATGGTCACGTCAGTACTCCAGCTTGTCGCGCTGGCGGAAGACCATTTTCAGGGCCAGTACGAAGACGAGCACGACCACGAACCATACGACCGCGATCGCGGACGGGTAGCCAAGGTCGAACGTGCTCCAGTTGAAGGCGCGTTTGTAAACGTAGGTCGATACGGTCTCTGTCGACCACAGCGGACCACCCTGGGTCATGATCCAGACAAGGTCGAAGACCTTCATCTTGCCGATCAGCGACAGCGTCAGAAGATTGACCAGCGTCGGCCGGATCATCGGGATCATGATGAACCAGAACCGCTTGAGCCAGCCGCAATTGTCGAGCTCGGCAGCCTCCATCACCTCGCGCGGAAGGGCGGACAATGCTGCCAGGCAGACCACCATGTTGAAGCCGGCCCACTTCCAGGTATGCGTGAAGATAATCGCCCAGAGGGCTGTGTTGGGATCGCCGATCCAGGCCCGTGTCCAGCCCTCGAGGCCGGCGGCGCGCAGGATGCCGTTCAGGATGCCCCAGTCGTAATTGTAGATCCACATCCAGATGATGCCGACGACCACGTAGGAAATCAGCACGGGTGTGAACCAGGCAATGCGAAAGAACCGTGCGAACGGCACCCGGGAATACAGGGCCAGCGCCAGGACAAGGCCGACGCCGACGTCGAGGAGCGGCGCGAAGCCGGCCCAGATCATTGTGTTCGTCACGGCCTTGACGAACAAGGCGTCGTTGGTGAACAGCGTGTAGAAGTTGGTGAGCCCGACGTACTCGTCATTGCCGCGCGGACGGATGATGTGCACCGCGTTATAAAACGTGCGTACGACAGGGTAGGCCGTGAACGCGAGGTAGATCAGAAGGGCCGGTGTCAGAAACACCATGATGGTGCCCCACGCCGTACCGTCGGAGCGCCGGCTGGCCAATTCGATAAGACGCGCCAACATGGTCTGCGTTGGAGGACGATCAGTGGTGCTGGTCATGGTGCATACCAGGACATGTGTCTGCCCCTGTCATCCTCGGAGAAAACAAGGGTGCAAGAAGGCCGTAAATAGGCGATCCTGCACCCTATCGAACGCGACGCGGCGACTGTCGCGGATCAGCCCTTGAAGCAGGCCTGATCCATCATCGTGGTGGTCTGATCGACTCCGATCTGTCCAGCCGGGAAGGCGGCATTCATGACCTGCTTGAAGGTCTCGGCGCACTGGCCCTTCATGTGGTGTTGCGGGATACCGACGAAGAACTTGGCGCTCTTGTTGATCGCCTCGAGCTCATTGAAGTAGGGCTTGTACTTGCCGGTGATCTTACTGGCATCACTCTTGACGCCCGTTTGCACGAGAATCGTCGAGAGCCACAACGTGCCCATCTCCTTGGTTGCCATCGCATTGAGAAGCCCCGCAGCCAGCTTGACATGCTTGGAATCTGCGTTGACGCAGAAGCTGCCACCGATCGCGCTGGTCTTGCATTCCGGGCAGGCCGCGCCGTCGGGCGCCGGGATGTTCATGATGCCGAGCGGGAAGTTGTCCGGCTGGCCGCCTTTCGACGGCGGGTTGAAGGCACGGCTGGTGTACCAGCTTCCCATCGGGAAGGTGAGGCCGCCGGGCTTGGTGTGGAAGTAGTAGTGCGACTCGCCCAGCTTCAACGTCGAGAAGCTCTTGGGGTAGGCGCCCGCATCGACCAGGCTCTTGACATAGGTAAATACGTCGACGACGCGCTTGTCCTTGAACGACAGCTTGCCATTCATGAGCTTGCCGTAGTCGTCGAGGCCGAGCTTCTTGAGCAGCATTTCGTGGGTAAAGTAGGCGCCGGGATAGGGCCGGTCGCCGACACCCTGCACAATCGGCGTGATGCCGGCCGCCGTCGCCTTTTTCACGAGTTCGGCGAAGGCCTTCTGATCAAGTTGCTTGGACGCCGGCAGATCGATGCCGAGCTTCTTCATCAACTTGGTGTTGTAGTAATACTCAACCGTGAAGGCCTCGAGCGGCAGAGCGTAGGTCTTGCCGCCGAACGTCCAGGATTTGCGTGCCCACGGTTCGACGTTGTCCCAGTTGATCTCGTCGTCCAGAGCCAAAAGGAACCCGTTGTCGATATATTCTGTCTGGTTAGGTTCGCAATAGAAGATGTCCGGTCCCTTGCGGGCCTGCAACGAGGCCTTCAGAGCCGCGTAAAGTGGCTTTTTCTGGTACCAACTGATCTTGACCTTGGTGCCCGGGTGCGCGGCTTCGAATTTCTTCGCGGCCGTTTCGACAAATGCAACCTTGGTCTCGTGATCCGCCCAATGGCTCCAGAGCGTGACCTGCGTCTCCGCCGCGGCCGACGCAGCGCCAACCGCTGTCGCAAGGCCAGCGGATAGTGCAAGCGCGATGAACCGATTATGCGACATTGAACGTCCTCCCTATCGGTCTTCTTGAATGCGTGATTTTGACGGCGCCAGCGTAATCTCTGGTTTTGTGCATCGTCAATACAATTATTGATAATTTTGATGCGTTGCCGATCACGCGCCCTGACACGCCAGGAAACGCAGGACTTCCTCGCCGACGGCCTCCGGGTCCTCGATCAGGAGCAACGGCCCGAAATTATCAAACATGCAGAGCGTGCTTCCTGGAATAGCCAGGTGCAGGGCTTCGGCCATTTCGCGCGACGGACCTGCGTGCCATCTGTTCTGTCCGGCGCCCACGACCAGTGTCGGCAGGTCAAACGCAGCGAGGTCCTGGTCGCTGACCCAGTTGCGGCGCAGCGCGCGCATCCAATGCATCGCGCGGGCAATATCCATGGCGACAAACGGGTCACCTTTCAGGCGTTGTGCGACGAGGTCCTCGATTGCATCGAAGTTGCACTGGATCCAGGTATCGCTGAGGCCGGCCATAAACCAGAACCGTGTGTAGAGGTCCCAGCGGTCCGTGCTCAACAATGCTTCGATCAAATCCAGACCGACTTCGACCTGGCGCATATCGCCCGCTTCGCGGAACGGCGTGATCAGCGTCATCGAGGACAACGACTGCCTGTGTCGCGCTGCCGCAAGCAGGCCGATTTGCGTGCCGCCGGTCCAGCCGACCAAATGGAACGGTCGAGGATCGACGGCCGCGGCGGCCTCGACAATAACGTCTGCAAAATCCGACAAGACGCGGTCGGGCTCGGTCTCGATGCCACCCGGGCTGCCAAGGTCGACATTCAGGACCGTGTAGTGCTCTGCCAGAATGCGCCACAAGCGGTCCCAGATGCCCCCGTCCCGACTGGCGAGCCGGACAAGCACGACCATCTCGGCGCCGGCCCGTCGCTCGATGTAAGCCGTGCGGCCATTGATCTTGATGACTTCCACGGTCGCGTTTCCTCGATAACTTGACCGGCGCGAGATTGAACCCTTGCAGAAAAAATATCAATGATAGTATCAATAATTCGTTCGCCAGCATCCTCACTGACCAAAATGGACTTTCAAGCGTGACGATGACGCCCCGTTCAACCTCCACAGTTTCTGCCCCCGGCCCGCGGCGCCCGTCGCCGACGAGATCGACATCCACGCGATCCGGTGGGGGCGTCACCTCCGGCCGTTCGGCGGTTGAGCACGTCGTGCGACTGCTCGAGGAGGACATCATTTTCGGCCGGCTGAAACCAAAGGAACGGCTTGTGGAAGACGCCCTGATGGGGCGGCACGGCGCCAAACGCCACGTGGTGCGGGAAGCGCTGTCCCAGCTCGAACGTCTCGGGATTGTCGAGCGCCAGCCCAACAAGGGCTCGGCAGTGCGCGACTTCGAACCCAGCGAAGTCGAGGATCTTTATGAAATGCGCGCGTTGCTGCACCGGCAGGCGGCCGAACGAATTCCTCTGCCGGCGCCCAAGGAGTTGATCGACCGGCTGCAGGCAATCCACGAAAGTCATGTGAAAGCCGTTCGCGAGGGTGACTTGCAGGCAGTCTACCACCTCAACAACGACTTTCACGACGTGCTGTTCGGCGCTTGCGGCAACCGCTATCTCGTTCGCTCAATCTCTGAGTACGCGTGGCTCGCTCACGCCATTCGGTCCTACCGTATCGGTGATCCGAAGCTTTTGAAGCAGGCGCCGAAGGAACACGCGCTGATGATCAAGGCATTGCGCGTCGGTGACCGCAAGCAGCTCATTAAGCTTTGCGTCGATCACATCGTGCCGTCGAAAGAGGCCTATCTGGCGCAGACACCGGGAACAAATGATGACGCTTAAGACTACGAACGTCGCGAGAAGCAAGGCCTGATTCATCGGCGAACTCGCAACCTTCACGCGACGGCTCTGGTTCGGCCACACCGCGCCGGAGAGAACGGTTTACGGTATCGATGTCGAGATCAGAAATTCGCATTGAAGCTCGAAATCTCAAAGCGCTACGAGGCCCTCCAAAGCAGACAACGTCTGAGGTGGACGTTGCTTCGTCGATCTCATGGCAGCGCCGGCGTGTTCGATCTCACACCCAGCGAAACACGCAAAACGCATAGAGCAGAGAAACCGCCAATGCGCCCCACAGCGGCGTCCCGAGCACGCCGAGCCAGGCGAGATGGATAAAGGCGCTGCCGAGCAGAGAGATGAACAGGCGGTCGCCGCGCGTCGTGTCGATCGCGAAGATGCCGTAACGGGGATTGCCGCCGGGCCTGCTCAGCTCCCAGATCGTCATCGCGACGAGCAATAGCGCAATCACACCGAAGAACACGGCTGTTTCCCATGTCCATGCCATCCAGCTCATGCCCATCGGCGCCTCCTGCGGTTGTCGGCCCTGGGGATCTAGACGCGACCCAACGCAAAGCCCTTGGCGATATAGTTGCGCACGAAATAGATTACGATCGCACCGGGCACGATGGTCAACGTACCGGCAGCAGCCAGCAAACCGAGCTCGTAGCCCGACGTACTTGCCGTGCGCGTCATGGTCGCTGCGATCGGCTTGGCTTCGACCGACGTCAGCGTCTTGGCCAACAAGAGCTCGACCCATGAGAACATGAAACAGAAAAACGCCGCGACGCCGATGCCGGCCGCAATGGTTGGAATGAAGATCTTGATGAAGAAACCCCAGAAGCCGTAACCATCCACGTAGGCCGTTTCATCGAGTTCTTTCGGCACGCTCGACATGAATCCTTCGAGGATCCACACCGCCAGCGGAATGTTGAACAGGCAGTGTGCGAGCGCGACCGCGATGTGGGTGTCGAACAGGCCGATTGCGGAATAGAGCTGGAAGAACGGCAATGCGAATACGGCTGCCGGCGCCATGCGGTTCGTGAGCAGCCAGAAGAACAAATGCTTGTCGCCGATGAACCGATAACGTGAGAACGCGTACGCCGCCGGCAACGCAACGGCGACGGAGAGCACGGTGTTGAGCGAGACGTAGATCAGCGAGTTGATATAGCCATTGTACCAGGTCGGATCCGTGAAGATCTTGATGTAGTTTTCGAACGTGAACTCATTCGGCCACAGCGTCAGGCCGCCGAGAATTTCATTCGTCGTCTTGAACGACATATTGATGAGCCAGTAGATCGGCAACAGCAGGAACACAATGTAGAGCGTCGGGACGATCCAGGTGAGCCGTCGCATCGCTATTCCTCCCCGCGCGTCATGACCGCGTAAAAGATCCAGCTCAGGGCGAGAATGATCAGGAAGTAGATGATCGACATCGCTGCCGCCGGCCCAAGATCGAACTGTCCGAGAGCGACCTTGACGAGATCGATCGACAACAGGGTCGTCGTGTTGCCCGGACCGCCGCCGGTCAGAACGAACGGTTCCGTGTAGATATTGAAGCTGTCCATGAAGCGCAGCAAGACGGCGATCGTCAGGACGCGCTTCATTTTCGGCAATTGGATGTAACGGAACACAGCCCAGGAAGAGGCGCCGTCGATCCGTGCGGCCTGATAATAGGCATCAGGAATTGAGCTGAGGCCTGCATAGGCCAGCAACACGACAAGCGATGTCCAATGCCAGACATCCATCGCAATCAGCGTGGCCCACGCCGAGATCGGCTGGCGTGTGAAGTTGTAATCGATACCGAGTATGTTCAGCGTTTTGCCGAGCAGCCCGATCTCCGGCAGCGCGAAGATGTTCCACATCGCACCGACGACATTCCAGGGGATGAGCAGCGGCAACGCCATCAAAACAAGACAGACCGAGACCCATACGCCTTTGCGAGGCATTGCCAACGCAATGGCGACACCCAGCGGAACTTCGATTGCCAGGATCGTGAACGTGAAGAACAACTGCCGACCGAGTGCCGCATGGAACCGCTCGGAATGCAGCACCTGCTTGAACCACTTGACGCCTTCAAAGAAGAAGATGTTGTCGCCGAACGTCTCCTGCACGGAGTAATTGACGACGGTCATCAACGGAATGATCGCATTGAAGGCCACCAGCACCACGACTGGCAGAACGAACAGCCAACCCTTTTGGTTTACGACCTTGGTGGACACGGGCGGCTCCTCAGTTGACCAGCCAGCCGTCGGCGTAAAGCCGCGTCTGCTGTGGGTCGAACGACAGCCTGGCGCCGTCTGCCGGGATAGCGTCCTGCTCGCCGACCAACAAGTTGATGCGGTGTTCGCCATGTCGCGCATCAACGATGCGGAAACGGCCAGCGTCGCTGACATTCTCGATCTCGACCGGGATGCCCTCGGGACCGAAGGTTACGAATTCCGGGCGCACGCCCACCTCGAGCTTCTTACCACTCACGTCCTTCATGCTCACGTTGCCGACCTCGATACGTTGGCCGGCAAACACGGCGTGACCATCCTCGACCGTGCACGGCAGCACATTCATGCCCGGCGAGCCGATGAAATAGCCGACGAATGTATGGTGCGGCCGCTCGAACAGCTCGACCGGCGTCCCGATCTGCACCACCTCTCCGTCATGCATCACGACGACTTTGTCCGCAAACGTCAGCGCCTCGGTCTGATCATGCGTGACATAGATCATCGTCGTGCCAATGCGTTGGTGAAGGCCTTTCAACTCCGAGCGGAGCTGCCACTTCAGGTGCGGGTCTATCACGGTCAGCGGTTCGTCGAACATGATGACGTTGACGTCGTCGCGAACGAGGCCGCGCCCGAGTGAAATCTTTTGCTTGCCGTCCGCAGTCAGGCCGTCCGCGCGCTGCGAAAGCATCCCCGTCAGGTCGGTCATTTCCGCAATCGCTTCGACGCGCGATTTGACCTCGCGCTCCGCTACGCCGCGATTGCGCAGCGGGAAGGCAAGATTGTCGTAAACCGTCATGGTGTCGTAAACGACGGGGAACTGAAACACCTGTGCAATGTTTCGCTGATCCGGCGGCAAGTCCGTAACGTCGCGATCATCGAACAGGACCCGGCCCTGGCTCGCCTTCAAAAGACCCGAAATGATGTTCAGCAACGTGGTCTTTCCGCAGCCTGACGGACCGAGCAGCGCATAGGCGCCGCCATCGTCCCACGTCACATCAAGTTGCTTGAGGGCGTAGTCTTCCGGCCCCCGCGGATTGTCCGCGTAGCTGTGGCGCAGATTATCGAGCGTAATCCGAGCCATCAGGCATGTCCTCCTTGCGGGTCAATGCGATTGCCATCCGGCGTGAAATAAAGGCATTGGCTGGCGTCGAAGTGAAACGATGCAATGTCACCCACCTTAAGCGCGTGGATGCCATGCGCCTGGGAGATCCAGGTTTGGCCGGCATGATCGAAGTGGATGACGCTCTCCGACCCGCTGAGTTCGGTAATGAGGACGCGGCCATCGATCCTGACTGACTGAGAAGCCCCGGCGATCGGGCTGACAAGATGCGGGCGAATTCCAACCACGTATTCACCGTCGCCGAGCAGGGCGGTCTTCCCGCTGGCCTCCCAGCGCACATCGTCACCCAGGACAAGTTCGTTGCCGGATTTCGTAACGCGGATGGCATTGATTGGCGGCTCGGAAAAGACCTGCGCCGAGAGAAGCTGACTCGGATTGCGATAGATCATGCCGGATGGGCCGAACTCGACGATCCGCCCTTCGTACATGGCCGCCGTGTCGCCGCCCAACAGCAGGGCTTCGCCCGGTTCGGTCGTTGCGTAAACCACCGTGCAGCTGCGATCCGCGAACAGTTTCGGGAGTTCGTCACGCAGCTCCTCGCGGAGTTTGAAGTCCAGATTGGCAAGTGGTTCATCCAACAACACGAGATCCGCGTCCTTGATGAGCGCGCGAGCCATTGCGGTGCGCTGTTGCTGGCCACCCGACAGCTCCGAAGGCCTGCGTCCGAGCATCGGCGTCAGCTTCATGAGGTCCGCCATGGCTTCGACACGCCTGTTGACTTCAGCGCGCGAGGCGCGTGCGACCCGGAGCGGGGAGGCGATGTTCTCGAAGACCGTCAGGTGCGGGTAGTTGATGAACTGCTGGTAGACCATCGAGACATTGCGCTTTTGAACCGGTACGCCGGTTACGTTGCGGCCATTGAACCAGATCTCTCCCTGCGTTGGGATGAGAAGGCCCGCCATCAATTGCATCAGCGTCGTCTTGCCGGCCAGCGTTGTTCCGAGCAACGTGTTGAAACCACCTTCGGACAGTTCCAGGTCAGTCGGAAAGATATGCGTGTCACCAGCGACCCGATAGCTGATGTTTCTAAGTTCAAGTGACACGGTCGAGGCCTCATTTGAGTCCGGACGTCGGCGAGCCCACCGCCCAGCGCTCAAACATTCACCAGTCATTGAGCGGAGGGTACGCGTTCGAGCCTAACGTAAAGGCAGTTCAACCGAACGCGAAGAAATCAATGCGAGTCAGGCGCGACTTGACACGCGCCTGACCACCCCCGGAGGTCTCGATTAGCCCTCTTTCCAGCGCTTCACGAGTTCGTCGTACGAAACGGTCTCGCCCTTGGGCTTCTCGTTCACTTTCGCCTTGGCTCCCCCTTTGCCGATCCATTCCTTCGGATCCTTTTCGGCGTTGAGGCGCGGCCCGCAGCCACCATAGATCTTGGCGCGCTCGTCGGCCTTCTGCATACGCGCCATCACCTGATCCATTTCCTTGGCAAGGCGATCCATCGCCTGCTGTGGCGTGAATGTGCCGGAGTTGACGTCGCCAATGTTCTGCCACCAGAGCTGTGCCAGCTTCGGATAGTCAGGAACGTTCACGCCGGTTGGCGTCCAGTTCACGCGGTCGGGTGAGCGATAGAACTCCACCAGACCACCCAGTTTCGGTGCGCGCTTGGTGAAGCTCGCGTGACGAACGGTGCTGTCGCGCACGAACGTCAGACCGACATGGCTCTTTTTGACGTCGACCGTTTTGGAAACAACGAACTGCGCGTAGAGCCATGCAGCTTTGCGCCGGTCGACCGGGGTCGATTTGAAGAGCGTCCATGAGCCGGCATCCTGGTAGCCGAGCTTCTGACCTTTGACCCAGTACGGTCCATGCGGCGACGGCGCCATCCGCCACAACGGTTTGCCGTCCTTGTCGACGGTGTTGTTGCCTGCGCTCTTGGGCGCGACCATCGAGGCGGTGAAAGCGGTGTACCAGAAGATCTGTTGCGCAACGTTGCCCTGGCTGAGCGCGGGGAGCGACTGGTAGAAGTCATAGTCCGCCGCACCTGGAGGCGCGTACTTGCGCAACCATTCATCCCACTTGCGGATGGCGTAAACCGCGGCCGGTCCGTTCGTTCCGCCGCCGCGTGAGACCGACGCGCCCGCGGGATTGCAGGAACCCGGCTCCATGCGGATGCCCCATTCATCGATCGGGCGTCCGTTGGGCAGCCCTTTCGAACCCTCGCCGGCCATCGACAGCCACGCATCCGTCATCCGCCAGCCAAGGTCAGGCGCGCGTTTGCCGTAGTCCATGTGACCGTAGACGCGTACGCCGTCGATTTCCTTGACGTGAACGGAAAAGAACTCGGCAATGTCTTCATAGGCAGACCAGTTCACCGGCACGCCGAGGTCGTACCCGTACATCTTTTTGAATTTGGCCTTCAGATCGGGGCGATCGAACCAGTCCTTGCGGAACCAATAGAGGTTGGCGAACTGCTGATCGGGGAGCTGATAGAGCTTGCCGTCGGGGCCGGTGGTAAACGATTTGCCGATGAAGTCCTTGATATCCAGCATCGGGTTGGTGACGTCCTTGCCGACCCCCTTCATCCAGTCGGTCAGGTTAATGGCGAGCTGCAATCGAGAGTGGGTGCCGATCAGATCAGAGTCGTTGATATACGCATCATACAGGTTGCGCTTCGTCTGCATCTGCGTTTGGACGGCCTGGACGACCTCGCCTTCACCGAGCAACTGGTGGTTGACCTTGATCCCGGTGATTTCTTCGAAAGCTTTTGTAAGAACCTTTGACTCGTACTCGTGCGTCGGGATGGTTTCGGACAGCACGTTGATCGTCAGGCCCTTGAAGGGCTTGGCCGCCTCGATGAACCATTTGAGTTCTCTGAGCTGTTGATCCTTGGTCAGGGTCGAAGGCTGAAATTCGTTATCGATCCACTTCTTGGCATCGTCGCCCCCGGCGAAGGCCGGCGCCGTCACGACGAGCGCTACCGCAGAAACGGCAGCAAGCAAGCGTTTCCTCATTATGTTTCCTCCAGCTTTTTAAAGCAGATTGACGCTACAATCGAAGAAAAACGAATGTCAATCGAAAATTATCGCGTCACATGCTTTTCTTTTGGCCCGCGCCGCATCAATATGGTGCGGCGCAAACGACGCGTTGTTCGTTGGGCGTGAGGCCTGAGCTGAAGGATGGAATCTTGACCCCGCGGCAGTCCGATATTGTTGCGCTCGCCAAGGCGGAGGGGCGCGTGACCGTCGAAGCTCTCGCGGAACGGTTTGCTGTCACGCCGCAGACGATCCGGAAGGATCTCAATGAGCTATGCGAAAGCGGCGTCCTGAATCGCTACCACGGCGGTGCGGTGCCGACATCCGGCGCCGCCAATTACGGCTACGAAGCCCGGCGGCGGCTGGCGCCCGAAGGCAAGCGTGAAATTGGGATTGCCGCAGCGAAACTGATACCGGATGGCGCGTCTCTGATCATCAATATCGGCACCACGACAGAGCAGGTCGCGACTGCCTTGCGGGGCCATAAAGGATTGATGATAATAACAAATAACTTGAACGTCGCCCATATTCTGCAAGGCCACGACGAAATCGAGGTCGTGGTTGCCGGCGGTATTCTGCGCCATTCGGATGGCGGCATCGTCGGCGAGGCGGCCGTAGATTTCATCCGACAGTTCAGGGTCGACTATGCGGTAATCGGCACCTCGGCGATCGACGCCGATGGCACCCTTTTGGATTTCGATTATCGGGAAGTCACCGTTGCCAAGGCGATTATGGCGTGCGCACGGAAATCTATTCTCGTGGCGGATTCGATGAAGTTTGAGCGCACGGCGCCGGTCCGTGTTGGTCATCTGATCGATCTCGACGTGTTCGTCACCGACCGCGCGCTACCTGAAAATCTTGATAAATTGTGCCGCGAGCATAACGTCCGAATTGAAATTGGGACGAACACTTGACGTTTCGAACAAGTGCGATAATTTTC
>Ga0055473_10000016_pt1 | contig 15823 bp, 12 predicted proteins | sample Muzzi_CordA_D2_FD_57679 | JGI IMG/M metagenome (GOLD analysis project Ga0055473, IMG submission 57679) | Wetland microbial communities from San Francisco Bay, California, USA, that impact long-term carbon sequestration - Muzzi_CordA_D2 | ecosystem: Environmental > Aquatic > Marine > Wetlands ... | reverse complement strand
AAGGAACCCCAAAGGGGAAAATATTTCCGCTCAGCCTGGATGAGCTAGTAGAGTGCGCCGCACTTTTAGATTCCATAAAACGAGGCGAGCTCGACAGCATTGTGATGCCTGAAAAACCGCTCGATGTACTGGCCCAGCAGATAGTGGCCGAAGTCAGCTGCAGTGATTACGAGGAAGAGAATTTGTATGATCTGTTTAAAAAGGCTTATCCGTACCGGGACCTTGAATTAAATGAATATGAAGATGTTCTGAAAATGCTGTCCGAAGGGTTTACGGTGCAAAGAGGGAGGCGCGGCGCCTATATTCACCACGACATAGTAAACGGGAGGTTAAGGGCAAGAAAAGGGGCTCGTTTGGCCGCGCTCATATCCGGCGGCACAATACCCGACAGCTTTGACTATGATGTGGTGCTTGAGCCGACAAATACGTTTATCGGCACAGTGAATGAAGATTTTGCAATTGAGAGCGTACCGGGAGACGTGTTCCTGCTTGGTAACCATTCCTGGAGAATCCTCAAGGTAAACGGAGGAAAAGTACGTGTTGAAGATGCCGGAGGGCTTCCTCCGACAATCCCGTTCTGGTTCGGCGAGGTCCCGGGAAGAAGCGTTGAGTTTTCAGAAGCGGTTTCCCGTCTCAGGGAAGAGCTTTCCCAAAAAATAGGGGATATCAAAGATTTTATAAAGGAAGACGACCTTGCAGATAGTTTCTCAAATGATTCATGGAAGAGGGAATCCCTCTCTTGGCTAATGGAGCATATTGGACTAACATTAGAGGCAGCTGATCAGCTGATTGTATATATGGCGACTGTAAAAGCGGCGCTCGGATTAATACCTACAAATAAAAAACTTGTAATAGAGAGATTTTTTGATGAAGCGGGGGCAATGCATCTGGTTGTTCATTCTCCCTATGGGAGCAGGCTCAACCGCGCCTGGGGGCTTGCGCTTAGGAAGCGTTTTTGCAGAAAGTTTAATTTTGAACTCCAGGCGGCAGCCGGTGAGGACTCTATTATATTAAGCCTCGGCGCGACACATAGCTTTCCCCTCGAAGAGGTTTATCAATATCTGCACCCAAACAGTGTGAGGGATGTTTTGACCCAGGCCCTTTTGGATGCCCCGATGTTTGAGGTGCGCTGGCGCTGGAACGCGAGCACGGCGCTTGCTGTATTAAGAAGGTGGACAAGTAAAAAGGTGCCTCCAGCAGTTCAGCGCATACATTCAGAAGATCTAATTGCCCAGGTTTTCCCTGATCAGATAGCGTGCCTTGAAAATGTGGTTGGAGAAAGAGAGATTCCTGATCATCCGCTTGTAAATCAGACCATTCATGACTGTCTTTATGAGGCGATGGATATTGAAAACCTTGAAAATTTGCTCGTTGACATCAATGCCGGCGAGATTGAGCTTAATACACGTGATTTGACCGAGCCTTCACCGCTGTCTCAGCAGATATTAAACGCTAGACCTTACGCTTTTTTAGACAATGTCCCCCTTGAAGAGAGAAGGACCCATGCAGTTCAGAACCGAAGATGGCTCGACCCCTCAGAGGCCGCGGAATTGGGGCAATTGGACCTTGCCGCTATTAAAATAGTTAAAGATGAGGCATGGCCGGAAGCTGAAAATGCGGACGATTTGCACGACGCGCTGGTTTTATGCGGATTTTTGACTGCGGAAGAGGGGAATTTGAACGGATGGGCCGCATTTTTTGATGAACTGATTACAGAAAATAGGGCTACTTTAATTAAAGCAGGTGAAAAAGAATACTTGGTCGCCGTCGAAAGACTGGTTGAGATGCTCTCTATTTATAATAAAGCCATTTTAAAACCTGAGATTGAAATTCCGGCGAGATTGAATGAAAAACCCATAACTAGAGAAGAGGCAGTTGTTGAGATTGTGAGAAGCCGGCTTGAAGCGCTCGGACCTGTGACGGCCGATCAACTTTCAGAGACCCTGGGAATTTCGGTTTTTGATGTTGAACTTGCGCTGATAAAATTAGAAGGGGAGGGGTTTGTTTTCAGAGGGAGCTTCACTCCGGGTCTTAATGAAGTTGAGTGGTGTGAGAGAAGACTCCTTGCCCGGATAAATAAATACACTCTTACGAAGCTCAGAAGAGAGATCGAACCTGTCTCCGCTTCAGACTTTATGCGTTTTCTTTTTTCATGGCAGGGAGTCGGTTTGAATGAACAGCCGGAAGGAGTCGAAGCTCTAAGAAAAGTTCTCGATCAGCTGGAAGGATTTGAGGCTCCCGCTGCATCTTGGGAGGGAGACATTTTTTCTTCCCGTCTTAAAAATTATGATCACACCTGGATGGACACATTGTGTCTTTCCGGATCCGCGGTGTGGGGAAGATTCCGGACGGGAAACACAAACGGAAGAAAAAAATCTTCTCCGATAAAAACCACTCCAATCACAATTGTCAAAAGAAGCAATTTAGATATATGGAAAAATATCGGAAGGACCTCAGAAAATAATTTAGAGAATTTATCTCACAGCGGAAAAAAAGTTTTTGATTTTATCTTTTCAAAAGGAGCATCATTTTTTGAAGAAATTATTTCCGGATCAAAGTGCCTCAGAACAGAAACAGAAACTGCCTTGGCCGAGCTTGTTGCAAAAGGAGTTGTCACCTCCGACAGCTACACCGGTTTGAGAGCGCTCCTTGTCAGATCAAAATATAAAACTGAAAAAGGAAGGAGAAAAAAAAGAATCAGTTTCGACATGGAGGGTGCCGGTAGGTGGTCACTGATTCAAAATGTAGAACTTAAAAATGAGGGCAAGAACTTGTCCGAAGAAATGCGAGCACTCGCTCGGATATTTTTAAACAGGTACGGAGTCGTGTTCAGAAAACTTCTCGAGAAAGAGAGCTTTGCCCCGCCCTGGAGAGATCTTGTCCGGGCGCTCAGACTGCTTGAACTTAGAGGAGAGGTTAGGGGAGGAAGGTTTGTCTCAGGGGCGACCGGTGAGCAGTTCGCGTTACCTGAAGCTGTGGCTTCGCTCAGGGATACGAGAAGGAAAAAGAGTACGGGCGAGCTGGTCTCGTTGAGCGCTTCTGACCCCCTTAATCTGATGGGGATAATAACTCCTGGAAAGAGGGTTTCTTCGCATTATAAAAACAGAGTTCTTTACAGAGACGGGGTACCAGCAGCATACAAAGAGGGAGCCGAAATCAGGCTCTTGTCGGAGTTTGATAACGGAGAAGAATGGAGCATAAAGCAGAAGCTTATTAAGAGAAACTTCTCGCCAAAATTAAAACCCTATTTGGGCAAGGGAGCTGCCTGATCTTAGCAAAGTTGCCGCAATAATTAGTGTCAGATAATATTCAATTATGTAAACTCACAATTCTCAAATTATTCAATAATAATAGTGGGTTAAAAAGCCCTTTTTTATAAACGCTAAAATAGCTGATTTTTGCTATTTTTAATATTCAATAATAACAGCATATTACAATCAACACTTAAAGTGATAAATTGGCTCAATTTTGATGCATAATTTAAGTTTTAAAATTCCAGAGAATCTCCGATGATTCTCCGGTGCCTCATTTGTGAAACCATATGGGGAAAATGTTAATAATTGAGCGACCTCAACTGGGAAAATTTGATGCATAATTATAGGTTTGAATCATAATACTCTGAAATACTGCAATTTATTACATAAATTGTTTTCAGGCTGCAATGACAAATATTCTTCATAGGTCTTAAACGCTTGCCGTAATGATATTTTTATATTAAATGATAGGTTTGCTAAAGAGAGTGTAGTGGATTTACTACATCTGTTTTAATTTTAGAATTCCCCACATCTTAAAGTTTGGTATTAAAGTTCTGGGCTTTATCCCCACCTCTTAATGCGTTGGTTGAAAGCCTTAGTTTAACTGTCTGTTATTAGTAGAAATGACGGGCGAAGGGTGGCTCAAAATTACTTTTTTAAAATAGATCCCAGTATACCTCTCATGAGTTGAGTTGCGATCTGTCTTCCAACGCTGCGTGCAGCGCTTTTAGCCAGGGTTTCCACTATCCCTTGTCTTGGTCTTCCGGGTTTTTTCTTTGGCGCAGGAGCTGCCTTCGGAGCCTGCTCGGCTTTCTTTTTGAGCATTTCATATGCCGATTCTCTATCAATAGATTTTTCGTAAAAACCATAAACTAAAGAACTCCGAATTATCCTTTTACGCTCTTCAGAATCTATGGGGCCTATCTGGCTAAAAGGAGGTCTGATAAGTCCTTGCTCCACCATATTGGGCCGTCCTTTTTCGTCCAAAAATGATATCAATGCCTCTCCGACTCCAAGCTCGGTAATTGCCTTTTCGGTATCTAGTTTTGGGTTGGTTCTGAAAGTTTGAGCGGCAGCTCTGACGGCTTTTTGATCACGTGGTGTATAAGCTCTTAGTGCGTGCTGAATTCTGTTGCCTAGCTGTCCTAAAACTTCATCCGGAATGTCTAAAGGGTTCTGACTTACAAAATACACACCCACTCCTTTGGACCGAATTAGCCTTGCAACTTGTTCAATTTTTTCCAAGAGGGCTTTCGGTGCGTTGTCAAAAAGAAGATGAGCTTCATCAAAAAAGAAAACTAGTTTTGGTTTTTCTGGATCTCCTACTTCAGGTAATTGTTCAAACAATTCTGACAGAAGCCATAGTAAAAAGGTTGCATAAATTCTTGGCGAGCCCATCAACTTGTTAGCCGCCAAAATATTAATAATCCCGTTTCCGTTTTCATCTGTTTGTAAAAAATCGTCCAGGTTTAGTGCAGGTTCTCCAAAAAATATATCTCCTCCCTGGTCTTCAAGGGAAAGAAGTTTTCTTTGTATTGCTCCAACGCTTGCTCTGGAAATTCTTCCATACTCAGTTGTAAACTCCGCAGCATTTTCTCCTGCGTATTGTAAAATTGAGCGGAGATCTTTTATGTCTAAAAGTAAAAGTCCATCGTCATCAGCGATTCTAAAAATCAAACTCAGCACACCGGCTTGAGTATCGTTCAGATCTAAAAGGCGACTTAAAAGTAGTGGCCCCATTTCAGAAATTGTAGTGCGAACAGGATGTCCCTGTTTTCCAAACAAATCCCAAAAAGTGACAGGGTTGCCGGTAAAAGTAAAATCCGATATTCCAATTGTGTTTAAGCGCTCGGTAATTTTTGGATGTTCTTTTCCAGGTTTACTTATTCCAGAGAGGTCTCCTTTGACGTCTGACAAAAAAACCGGCACTCCGATTTTGCTGAAATTTTCAGCCAACACTTGAAGTGTCACTGTCTTTCCAGTTCCAGTTGCGCCAGCTATAAGCCCGTGGCGGTTTGCCATCTTAGGAAGAATAAACAGCTCATTTTCACTTTTTCCAACAAGTAAGTTTTGTGTCATGAATTTATAATTCCCACTATGGTGCGAATTGTAAAGGAGATTGTTTATCTCTCAGTTTTTTTAAAACTTTTATATCCCCAGCAACTTTATCAGGAGGGGTTTCTACAATCATATTTATGTTTTTAAAAACAGGGTGCTGGATAATATTTTTAAATCCTTCTAGTCCGATTTTTCCTTTTCCGATGTGCTCATGTCGGTCTTTTCTCTCGCCCAGTCCAACTTTTGAATCATTGCCATGAAATAATTTAATACTTTCTATTCCAAAAGTGTCTTTAATTCTAGTTAAAGTATTTTTAAATTCATCTTTGTTTTTAATATCGTAACCGGCGGCGAATGTATGAGCAGTGTCTATACAAATGCCTATGCCATAACCTCTAACACCTTCAAGTATCTCTGCCAACTCTTCAAAACTATCTCCCACCGTTGCTCCTTGTCCTGCGGTATTTTCCAAAAGAAGTTTTGTTTTGAAACTTGAATCATCAATAATCTTTTTAAGCCCCTCTATAATCAATTTTACTGCAACACTTTTGCCTGTATCTTTTGAGCTGCCAAGATGGGTCATGACATATTCAACGCCAAGCAGGCTGCCTCTATCTAGATCTTCTCTTATTATGGCTATAGATGAATCTCTAAGCTCTTTCTTTTCGGAGCAGAGATTTATGTAGTAGGGGGTATGAATATAATATTCCGGAATGTTGTATTTGGAGCACTCATTCAGGAATAATTCAACAAGTTCTCTTTTTAACTCGGGAGCTTTCCCTCCCCTGGGCGATCTAGAGAAGAACTGAAAACACTCACAGCCTAAATCGTGAGCTCGTTTGGGAGCTTTGTCTATGCCACCAGCTATTGATACATGAGCGCCGAATTTCATAAGCATAATATTTTACCGGATTATGATTAGTATAAACAAAGAACACTCTTTTATTACCGCTATTGCAACTAAATGCCAACTACCAAACCACAAATATAAATAAATGATTTGCCGGAAAAACCCAACCTGGAGTAATGCAATAGCGGTATTAGAATGTGATTAGAGTTTCCAGAGCTTCACTTCTGATAAGCTATCTTATGTCTACTAATGAATTTATCAAAAATAAATCGGCTCTATCCCACTAATAAAATTACAAATTTTTTGTTATCTAAAATTACTGCTTCAAAATTATTGATATAACTGGCTATCACGTGATAGAATAGAAAAGCAATCTTTCTCAGAGACGAGATCCGAGAGTGGATTTTTCACTTATACTCTCGTCTCACATAACCAGACTTGCAAGGAATTTTAATTGACTACTGAGAATGCTCATATACATCCACGTGAAATTGTATCCGCTTATGCCGACCTGCTAGCTACTATAAATGAAAAGAAAGAGCCAGAACCTTTAAAGCTCATACCTTTAGCGCTTCCCGAATCACTACTGCCGTTTCCATCACAAACTATCCGGCACGCGCTAGCAATTTATCTACTTCACCACAACTACTCTAAGCAAAGAGATATCATAGAAGATGCCTATCTATATTTGGATAATTTTATACCTGATGAGGAATACAATCTTTTTCATGCATTGCAGTCTTCAATGGGTACCAGAGCTGAGTTAAATAAAAGCTCAGACAATAATGTAGTTCACATGCTGGATATCATGAAAAGGCTGAGAATAAGAACCGAAGGCATAAGAACAAGAAAAGAAGAGTCATTAGAAGAGTTAAACGCGCTCAGGCGCATTATGGATCTACCTGACGATTTGGTAGATACAGATAACGAAGAAGCCTCGAGCTATGGAGAAGTGCAAGAACTCGGATTGAACCTGTAAAACCCCGCCACCGCCCTATTCTATTTCTAAATTTAAACATAAAAAAAAGAGCAAGGCTCCCGTAAGGAAGCCCTGCTCTCGTTTTTGAAATCTTTGTTTCTTAATTGAAACAGTATTCCACTTAACCCTGTGAGTACTGTGGAACCATGAAACGATGACGCATTGTATATTTGAACGGTGTTGAATAAAGAAGTGGTCCAAAATCGTCTTCGGTTCTTGTTACTGTTTTTGTCCAAAGGGTCTGAGCCGGTGGAATAATGAGGTTAAATGTGAAGGATATAAGTCCTACAACCTCAGTTGCCGGAATCTGACCGCCCATGTAATCAAATGGGGTTCCAGACATGTACCATGAACGGATATCGTCGCCGGTAGCGGTTCTGATACTTTCAGGGTTTAGCTGGAAGCGATGGCCTGTTCCAAAACCAGGTGGTAACTCTGAAGGTAGATATGTAACTTCATGAATACTTGTTGTTACGTCTGGTCTTGTTGTGATTCTGTAGTTCATACGGCCCCAATCTGTCTTTCCATAAAATGTTGGTCTTGTGGAAAGAGGTTTGTCGGAATAACGACCGTTAGCTGTGTGAAGAATATATCCTCTTCTTTCCATAAGCATGTTGAAATAGTTGTTATTTGTTCCATGCTCAAAAGCAGCGATGTAAGCAGCTTTTTTAGGGAAACCAAAAGGCTCTTTACCAGCAAAAATTGGGGAATCGTTAGAAAGATACATATATGGATAGTAACCAGCTTTGTAGATTGCGCCGTCTCCGGTGTCTACTGTAGCTGAGAATGTTACACCAAACTCCATGTATGGTCCTAACATTGTGTTTCTGTGAATTACATACCAGAACTCAATAACGTCATCCTGGATAACGATTGGCTCAGGTGTAATTCCCTGCATTGCAGAGTGATCAGCGCGGATAACATATGCCATCCAGCGGCTTTCTGTATATGTTAGTGGAACAATATCATAGTCAAAAACTGGGTCAGCCACACCTTGTGAAATGATGTGGATTCTGTCTCTATCCAGCGGTAAAGGTGGTACTTCACCTTCAGCCAGCCATGGATAGCTATATTCATTTGCTTGTAAACCCATTGCTAATACCTCCTAATTAAATTTTAAGATTCGTTTTCTTCTTTTAACTAAATAAAACATTAAGGCTCAATGAACCTTATGATCCCTGTGAAATTGGGAACTGCTGACGAAGTCCATATTTGTACGGAGTAGCATATCCTCTGTAGCTAGCAGGACGCTCATATGTTTCTGTCCAGAGAACAACTGCTGGAGGAATAATGAGGTCAAATACAAAGGAAATACAACCTGTAATTTCCTGAACTTTAAACTCAGCACCCAAGTTATCAAATGGGGTAGCCTGCTGGAACCAGTTAATAGCATCGCTAGAAGCGGTTCTTGTGTGCTCAGGCTTGATCTGGAAACGATGGCCTTTAATGTTGAATGCAGCAGGTAACTCTGAAGGTAGATATGTAAGCTGCCACTCAGAACTGGAAACGTCAGGTCTGGTGATAACTTTCATATTAAATTTACCCCAATCTGTTTTACCATAGAAGTATGGAGGTTTAACTGGTTTATCGTCAAACTGTCCTGTTGCGCTGTGAATAAGGTAACCATTACGTGACATAGCAAAACCAAAGAAATCGGTTCCTTTTTCTCCGCCGTGTGTGGTTATTCTGATGTATGACATCTTTTTAGGAAAACCAAGAACACGACCAGCATCAACTGGGGCATCTCCGGTTAGGTACATGTATGGATAGTAACCAGCTTTCCAAACATTACCTTTAGGGTCTTTGTAGGTAGCAGAGATTGTTAGTCCCCATTCTAGATATGGTCCTAACATTGTGTTTTTATGCTCTACATACCAGTATTCGCATAGGTCTGCATCTTCTCCATCCCACGGCTCTAGCGGTGGGTTTGGTAAAAGACGACGCCTTGTAGCCTCATCTGCTCTTACAACAAAAGCAGACCAACGGCTGTCGGTATAGGTTAGAGGAAGAACATCAATATCCCATAGTGGATCTGATGGATTAGCAATAATCCATGTGTTGATGTCTCTCTCTATTGGAGGAGGTGGAACCTCCGATGTGAGTTCCCAATACTTCGTTGGGACATTAAGATGACTTGGCATATATACAAACCTCCTAATATAGATTTTAACCGGATTGTTGCCAACCCTAGAGGAGAAGCGCAACGGCATCGTCACTTATTTAAATAATTTATTTAAATACTGTCTAGATCCCAGTTACGTCCAATACCCCATCTCCATTATTTATATCAAAGGTAAGGGTCACTTGTCAATACTTTTTTTTGAATTTGCAAAAAAAAATTAAGTTAGACGCTTAATTTTGAAAAAATGCTTAATTAGTAAGCATTTTATACGTTTTGGGAGGCCAAAAGTTTCGTAACTGACGATGAAAACTCGCCAATTTTATGATTGATTAATATTTGGGCATCCAAATCAAATGGGGTCGGCATAAAATTTACAACAATCAGCTTGGCGCCGGCCCGGATTGCGATGTCCGGAAGCGAATTTGCGGGTGAAACCTGAAGCGAGGAGCCAATTGCTATAAAGAGGTCGGCATTTTGGGATAGCTCAACAGAGCGTTCCCACGGTATTTTGGGAAGAGGTTCTCCAAAAAACACCGCGTTAGGCTTAAGAACGCCTCCGCATTCAAGACACAAGGGGGGATTCTCTCCCGAAATAACCCTTTCCATGGCTTCATCCATTGACTGGAGCGAGCTGCAATCCAGACACACGGCCTGTCTTAGTGAGCCGTGGAGCTCGTGAACAACTTCAGATCCCGCATCCTGGTGAAGACCGTCCACATTTTGGGTTATTATTCCTTTTAGGATACCCCTTTTTTCCAGATCTGCCAGCATATAATGGGCAGGGTTGGGTTTTGCGTCCCTTCTCGCGGGATAAAGCTCAAGGGAATAATCGTAGTAACGGTGTGGCTCTCTTGTGAAACCGCCTATTGATACTATAGACTGATCTATTTTTTCCCAGAGGCCTGTTCCCGGAGAACGGTAGTCGGGTATGCCCGACTCGGTGCTAACACCGGCTCCCGTAAGAACAACAACACTTGATGATGACAATACAAGATCGGTAAACGCCTGAGCTTTTTTATTAAAATCATCCATATCTGGAATCCAGATAAAGAAATGAATGCTGAGTACCCTCTCTTAAGCAGCTATTTACCCAATACGCTTACAACACAGGTAATGCCGTCCATCGAAGGCTGAGCTCCGCCCATTGTCTCAATCACTCCAAGCTTGGCATCTTCCTGCTGGCGCTTTCCTGCCTCTCCTCTTAACTGCCATACGATCTCGGCTGTCTGAAGAAGACCTGTGGCTCCAACGGGGTGCCCTCTTGAAAGAAGACCGCCGCCTGGGTTAACGGCAACGCCGCCTGAATTGATCCAGGTGCTTCCGTCCTCTATGAGTTTTGCGCCCTCCCCTTTCCCGCAGAAACCAAGCGCTTCATAAACCATCATCTCAGCTATTGAGAACGCGTCATGAATCTCGGCCACATCCATATCCTCAGGACCTACTCCGGCCATCTCGTAAGCCATACCGGATGTTCTCATCACGTTTTCCGAAGGGTCGCATGTTAGCCCTGTAGGGCTTGAGTATTTTCCCGACTGTGCAACACAGCCAAGAACTTTAATAGGTGTTTTAGTTGCGAGTTTGTCCACAAGATCCGCCGAACATAGTACAGCGGCCGCAGAGGCGTCCCCAACAGGACAGCACATATTACGTGTGAGCGGATCCGCTATCATCGGTGAATCAAGCACTTCTTCAATTGTCATTTCTTTATTGTATTGAGCTATTGGGTTAAGTGAGGCGTGGTGGCGGCTTTTAACAACTACTTTTGCAAGCTGCTCCATTGTCACTCCATACTCCATCATATATCTTTTGGCTCTCATAGCGTACAGGCCCGGCATTCCCATTCCAAGCGCTACTTCGATGTCGTCTTCTTCCAAAGGAAGAGGTCCACCCGACAACACGCGGCTTAAGTTTTCAACACCAAGTGCGAGGGCTATGTCATATTGTCCGTATGCAATGGTTCTCCATGCTTCCCAGAACGAAAGGGTTCCGCTGCCGCATGCGCCCTCAACATTAATAGTAGGCTGGCCAACAAGTCCTATTTCTTTAAGAGTTCTCTGCCCTACCCCCATTCCCTGATATACGTGTCCGCAAAATGCGATCTCGATTTTTCTTGGATGAATCCCTGCGTCTTTAATAGCGGCCCATGCTGCTTCACGGCCTAACACGTGCGCAGCTTTATCTGGAAATCTTCCACAAGGTGTTGTCCCTACGCCTAAGATATATACGTCTCTCATAATAGCTCCTCCGGCTTACTTTATATTTGCACAAAATATTATATCTAAAATCCAAAGAAATAAAAAAGGGGGAGACCCTCAATTGAAGTCTCCCCCTCAGTTTTATCAAAAATTTTGTATTTTACAATCTAAATTAACTACTCGCTTATCCCGGCACACCGCCTAAAGGATTCCATTTATCTGTGAGAAGCAACATTCCTGGGATAAGAAGTGTTAAAAACGCCTCTATGATAAACAGCCATGCAACTGCTGGAGCAACTGCCTTTCCTAATGAGAATACTAGGAAAGCCAAGAACACTAACAATGCCCATGACCAGCAGAACAAGGCAAAATATAACAATCCTAATTCATGGAAGAAGTAGCCGTACCATACAAAAACGATGGTAGCAAACAAGCAATACCATCCAAGGCCTTTAGCGTCATACCCGTGAATAAAAATTCCGGCTACCATGAAATAGATCAAGGCAAACACGGAAACCAGGGCAGTAGCTGCCGACAACCCTAAACCATGAAGCTGCCATGCTGCAATTAAGATAAGCACACCAACCGCAAAATTCAAAACACCAACTTCTTTAGCTCCTGTCTTTCCTAGAACAGTCATACCGTTACAGAAAAAGACAAAACCAACTAGAAGCAATACGTAACCTAACATAGCTTCAACTGGTACCATTTCTCTCCATACCTCCTTAAAGTTATTGGATTTTACTTGTGGAGTTTTTTGTGGACTTTCCACCTTCCACAAAGTTTTCTCTATGAAATAGAGATTTATCACATTTGGCATGTCAATGTCAAGACACTTTTTTAGAAAATCCCTGTAAATTATACAAAAAACCCCGATCAGAAAAATAAATTATTCAATGATCGGGGTATATTATGAAATTTAAGGCTTTAAAAAGCCGGTTCTATACAATTTTTCGGTATGTTTTGGGAAAAGAGGTTTAGGCTGAGATTATTCGCCTTCTCTTCTCTGTACCAAAATCACCCATTTGCCCTTCTGGACAACATCTCCGCTCTGATTGTGTACCAGAACCTCAAAAATTAAGAAGCCCATGTTTGGTCTTTTGTGCTCTCTTTTTTCAACAAGCTTACGGGTAATATGAATGGTATCGCCGAACTTAACGGCTCCGGAGAACCTCCAGTCCTCAAGGCCCATAAAAGCAATGGTTGCCAGGCGTGGCATTGTAAACCATAGCCCGGAAGCTACAGATAAAACACACAATCCGTGAGCCACTCTGCCTTTAAACACGGTTTTCTGCGCAAACTCCTCATCTATATGCATATTGTTGAAATCACCCGATAAGCCTGCAAAGCTGACAACATCGGTTTCTGTAATAGTACGGCCTGTGCTTTTATGCTCGGCGTCTACTTCCAAATCCTCATAAAAAACTCTTGTATCCTCTGCCATTTAAGTATCTCCTTCCGACTTGGTATATAAACACGGCCCGGATTCAAATCCAGGCCGCGCGATTATTTTTAAGATTGAAGCATAAGCTTCTTGATTCTATACAGGTTTAAACTTCGGTAATGTTACTTCTTCAGTAACGTCGTCATAAACCACTTCTACTTCCATCCCTACATGAACATCGTTAACATCTACGTCGATAACGTTGCTCATCATTTTAACGCCTTCTTCAAGTTCAATAAGAGCAACCACATAGGGGGGATCCCCTTTGTAGGCTTTTGATGGGCCCATGTGGTGAATAGCGTATGTCCACACTTTTCCTTTGCCGCTCGCTTCAACCCACTCTATGTCCTCGGACATATCGTCCCCGGGCGACATAGCGCGCGGATAAAAGAAGAATTTTCCTGTTTCTTTTGATCTTGGGAGGACCATTGCGTGGTTCTTGGCCCCTTCCCAGTATGGTTTGGTTTCCGGACGAAAATCCGGAAGCGGTTTGTTGTATGTTTTTTCTTCAGCCATTTTTTATGATCTCCTTTTTAAGAAAGGGGTTCTTTCCCCAGTAGTATTGTGCTGTGAGCAGATACGATGCCACCGTTGCCATGTACAAGCGCAATATCCGCTTTCTCTGACTGCCTAGGTCCGGCGTCGCCCCTTAGCTGCAATGTAGCCTCTACAACATGGTGCATGGCTCCCAAATGGGCCTGAGACAATAATCCGCCGTGTGTGTTAACCGGCAAGTCTTTGCCAAGTTCCATGCGTCCCTCGAGAGCAAACGAGCCGCCCTCCCCTTTGGGAACAAAACCAAGGCCTTCGAGTTCCAGGAGAACAGTTATGGTAAAACAGTCATATAGATAGGCAAGGTTAACATCGTTTACGGTTAATCCTGCTGTCTGAAGTGCTTTTTGACCCGATGTGTTAATTGCATTATAGATTTGATCCAGGTTTTCAAGGGTCGTCATATACTGATGCGAGTACCCCTGACCCATGCCGAGTAGATAAGCTAGGTCGTTTTGAATACCGAGTTCTTTTGCTTTTTCTTCTGTTGTTACAATAAACGCGGCTCCACCATCTGAGATAATTGAGCAATCATATTTTGTAAGTGGCTCGGCGATAATTCTTGAATTAACAACATCCTCTACTGTGAGAGGTTCTTTGTTCATCGCGTTTTCTTTTAGGGCTGCGTGTTTTCTCATTGTTACAGCTACTGCTGCGAGCTGTTCTCTTGTAGCGCCAAAATCGTGCAGGTATCTCTGAGCTGCAAGCGCATAGCCGCCTGGTGTGGTTAGTCCATAAGGAAACTCAAACTCACCGTGGCACATTTCCCTAATAAGAGCCAACATACCTGAGGAAGATATTCCAGAAAGCGTGTTATCGCCTCTAACACAGAGAACAACTTCGGCTTGTCCTGATGCTATAGCCATTGCAGCTTCAGCGACCATCCAAACTGCGGTGGCTCCTCCTACTGCAACGGATGAGAAGAATTTTGGTTTCATGCCGAAGTAATCGGCAAAAGTTGTGCAGTGCATAAAAGTATGCTCTACCAAAGAGAATGCCGTCACTAATCCGTCGACATCTGTTTTTTTAAGTCCTGCGTCTTCAATTGCTAATTTTGAAGCCTGTGATAAAAAATGAAATGAACTGCGGTCGGGAATCTTGCCCTGATCTGTCTCGCCGACACCGGCTATGACAATTTTGTGTTTCTTTAGGACTTCCCGTGCTTCTTGGGTACCTGGGATATTACTAGCCATATATATCTCCCCCTATGTTGTATTTTTGTGGACTGTTATATTAAATTGATACGGATAAAAGTCAACAGTTGCACTGCTTTAGTGCTTTTGTGAAACTATATCTAAAACAGATTCTGCGACCAGGTTGCAGATCGTAGCCGTGTAGAAGCTTCTTGCTTTGGTTTTGTTTTTTGGAAGTTTATTATAGGGGAACTTGTTTTTTATCAGATTAACTGCACTTGTTATATCTATTTCTATTCCAAGATCGTCCAGATCTTTTGCTCTGTTTATCATCAAATCCTTACACGCTCTTTGTGCTCCCTCTTCAACAAGTTCTTCTGTTGATTTTAGATCATGAAGGTTATCGTATATTTCAAATATTCTGTTTCTAAATATTCCCTCTCTAAAATCTTTACTAACCCCGTTTTTATTTTTTTTATTACCTTTTTCTAGATCATTTTTACTTCTATCATAGGTACTGTTTTGCACGGGGGTTCCTTTACTAATTATCTTATTATTATTTGTGTATTCTTTGGGTGACATTTTTGTCACCCCCCCCGGTGCTAATTCTGTCACCCCCCGGGTGACATTTTTGTCACCCTCCCCCATGACATTTCTGTCATCCCCTTTTGTTCTCTTCTTAGTTGTTACTTTTTTTTTTATATTCAGAGGGTTTTGGTTAGCTGTATAGCCAGTATTTATTGGGTATTCCGATAGTTCCTGGTCCCGGTTCATTTCTTCAATCAACTTTGTAACCAACGGTCTGAAATCAAATACCGTTGTCACTTGTGCTCCCGTATCATTGTCAAACCTTGGGGTTTTCACAAGCAATCCCAACTCTTCAAGATCCTGAGTGATGCGCTTAACGCTTCTCTCTTCAACACCCGATCTCTGGGACAAAGTGGCGTAGCTGGGAAACGGATATCCGGCGTCCCATTTGTACGACATAATGTCGATAATAAGCATTATATGTTTTGGTTTTAATCCTATCTTGGACCGGTATCTCAGGAGAATATTCGGGACGCTTGTAAACCCCTCATCAAGGATTTCGCCCCATATTTGGACTATCTTTGTTTTGTCTTGTTTTGGCCCAGACACATTGTTCCCCTAATAAAACTCCGGTTTGTGCTACACGAACATCAAAAAGCTTGACATTTAAAAGCCAGAAAGGGTATCATTAGAAATGTTCCACCTTCC
>Ga0055473_10000013_pt1 | contig 16990 bp, 14 predicted proteins | sample Muzzi_CordA_D2_FD_57679 | JGI IMG/M metagenome (GOLD analysis project Ga0055473, IMG submission 57679) | Wetland microbial communities from San Francisco Bay, California, USA, that impact long-term carbon sequestration - Muzzi_CordA_D2 | ecosystem: Environmental > Aquatic > Marine > Wetlands ... | reverse complement strand
ACCGTGACACCGAGGATGGCGCAAAAGCCCGGATTGGCCAGAAGGCTGGCCTTTGGCCCCTCTTCGTCTTGCTCCACAGCTTTCGCCGCGACGGTCGGCTCGCTCCCGGACGGCGCTTGCGCGGAAAAGCCCAAAGCCAGGATGAGGCAGACCAGATAGGCGACGAAGTTCAACCCGAAAACGCCGGACGCGCCGAACCACTGGTACGCGAGTCCGCCGATTAGCGGCCCAAGACCGCGCGTCACGTAATTGGTGATGTTGTCGAAACCCATCGCGCGGCCGCTACGCTCCGCGCCGACCGCATCCAACATCAACCGCCGCCGCATCGGCATGTCGGTGAGCCAGAAGATCCCGGTGGCCAGAGTCGCGACGACGATTGCGGGATAATTGGCATGCCCCGAAACGGCAAGAAGTGCCATCGCGGCGGAAACCACGCACATCACACCCAGCGCGATGATGAGCCAGCGCTTGCGGTCGATCCGGTCCGAGATCGAACCGACCAGATAGCCAAGCAGCGCGTACGGCGCCACGCGGACGATCGCCAAAAGCGCGACAAGCGGCGGCGATCCGGTCACCTCGTAGGCGAACACCCCGAGCGCAAGAAATTCGAGCCAGCGGGCGATGCCGCTGAGCATGCCCAGCAGCCAGCCGCGCCGGTAATCCGAAATCGCGAAAAGATGGCGCTCGGGCTCAGGCACACTGTTCGGCGCTGTGACCAACGCTCCGTCTCACAGCCAGCCCGGCAGCGGCGCCGACTCGGGATCGTCGTATCGATACGGCATCGGTGGTGCGCCGACACGCGCCGGCGTTCGCCCAAGCTGCGCGGCCGACCCGATAACGCGCAGCGGGCCATAATCGGAAGCAATTGGAACCGTGAGGTCGGCGACCTCGGTCGTCACCTCACGACCGGCGGCGAAGCCATCGCTCACGCGCCCGAGCCCCGTAAGCCAGCGCCCGGTTCGCGCCAGTGCGACCCGAACCCGCCAGCTTCCACCTTCCGTTGCACGCTTGTAGAGCCCGGCCATGGCGCCGAGCGCCAGCAGATAGCCCGAGCAATGATCGAGCGCCTGACACGGCAGTGGTCGAGGCCCGTCACTGCCGACAGCCTTGCCTTCCTCAGCGTTGATACCAGTCGCCGTCTGCACGAGTGAATCGAACCCGCGCCGGTGCGACCATGGTCCCTCATGGCCCCAGGCAGAAAGCGATACCGCCACCATGCCGGGCCGCAATTCCGCCAGCCGCTGAGGTGAAAACCCGACACCATCGATAGCGCCGGGCCGATAGCCCTGAACAAAGACGTCCGCCTCCCGCGCCAACCCTTCGAGCATCGAAACACCGGTCGGCGTCTTGAGATCGATGAACGCGGACCGCTTGCCACGACCGCCGTCGATCTCGAGCGACAGCGGATCGCGCGGCAGGCGCACCGACGACACGCGCAACACGTCAGCGCCGAAATCTGCCAGGGTCCGCCCGCACACCGGTCCGGCGATGACCCGCGTCAGGTCAAGCACCCGCACATCTGATAGCGGCAGCGTTCCACCGGAAGGCAACGGCATCGGCGGGCCATCGGCGATCTTCTGGATATCAAAAAGCTCAAGCCCGTTCAGCGCCTGGGCCTGACCGTGCGCCGCCCATTCCTCCGGCGAGCGCATCATGAAGACGACAAGCCCCTTCTCGCCGGCGGCATCCTCAAAATCCTGTGCCGACCAAGACTTGAGCGCCGCTTCGGCGCTCGCGCGTGTTCGCTCGCAACCAAGCACCTCGAGGACACCGGCTTCGTGATGCGGGTAGTTGGCGTGAATCCGAACCCAGCGCCCGTCTCCGCATTGATAGAGCCCAGCAACAGGCCCCCAATGATTCGCCGGTTCCTTGTCGTCGATCCTCAGGTAGTGCTCCCCGAGAAACGAGGCCTCGGCATGCCGTGTCGCGACCGATACCGTCTGGCTCTCGCCTGCGCGCAATCGCCAAAGCTCGGCGGCAGCCAGCCCCGCGGCCGCGATTGTCGTCGTCGCCGCCTCGGTGACGCGGAATGACGACGGCAGTGTGCGCGAATAGACCTCGACCGCTAATTGCTCCAAGGCGGCAGGCGGCAGCCCCGCGAGCTTCCAGATGTCCGCGAGTGCCGCATCAATAACCGAACGATCAACCGCGGCCATTATTCATTCCTCCTGCCGCTCCCTGCTCTATCGCGGGCAGGTGAGACCGAAAAATTCCCAGCCGCCCAAGATAACACGTCTGCGCGGCCTCCGCCGACTATCGTTGTGATATCGCAGGGCGTCGTCCGATTGTTAGAGCCCGAAGTACATTCGCGGTTGATCGACCGATGCGCTGGCAACCGTGCCGGGCATATGCGATGTAGGGCCGCCTCAAGCGGGCTCCGACGAGCCGCCACACCATACATCGCTTCCCAACCGTCGGCCCAATCAAGCCAATGGCTGCGGGCCAATCCGAGACCAAATCCATGTCCAGCCCCGGATCGCGAGCCTTGCCGCCCTGGATCTTCATCTTCGCCGCGGGACTGATCGTGGCCGTCACGATCGGCTTGCGCCAGGTCGTCGGTCTTTACCTGCCACCGGTCACTCAGAGCTTGGACATTGGCGTCGAGCCGTTTGCCCGTGCCATGGCCATTGCCAATTTGCTCTGGGGAGCTGGCGCGATCATCGCCGGCGGTCTCGCTGACCGCTTCGGCGCCGGCAGGATTATTGCGCTCGGCATCGCGCTGATGATGGCCGGTTACTACGCGATGTATCTGGCCCAGACCGGCAACGATCTGGTGTGGAGTGGCGTCTTGATCGGTATGGGCGTCGCTGGCTGCGGACTGGGTGTCATGGTCGGCGTCATCGGCCGCGCCGTTTCGGAGGACCAGCGCACGGCGGCGCTTGCCTCCCTCGGAATGGCCGCCGGCCTCGGCAACTTTATCGCCTTTCCCTATACCCATTTGCTGATCGAACAGTTCGGCTGGCAGGGCAGCATTCTCGTCGTTATCGCCACGCTCGGCGCTCTGTTGCCGTGCGCCGTCCTGCTAAGCGGCAAGCCCGATACCGGCCCGCAGGCGGCAATTGGGCAGTCGGTTCGCGAAGCTCTCGACGAGGCTTTTCGGCTGCCCAGCTACCTGTTGCTGAACATCGGATTTTTTGTGTGCGGCTTCCATGTCGCGTTCTACTCCGTGCACCTGCCCGCGTTCGTCGCCAAACAGGGACTGCAGGCGTGGGTCGCGGTCGCCGCGCTGACTGCCGTCGGCGTTGCCAACATCATCGGCACATACGTGGCCGGACAATCGGCGAAATACATCGAGAAGCGCCGCGGGCTCAGCATCATCTATCTGGCGCGATGCGGCATTTTCCTCGCACTCTTATTCGTGCCGGTGACAATTGCGAGCATCATCGGCTTGAGCATCCTGCTCGGCCTCTTCTGGCTTGCGACCGTCCCCTTAACGAGCGGACTGGTCGCGACCTTTTTCGGCACGAAATGGCTGTCGCTTCTGTTTGGCTTCGTGCTGTTTTCCCATCAACTGGGGTCGTTTGCCGGCATCTGGCTCGCCGGCATCATCTTTGATCGCACGCAGTCGTATGATCTGATGTGGATCATCTGCATCGCGCTTGGCCTGCTTGCCGCGCTCCTGCATTGGCCGATCCGCGAGCAAGGCGTACCGCGCTTGAAGGCCGAACAAGGCTAGGTTTTGGCAAGTCCATTTGCCGAGTGACCGCGGCGCGCTTGTCGGCGGACGCCAGGCGAACTACATCCACGTCATAAGATTTTTTGATCACAAGGAACCCGTTCGCATGGTTTCCCTGAAGCAGCTCCGCTATTTCGACGCCGTTGCCCGCCTCAAGCATTTTGGTCACGCCGCCAGCCAGTGCGCGGTCTCCCAACCGGCCCTGTCGATGCAGGTCCGCGATCTCGAAGACGAGCTTGGCCTGAAACTCCTCGAGCGGCATCCGCGCGGCGTCCGCCTAACCCGCGAAGGTCGCGAAATTGCCGATCGGGCCAGTCGCATCCTTTCCGAGGTTCACAATCTGCGCGACTACGCCCGCCACGGCAAAGCTCTGCTGACCGGCCCACTTCGCCTCGGCATCATCCCGTCGATCGCGCCATACCTGCTGCCGCCGATGTTGCCCAAGCTGCGACAGGCCTACCCCGATCTCGAATTGAACATCCGCGAAACACAGACCGAGCACCTGCTGGACGAACTACTCGATGGCACGCTCGACGTGCTTGCTCTGGCGATGCCCATCGACCATCAGGAGATCACGACACTTGCACTTTTCGAGGACCGTTTCCGGCTCGCACTGCCGCCGGACCGCAGGCGCCGAGACCACGTCCGCGCCACGCCCGAAATCCTCAATTCCGATCGACTCCTGCTGCTCGAGGAGGGCCACTGCCTGCGCGATCAGGCCCTGGCCATCTGCCAGCTCAAGCAGACGGATCATATCGACACGTTCGGCGCCTCGAGCTTGTCGACGCTCGTGCAGATGGTCGTCAACGGCATGGGCATGACGTTGCTGCCCGAGATCAGCCTGTCACTCGAGGCCGGCCACAGCGATGTGCACCTGATGCGGTTTGAGCCACCCGAGCCCGCCCGCATCGTCGGCCTGGCGTGGCGCACATCGTCACCGCGCAGCACCGACTTCGAGGAGCTTGCCAAGTACGCCCGCACCGTTGTGCCGAAAAACCGTCGACTTTGATACGCGGAGACTGAGAACTGCTTCTCTCCAGCAACACTTGCTCATCGGCCAAGCCACTCATGACGCTTTCACTTGACCAGTGACATACAGCGGCGGACAAACGTCACCGAGCTGAACGATCTCGGAGTGCGCAAGCAAAATAGCTCTGAGTGCAACGGGAAAAACCGCGTCGGCTCGCAGTAAAGGGAGTTGTTTCGTCATGACAGGTTTGGTTCGCACGCTGCTGATTGGAGCAGCCCTGGCCACCTCGTTTGCCCCGTCCGCGCAGGCGCTTGAGTGCCATTCGAGTTCGATTGCGGCCTCCAGCCGGCTCTACATTTCAAAGTCTTTCGGCGCCTTTCCCGGCTCTTGGGCGGCATGGCGCAAGAAAGTGAAAGCGGAGATCGGAGACGGCTGGCAGGCATGGCGTCGTGCGCGTGAACCTCGGATCGAGTGCGACCGCGTCGTCGACGATGTCGGCAAAAAGCGCTGGCAATGTACGCGCACAGCCATCCCATGTCGGCTCGGCTCTACTGACAGCCAGCCGCCCGGCGGCCCGATCGCGCTATGTGACCAGTACCCCGTCATCACGCGCAAATTGGCGCGCGGCGATAGTGGCGATCAGGTGCGCATGCTGCAATGCCTGCTCAAGGTGCATGGCATCAAGACTGATATCGACGGAAACTTCGGCTACGACACGCGCGCCGCCGTTCGCGAATTCCAGCGGCGCAACGACCTCGAGATGGATGGCGTCGTTGGCGACAAGACGGCCGAGAAGCTGTCGGGCTGAAACCGGAACGCAACCACAAACACAAGGCTATCGGAGCGTCCTCGGCAACATGCCGGACGCTCCGCTTTTCTGTGAGCCGTGCGCAGTCCTCGCGAAATCCGAATTTATCCGCGTAGGATTGAGCGCGATCAGTTCCGTTTGATGGTTTTGATCACGCTGGAAATCGGCCGAGACGTGCCCGCCACCGGCAGGCCATGCACCTTGCTCTCAATTTCCTTGTCGTACTTCGGCAGCGTCGTCACCGGCTTGGCCGCGGTCAGATGCACCACTTTGAAACCCGCGGCCTGCAGCCCCGACAGAATTTTCGGCAACGCCTTGGAAGTAACAGGCTGAATATCGTGCATCAACAGGATGCCTTTGCCCTTCTTCTTCATTTTCGCGAGCACCGCATGCGCGAGACGGGCCGGTGAGCGGTATTTGAAGTCAAACGAATCCACATCCATCGAGAAGATCGCAATGTTGCGCTTTTGCAGGTGCGCAAGCGTCTCCTTGGAATCCCTCAAATACGGGTAGCGGAAAAACGGGGCCACGGGACCACCCAAGCCGCGCTTGACCGCGCTGACGCCTTTTTCAATTTCGGCAATAGCAATTTTCTTGTTGCGCCGCTTCGCGAGATTGAGATGCGACCAAGTGTGCGTGCCGATCGTGTGCCCCGCCCTGGCGACGTCGTGAAGAATTTCGGGATATCCGAGTGCCATCTTCCCGATCGAGAAGAACGTCGCCTTTGTGCAGTGATGTTTGAGGGCGTCGAGCACCGCTTCGGTCCGGATCTTCTGCGGCCCGTCGTCGAACGTGAGAACAATTTCTTTGGGTTCCAGAAAATCGTAAATCTTGTAATGCCCGAACCCGAATGCCGGGCCGTTTGTGGTATCGATTTCCACGACGCGCGACACCCCGAGCGCCTTCCGATTGCCGGGGCAGTTCGTTTCCGCTGCCAACGCCGGCTGGGCCAGGGCCAACGCGGACAAAAAGATCAGGGCCTCAAGTCGCATCACTTCCCCCTTGTTCGAGAATGGGCATTCGCTCTGGCGAACGCGTCGAACTTCAAACCTTTACTTTAACGCACGACAACGGAATGTCAGCGCGATTCGGGTTCGCTTTGCTATCACACAACGCATAGACTATTCCCAAGAGAGGGAGAATGGCCATGCTAGCAACACATTTCGTGCGTTGCTGTGGCTTGCTGACAAGCTGGGGTATCGACCTGAGGAGGGGATCATGTTTTCGCGTACCAACGAAAAGGACCAGCCGCGGCCGCCTGAGCCCGCGAACGGATTTACAAACGCCAAGCCCGCGCCGGCAGCGCATCGGCCAATGCCGACACAATCTGGAAATTACAACGACATTTCGGTGATCGGGACCGATCTTGCCATCATTGGCAGCGGTCTCAAGATCGTCACGCAAGGCACCTTGCAGATTGACGGCGAGGTCCAGGGCGATGTTCTTGGCTCAAAGATCATCATCAGCCAGAACGGTCGCGTGACCGGGCTCGTCAACGCCGAAGCCGTACTTGTCGAAGGCAAGGTGTTCGGCACGATCAAGGCCGTCGACGTCACGCTCAAGAGCACCGCAATGGTCGAAGGCGACATCTTCCACCGCCTGTTCACGCTCGAACAGGGGGCCTCCTTCGAAGGACGCTCGCGACGTCCCGAAAATCAGGAAGAACTGATCCCGAACCTCAATACGGACCAGCACAGCCAGGCGTCTCAACAACAGTCGCCGGCAGCGGTCGCGACGGGCTAACACGACCGGGATCTCTCCGGGGTATCAAAACCGCGGGCCGAACGCCCCTCTGGGCTTGATCTGGAGGGGCGCACAACTTGTCGTCCGAACGTCGGGCTTGTGGAAAATCCGCGACATGCGCCGCGGGTCGCCGCAAACGCTGCTCGGCGTCGCTGCTAGTTCCACCGATCACCGCGGCTATCACGCCGGAATTCGAGACAGATGTCTTCGACCCGCCAGTCGTGACCCACCACCCAACAAACGCGTTCCTTTTCGTACACGGACGCCCGCACGGCCCGTGCCGTCGTCGACACGCCATATGCGCGACGCGCAAGGTCGGCGAGATATTGGTCCTCGCAATGAGGTGTCGCAATCGGCTGGCCGTGACGCATCACTTGGTAACGGCCATCGCAGCGGATTTTGGCCTCTGCGGCCGCACTTGTTACCACAAGAACAAAAACAAACAGCGCACCAACAGTATGGGTCCGCAACATCACATGCCTCCGTGCTTCACATTGTCGGGCGGTCCACCTCATGCGCTCACACCAGCGGCGATCCATGATGCATATTTAGGCACAGGCATGCAGAGCATCAAATCCCCACGCGATCACGATTAGGCGACAACCACGATCAGGCAACGAAAAAAAGGGCCGCCCAATCTGGGCGGCCCCGTGAGACAATCGGGCCGGCGGCCCGGGTGCGGAAATTTCCGCAATACCGGTCGGTCACGCCCCTCGCGGAGGCTGCTCCAACGACTGCGTGACAAACAGCGGCCTCACCGGCATTTTTATCCCACTAGACATTGGATCACCTCCTTCCGTTTGTTGAACCTGAAGAACGGTTTCATATTCGATCCGGTTTGCCAAGCCTTTGAGACGAAATTGACCGCCGCTGCGTTGCACCGATGCCATGCCAGCCACGTGCCGCTCCGTCGCGGATCCTCATCGTCCCGAACACACCACACTGCAGCGCCATCAGAACGACGACTCCCAGTGCCCAACTTGCCAGACGGAAAACAAGAGGCAGTCCTGACAAGCGCATCGCCGCCACCTCAGAATTCGAAGCAACCTGCGCGTCGCCGTACCGGCTCCCGCAGCGACAACGCTCTTGACATGTTGTCGCAGCTCAAGGGGGCATCCTCATACATGATCGATGAAAAAACAGAGCAATCCACCAGCGTTGCTTTGTTGCAATCACGTTTGTCTTCCGAGCACGCCTATGCAACGAAGCCTTGTTCCTCGGCTATTTTTTTCGCGACGCAACACCAATCTCGTGTGGCACGGCGGCCAACATCACGTCTTCGATCTGTAACCCGTCATCTGAGCGCGCTCACGGGACGCCTCTTGTGCATAGCAGCCCCCACTTGACGCCGCCCCCTCAGTCGTGGTCTCACGCCGCCCGCCGGAAACATCGCGTTAACCAGAACCTATGGTGGCAAATCAGTTCCGGCATTTTGCTGCGATCGAGGATGAACAAAAACTTGGATGAGTCCCGCGACGTCATTTGATTTCGCGAGTGTCCACGTGGTCGGTTTGAGCAGCATCTACCAGGCCACCCCCAGAAATGGAGGTATCCTATGAGATCGATCGTTTTCGCGGCGCTCGCCGCCCTAACGTTCGGACTTCTTGGAACTCAGAATGCCAGCGCAACCGCCTGGCAAGACCGTATGCTCGGTATCCCGCGTGTCAGTCCAGCGGCGAACCGGATGTGGGAATTGCGGACCGGCGCCCGTCGGAACAACGACAGCGATCAACGCCGCAACACTGCGAGCCGTGCCCGCGAGGACGAAGACCAAGCCCGCTACGAAGACGAAGCGCCCGCGCCGCGCGCTCGAGCACGTAAGTCGCGTCGGAGCAGTGTCCGTCGTGGGCGTCAACGTAGCCGCCGCGCCAATGTCCGCCGCAATCGTGGCTCCCACGCGGCCAGCGGCGTGGCATCGTATTACTGGCAGCCCCAGCGCGTCGCGTCGGGCGGCTGGTTCAATCCGAACGCATTGACGGCCGCCCACAAGACGCTGCCGTTCGGCACGCGCGTCCGCGTGACCAATATGCGCAACGGACGTTCGGTCGTGGTTCGCATCAATGACCGCGGTCCGTATGTTCGCGGCCGCGTGATCGACCTTTCTCGCCGTGCGGCAACCGTCGTCGGCATGCGGGGTTCAGGGGTGGCACCGGTCCGCCTGCAGGTGCTCGGTCGCTAAGATCAGAACCGTCCCGTGAGCTCGAAGTCAGAAGAGCGGCAAGCCAAACGCGCCCGCTGCTCTTCTTGTTTGGACTGACGAGTGCCGCCGCATCCTGCCGCTGCCAGCCAGTCGTTGCGGACGTTCAGTGATTGGGACTAGTGTTGGCCGACGCCCCTCCCTGCGGCCGAGAGCCCCAAGTCCCCGATGAGCACGCCCCACCAGCAGCCCACCCGTCTATCGGCGATCCAACGCATTCGTACCGCCCTGATCGAAAAGAAGATGACTCAGGCGGAACTCGCCGACGCCGCCGACTGTCACGAAAAAACCGTCCAGAACCTGCTTGCCGGCCGCACCGTCCGCGATCAGACGTTGTTCGACGTTTGCATGGTGCTCGGCCTCGATTTCGATGACACCAAAGCGAAATGGGCCGGCGGCGGCCCGCCGGGCGAACCCCAGCGCGACGAGCCCGGCCAGCCCGGCGCCAATACGGAAGTCGCCCCGATCTACATGGGCGCCTACACCCGCGCTGCCGTCGATCACTATATCGGCAGCTACCTAACTCTGCGTCCCGCCTTCACTTCGCCGGAAACGATTATCGCCTACCGCACTGATATCAGCTGGGACGAAAACTGGCCGAGCCTCCTGTTCGAGGAGCGAAACCGTCCCGATGCCCCCTATTCGCACCGCGGGCGGCTGCACATTCCGCCTTCGTCGCAGTTCATCCATCTCGTCTCGCTGACCAAGGGCGCCATGCGCATGATTGTTCTGAGCCAGCTCACCCAAGCCCAGCCGATGCGCGGCCTGATCACGACGCTGTCAAAGGATGGCGCGACCATTCGGCCAGTCAGCGCGCCGATCGTCTATAGCCAGCTGAAGGACCCTGCCGAAGCCGCTTTTGGTGAGATCACCCCGGGCCAGCCGGCTTACGCCGCCTACCGCAACGAGCTGGCGACCGCCGTCGCTAGCGGTTACGTGGCGCTGATCGGCGGGAAATAGTGGCTGCGCGACTGCCAGTCCAAACTGTGATCCGATGCGGCAATGTTCTTGCCGTGAGCAGCATTTTGCGCAAGTGACGAAAAATTCCGCGCACTGCTTAGCTCTATCTTAACCAGCAAGGACCATATTTAAACCCTTGTTGCGGACTGCAAATCGCCATTTTTGCACAGCAATAAAGAAGCACTCTATTCCCAGCGGTTGTGCTTAGACGGGGGTCGATTGCATGCTGCCGAATGGCTCGAAACACACCGGCGCGAAGCGCCGATGCCGTGCCCTAGACTACATCGCGATGCCGGTTGCATTGGCAATGCTCGCCGCACCGTTCGGTGCCGCCTCGGCGTCCGACCGCACGTCTGCGACGAATGGGTCGTTTCCCCTGACCATCGAAAGTCTGATCGGTGCGACCAAGTCTGCCCTGGGCTTCGGCCCGGCCAAACCACAATTCAATCGGACCCGCTTGACGATTGAGCTCGAGCGCAGCGGCAAATTCGAGGTGTTCTCGCTCACGCGGCCCAACCGGGTCGTCGTCGAGGTTCCCAACGTCCGCATGCGGCTTCCGGCCCTTCCGCCGGCCACCTCCACCGCACCGGTTCTGATCAAGTCGATCCGCAGCGGCGTTTCAGCACCCGGCAAGGTGCGGATCGTCATGAGCGTCGCTTCGCCGGTGGTCGTGGAGAATGCACGCATGGTTCCGCCATTGGAGAAGGGCGGCCAGGCGAAACTTTCAATCGATGTCGTGCCTGTTACTCAGCGGTCGCCGGGCCAAATCCGTACTGCGCTGAAACAGCGACTGGGCAGCCTCGGCGGATCGAGCCTCGGCGTCCAGCCGCCTTTGCCCAGGCCGGCGGAGACACCAAAGGATCTGCGGGCGCGCAGCTTCAAGCCGGTGATTGTGATTGATCCGGGCCACGGCGGTCATGACTCCGGCGCAACCAAATTCGGCATCGAGGAAAAAGACGTCGTGCTGGCCTTCAGCCTTGCCCTGCGCGACAAGCTCGTGGCCTCCGGCCGCTATCGAGTCCTGATGACGCGAAGCGCTGACAAATTCATTTCGCTGCAGGGCCGCCGCCGGTTCGCGGACCAGCACAAGGCGGCACTCTTCATCGCGGTCCACGCTGACTACGCCAACACCGGTGCCCGTGGGGCAACGATCTACTCCCTGCGCGAGCGGGTTGCTGAGCGCCTCAAGAAAAAGGCGAAGAGGGAGGTCGCGGAGAACGCTTTCGGCAAACGCGAAAATAAGGCGTTTCTGGCGTCCGCGCCCGGCGCAAATATTGTGCGTTCGATCCTGACCGACCTTGCCGAGCGCGAGGTGGAAGTGACCAAGCGTCGGACCGATCTGTTCACCCAAGCCGTGATCCGCCAGATGGGCCGGACCACAACTTTGCGGGCGCAACCCCATAAGTCTGCCGGGTTCCACGTCATCAAAACGGCCAAGATGCCTTCGGTACTGATCGAGCTGGCCTACATTTCCAACCGCCGCGATGCGCGGAAACTGACCTCGGAAACGTGGCGTGACAAGGTTTCGGGCTCCATCGCACGGGCCGTCGACAACTATTTCAGCCGCTCGATTTCGCGCGTGCCCATGTAAATACCGCGAGACGAGAGATCGGGACGATCGGCGGGCAAGGCCGTGGGGTCCACGCCACTTGTCTCCAACAGATACCATCGGAAACGAAAAAGCCGGCCATTCGAGGCCGGCTTCGTCGTTCTGGCCGCGGGCCTTCCGAGAAAATGGAAGGCCATCCTAGGCGGCGGGGTCGATTGTCAGGTGCTACTTGGAGGATGCGGTGGTTTGTGGCGCCAGAGGAGGACGAGCCTCCAGTCGGTCTCGAGCTTCCGTTCTCTAGAGCGAAGCCGTTCAGACAGAAAACGAACGCGGACGAACCGTGGATGTCGGCACTTCATCATGAGCCACTCCATAGCCGTTCAAACGCCCCAACCCCCACGCACCATCCACGAGGATGGATCGCACGCGACTGAGCACCAGCCATGATCGGCCAGCAATGACCTGACCGTTGGATCGGTCGTCGAGTCGCGATTGTTGGAGAGGGTTGCGGCGCGGTCGAGGATGAAAAAGCGGTTCCAACCATCTCATTGAGATGTTGACGCTGATTGCGGCGGTTCCATCCTTGGCCGCCTCGCGTCGCCCGGTTTTTGGCCCGGGCAGGTTCCGCTCAAAGATCAGATGCTTCAAGGCAATCCGCCGTAAGCTCTGACGCGCACGAAGACCGATAAGACAGAAGTTCTGACGTTGTCGGTCGGCAGGCCCTACAGCCCACCGACCCTGTGGATAATTGATTCTCGCGCCAGTGTCCTGGCTGTTGCGAGCCGCTACGCCCGTTCGCTCACGACGCTGTCGCCAATCCGTCACTCTTGGCCGAGGACTGGACCGCCCTCTGGACCTTTTCGAATGCCCGCACCTCGATCTGACGGATACGTTCGCGGCTGACGCCAAACTCGGTCGACAACTCCTCAAGCGTGATCGGATCCTCACTGAGCCGACGCGCCTCGAAGATACGCCGCTCACGATCGTTGAGGTCGTCCATAGCATCGACCAGATAGGATCGGCGCCGTTCCAGCTCCTCGGACTGCGCGAACAGCTCTTCCTGATCAGGCGTGTCGTCGACAAGCCAGTCCTGCCACTCGCCGCCGTTTTCCGCATCGGCCCGAAGCGGTGCGTTCAGAGATGAATCCCCACCAAGCCGGCGGTTCATTGACACCACGTCGGCTTCGGACACGCCGAGCTTGGTTGCGATCTGCTTGACCTGCTCTGGCTTGAGGTCACCCTCTTCAAGCGCCTGCAACTGACCTTTCAGCCGGCGCAGATTGAAGAACAGCTTCTTCTGGGCGGCGGTGGTCCCCATTTTGACGAGGCTCCACGAGCGCAGGATGTACTCCTGAATCGAGGCCCGGATCCACCACATCGCGTACGTCGCCAGGCGAAAGCCCTTTTCCGGATCAAACCGCTTGACCGCCTGCATCAGCCCGACGTTGCCTTCTGAGACGACTTCGCCGATCGGCAGACCGTATCCGCGGTAGCCCATCGCGATCCGCGCAACCAACCTCAGGTGCGACGTCACGAGCTTTTGAGCGGCCTCCGAATCCTCGTGCTCCTGCCAGCGCTTTGCGAGCATGTATTCCTCGTCCGGCTCCAGCATTGGGAACCGACGGATCTCTTCGAGATAGCGCGTAAGCCCACCCGAGCCCGCAGCGATGCTGGGCAATGTCTTCGTGGTCATCTCATCTCCATCGGGCTTCATAGCCTCAAGCCCCTTTCATGATCGTTGTTCGCGCGGCGCCGGCCCTAGCGTGGATCGGCTTCCCAACTTCGGTCTTGAAGTACTGATCGAGCGCGATCAATGCACGTTCTCGTTGAACCAGCGTGACCAGGTGGTTTGAACGAGCCTTCATGACTCCCAACACCCGTCACATCCGATACGTTCCCGAATACTGGTACGATCCCCATCCCAACTCGGATCAAGCGGCACGAACACCGCTCATCTGTAGGGATTGGGGCTCAAAGCACCCGTTTTCAAGATGTTAACGCTTGGCAGTCCACTTTTCCGTCGCGACTAGTCAAAAAAAGTGCTGTCCTCAATGACGCCGAAAGTGACGAACCGTGCCGGCACGTCACTGATTTCAAGCCAAGCTATAGTCCAAGACAATTAATCCTCGTAAGGTATGTATTTTACGACAGCCAGCTAAGCGCGTCAATCAAACTGGCCATGTCTGGAGGAAGCTCACTCTCGAATCGCATCGGCGTGGCGTCGACCGGATGCTCGAAACCAAGCACGCTCGCATGAAGCGCCTGACGGCCGAGCTTCGTAAGCGCCTGCCGCGCCGAACATGTCAGTTTGCGCGCGCTTGCCTTGTAGCCTGCCCCATACGTGCCGTCGCCGAGCAGCGGATGCCCGATCGAAGTCATGTGGACGCGGATCTGATGCGTCCGCCCGGTTTCGAGCTGTAGTTGCATCAACGCGCCAAGCGGCTGCTCGATGGTCCCGAACTGGCGCAACACCTCATAGTGAGTGGCGGCAAACCGCCCCACGCCGTCGGGGACGACTGCCATCTTGCGGCGATTGACCGGGCTGCGCCCAAGAAAACCTTCGATCCGGCCGACCCGGCGCTCCGGAACGCCCCACACCAGCGCCTGGTACGACCGCACGAGCCGCCCATCCGCACCGTGCGCCGAGAACTGGTCCGCAAGACCGTGATGCGCCGCATCGGTCTTGGCGACCACCATCAGCCCGGAAGTGTCCTTATCCAGGCGGTGAACGATCCCCGGTCGCTTGACGCCGCCGATGCCTGACAAAGCCCCGCCGAAGTGGGCCAGAAGAGCATTCACCAACGTACCGTGCTCGCTTCCGGGCGCCGGGTGGACGACCAGCCCGGCCGGCTTGTCGACGACGACGAGATGCAGGTCTTCATAAATGATATTGAGCGGGATATCCTCGGGTTCGGGACCGTGCGCGACAGCGGCTGGCACCTGGACGTTGATCTCCTGGCCGGCCTTGAGCTTGGCGCTGGAGCTTGGCGCCGGAGTACCATCGAGCAAAATCTGGCCTTCCCTGATCAGGGCCTGCACGCGTTGCCGGCTCAATGACGCAATCGCGCCGGCAACGAAGCGATCGAGCCGCAGGCCCACGTCGTCTTCGCCGACGACTAGCCGCCAATGCGCATTTTCGCTATCCGTCGTCACCCATGCACCGCCTTCAGCCGGAGTTTGACCATGTCTGCGCCGCCACGGCACGCCCCCTCGCCCAGTACCGCCGCCATCGATCAGGGGCCATTATCCCCCGGCGGCGTAAAAGTGCTCAAGATCGCGGTCGTTGTCATGGCCATCATGATCGTCCTCGGCGTCGCCCTGGTGATCGGCCGAATAATCTATCTGGCGTCGACCACCAAGCCGGACAACGCCGAAACAGCCATCATACAGGAGCTCAAACCGCGCCAAACGGTTTCCTTGCCCGCCGGATCGCGCCTCGACCAGGCCAGCGTGGACGGTGACCGACTGCTGCTGCGCTACGATCGGGATGGAATAACCGAACTTTCGATCTATGACCTGCGCCGGTCCCGGATCATCACAACCATCGTCATTGGCACGGCACCAGACCGCAACAAGACACCCGCCAACCCGGCCGCCTCGCGCTAATGAAGCGCCAGACCGTCGGATATTGGTGCTGCAAAGAAAAACAGTCCCCCGGAAGGTAAACTTCCAGGGGACCAGCGTACCCGATGCCGCAAGCGAGGATCAGGGGGAGAACTGGGGCATCGAGGTCTCGCAAACCGAGGCAGGGAGGCTCAGTCCGAGGTCAGGGACCGGAGAGGAGGGGGCAACTCCGACCCCATCGTCGGATGCGCTCGTTCTAGATCCGAGCTTCACACCGCCGATAAATCGAACCTAGCCGCCGCAACGCCAGCGAATTGTTCCCCAGGGAACAAGTCCGAAAATTTCCAGGTTTTATGAGCAATCCAACGAACCAAAGACGCCGAAAATCTAGTCGGTCACCCGCACATGGAAGGTTCGCGTCGCCACCTCGCCACCCGGCGTCGTCGCCTCGACCGTGAAGCTGTCGCCGCCCGTCGCGCCGGCCCGCGCCGTATAATAAATACCTGTTCCGGGCAATCGGGTGCCGGTGCATTTGCCAGTTTGGCTGAACTGCACCGTCGTCATCTGGTTGGGCTGGAAACTGACGCTGCCCTTGGTTGGTGCCCGCAACACCTTGATGTCGGGCACGATCGCTGAGCAGTCTTTCTGCATGAACCCGACCATGACGAACACGCGCGCCGGACGCCCGGCGACCGCCGGCGTGCTCCGCGTGGGGTGTTCGGGTGCAGCCTGGTTGATCGCGCCCGGCGAATTGATCGCCCCGGTCGTCAAAAGCGGCGCCTGGCCCGTGGTGCAAGCGCCCAATGCCCACCCCGCGAAAACGACGATCGATAGTGCAAAAGCAGTTCTCATGGCGAGTCTCCCGATTCGCCATAAGTCTACAGCGAGTCGCCGCATGATGAACGCGAGCTATGCACAGAAATTGGACATCAGGAGAAAAACCCGGCCAAGTGGGCACTTGACCGTTGCCATGGCGACAGAAACGACGCGCTCAAGCATGTGCAAAACGCGCCGCTGAACATCGCTCGGAGTCAGCCGCTCGCCCCTCCCGCACCGACAGACGTCCTGTTTGCGCGATCCGGCGCGACACGTCCTTCGAACGAATTCCTCAATTCAGAGCGGTTAGGCGCTGCCGTGCCTTCTGAAGCCCGCGCGACAAGGCCATCGAATAAAACAGCCGCGCCTTACCCACATCCGCCGGCACACCCTGGATCGCCCACGCAGCAAGAACATTCGGGTCGTAGGTCTCGGCGAGCGCGAACACTGCTTCCGCGTCGCCACCGCTGGCCAACTGCGCCAAGAGCTTGCGCGCTTCAAGCACTTCGCCGAGCGCGATCCGACGATGCGCTTCTTCGAGCGTCGGCAGCTTGCTTTCCAGCGTCGCCGGCTCAGTCGGCACAACCGCTTCACTCGATGACGGGTCCGAAGGCTTGCTCGCGACCGCGCTAGAATCGGCCACCTGCACGCGCGTTGTCGGTCTTGCAACGACGCGGATTTCAGGCACTTCCGTCACTTGAGCATCC
>Ga0055473_10000009_pt1 | contig 18756 bp, 16 predicted proteins | sample Muzzi_CordA_D2_FD_57679 | JGI IMG/M metagenome (GOLD analysis project Ga0055473, IMG submission 57679) | Wetland microbial communities from San Francisco Bay, California, USA, that impact long-term carbon sequestration - Muzzi_CordA_D2 | ecosystem: Environmental > Aquatic > Marine > Wetlands ... | reverse complement strand
CATCTCCCTGTCGGGCAACAAGGCCATCAAGGACGAGGACATGTATCCCGTGCTGGCCCAGATCGGCCTCGCCGAAGGCGAGGTTTACCAACCGCAATCGCTGGACCGCATCAAGCAGGAACTCGTTCGCCAGTATTTCAGCCAGGGCCGCTACTCCGTCAAGGTGGACACCACCGTCACCGACCTGTCACGCAACCGGGTGCGCATCGCCATCAAGATCAAGGAAGGTGAAACGGCCAAGATCCAGCATATCAACATCGTCGGCAACACGCTGTTCAGCGACGAGGAGATCGAAGACGAATTCGAATCCAAAATCCCACCGTTCTGGAAGTTCTGGTCAAAGGACGACCAGTACTCGCGCGAGAAGCTGTCCGGGGACCTGGAGAAAATCCGCTCCTATTACCAGGACCGGGGTTATATCGACGCCAATGTCGAGTCCACGCAGGTCTCCATCAGCCCGAACAAGAAAGACATCTACATTACGGCCAATATCATCGAAGGCGAACAGTACAGTATCGACCGCATCCAGGTGACCGGCGACCTGGTGGTGCCGGAAGAGACCATCAGGCGGCTGATCATCACGAAGGAAAAAGATATCTTCTCGCGCAAGAAGATGGAACAGAGCGTTGACAACATCACGGCGCTGCTGGCCAATATCGGCTACGCCTTCGCCAACGTCAACCCGATCCCGCAAATCGACCGCGAGAACCGGCTGGTGACGATCAACTACTTCGTCGACCCCGGAAAACGCGTGTATGTCAGACAAATCACCTTCGTCGGCAATTCCGGCACCAAGGACGAGGTTCTGCGGCGGGAGATGCGACAGTTCGAGGGAGCCTGGTTCTCACAGGCCGCGATCGACCGTTCCAAGGTCCGTCTGCAGCGGCTGACCTATTTTGAATCGGTCAATGTAGAGACCCCGGCCGTGCCCGGCACCGACGACCAGATCGACGTCGTCGTGACGGTCAAGGAACGCGCGGCGGGTAGTTTCTCGGTGGGCCTGGGCTACTCCCAGGTGCAGGGTTTGATCGCGTCGCTGAGCGTTCAGCAGGACAACTTCCTGGGCAGCGGCAAACGCGTGGGATTCGGGCTCTCGCACTCGAGCATCATCGACAGTATCAGCATCAGCTACGAAAACCCGTACTGGACCGAGGACGGGGTCAGCCGCGGTTTCTACCTGAGGTACCAGGAATTCAACCAGGCCGGCGCCAACATTTCCACCTTTACCAGTACCGAAGCCGCCGGCGGCATGAGTTTCGGCATACCGCTGACCGAGGTCGATTACCTGAGGGCCGGGCTCGGTATCCGCAGCACCGATCTCAATATCGGCCGCTTTGCGAGGGAATTTTTTATTCCGGACCCGGACAACCCGGACAATATGATCTGTACCGATCAGAACAACAATGGCATCTGTCCCGAGGACTATTTCATGCCGACTCCGGGCGACCCGCTTTCGGCATCGCTGGACCACAACGGCGACGGAGTGCTCGACGGCAGTGAACGCAAATTCTTCAGCGTCGACTTCACGGCCTCGTGGTCGCGTGACACGCGCAACCATTTCCTCAACCCCACCCGGGGTTCCCTGCAGCGCCTGAGTCTTGAACTGTCCGTGCCGGGCAGCAACCGCAGGTATTACAAGCTGTTCTACAAGTACTCCAAATACGTGCCCATCTGGAAAGGCCTGGTGTTCAATTACCATGGCGATCTGGGCTACGGTGACGCCTACGACAATTACGACGATTCCTCCCTGGCGGAGCCCGTCGACACGACCGTACAGGTGCCGACCAATCGCACCTGCCTGGCGGAGGAAGTCGTCGCAATCGACAGGGGGCTGCCGTTCTTCCAGCACTTTTACGGCGGCGGTGTGAGCGATATACGCGGCTTCAGGGACAATACGCTCGGACCGAAGGACCCCTTCTGCCGCTCCATCGGCGGTGACATGAAAGTCTCCGGCGGTCTGGAACTGGCCATCCCGACACCGTTCACCAGCGGCGGTGGGTCACGTATCGCACTGTTTGCCGATATCGGCAACGTGTATGAGAACTACAGGAAGTTCGACAGCAGCCTGCTGCGTTCATCCGCAGGCATATCGGTCACCTGGCAGGCGCCGATCGGGCCGATCATCATGAACTACGCATTTCCCATCAAGAAGTTAGAGGGAGACAACACGGAAAGCCTGCAATTCTCGTTTGGAACGACCTTTTAAGGCCTGACACCCTCTGAATGCCCGGTGATGGCGCTCCGGGGCCCACGGGCAAGGCGCACCGGGTTTGCGGTACCGGCGCACACGAACCGAACGCAAGGCGGTCATGCGGAAAAATGGCCGCTGTCGACGACTATGCGCATGGTGGATATGCGCATCGCGTTAACGGATCCTGATCATTGTTTATTTGTTCGGCCGCCCTGTGGGTGTACAATTTGAAAGAATATGCGTCACTTACCGACATTGCTGATGGCTTTGATGCTCGCCGCCGCGCCGGCGGCTGCGCAGCAGTTGCGGGTGGGCTATGTGGACATGAAAGTCGTCCTCGACCGAGCGCCGCAGGTGCTGGCCGGCCGCGATCAGCTGGACCTGGAGTTCCGCGCGCGCAACGACGCCATCGAATTCCAGGAAAAGCAGATGAAAGTCATGGAGGAGCGTTTGCAAAAAGGCGATATCGCAGAGGATTCGAGGACACGCCTCGAGCGTGAACTCCGCGAAACGCGGCGTAACATCAATCGGCAAAAAGAGGATCTGCGGGACGAGCTGTCTTTCCGCCGCACCGAGGAAGTACAGAAACTGGAGGAACAGATAAACCAGGCCGTTGAGCGGATCGCCCGTGACAACGGTTACGACCTGATTCTTTCGAGTCCCGTGATTTACGCCGACCCGTCGCTGGACATCACCCAGTTGATCCTCGACCAACTCCAGCAGGAATACGAAGCGGACCAGCGGGAAGGCTCACAGCGCTAACCCGCAATGTTCGCTGAAGATGACGATCCCCGAGCGCACGTTCAAACTCTCTGAATTAGCTGAATTGTCCGGTCTGCGTTTCCGGGGGGACGGCGACTGCCTGATCGACGGGATCGCCGGGCTCGCGGAAGCGACGCCGACGCAAGTCAGTTTCCTCTCCAATCCGGCTTACCGCGGTCAACTGGCCCGGACCCGCGCCGCCGCGGTCATACTGAACGACCAGGACGCCGGGAACTACGACGGGAATTGCCTGCTGAGCCCGAACCCTTACCTCAGCTACGCCAGGGTTTCGGCGCTGTTCGATCCCCGGCGCGGCCCGCGGCCCGGCATTGACGACAGCGCCCGAATCGACCCGGACGTGCAACTGGGCCAAGGCGTCAGTGTCGGCGCAAACGCGGTAATCGGTCCCGGCTGTGTCATCGCCGACGGCTGCAACATCGGTCCGGGCTGCGTCATCGGGGCCGATTGCCGTCTGGGCGAAGATTGCGCCCTGGTGGCGAACATCACGCTCTGTGAAGGTGTCGTGATCGGCAAGCGCGTCATCGTTCACCCCGGCGCGGTGATCGGGGCCGACGGTTTCGGTCTGGCCTTCGATGAGGATCACTGGCAGAAGATTTCACAAATCGGTTCGGTCGAAATCGGTGACGATTGCGAGATCGGCGCGAATACCACCATCGACCGCGGCGCACTCGGCAACACGGTGCTCGAAGACGACGTGAGACTCGATAACCAGATACAGATTGGTCATAATGTGCGTATTGGCGCCCATACGGCGATGGCTGGATGTGTGGGTATATCCGGCAGCACGCAGATCGGCAGGTATTGCCGGTTCGCCGGCCGCGCGGGGACAGTCGGCCACATCAGGATCGCCGACCGCACGACCGTGAACTTCAACAGCGTGGTGACCAGGTCGATCGAAGAGCCTGGCACGGTTTGGAGCGCCGCGCTGCCGGCCGTGCCGGTCGGGGAATGGCACCGCATACTCGTTCACCTGCGCAGGCTCGACAGGCTGGTACAACGCGTATTCAAACTCGAAAACAAGCACGGGCGGAAAGCGGGGCCCGGGGAGAAGAAGTGAAAGGCATGGATAGATGACAAACAGAGAGATCAGGACGCCGATCGAGATCAACGAGATTCGCGAGATTCTGCCGCACCGCTACCCTTTCCTGCTGATTGATCGGGTTCTGTCGTATACGCTGGAGCCGGAGAAAACACTGACCGCGATCAAGAACGTCACGATCAACGAGCCGTTCTTCAACGGTCATTTTCCGGCCGACCCGGTCATGCCCGGCGTGCTGATACTGGAAGCCATGGCTCAAGCCTGCGGTATTCTCGCCTATCTGAACGTGGCGTCACTGAGCAAGGGCGGCACCAATTACCTGGTCAAGATCGACAAGGCCAGGTTTACCCGGGTCGTCGTTCCCGGCGACCAGCTACTGCTACAGATCACGCAGAAACGTGTTCTGCGCAACATGGGCTTCTACGACTGTCTTGTCACCGTGGACGGCAAAAAGGCGGCCTATTGCGAGATGGTCAGTACCGGGGGCTAAAACCGGTCAACGTCATCCGCATGGCCGTGCCAACAGGACCTTTAATGATTCACCCCAGCGCATTGATCGACCCGAAAGCCGAGTTGGCCGACGACGTCAGTGTCGGCGCATACTCGATTATCGGTCCGGGTGTGCGTATCGACAGCGGCAGCCGGATCGGTCCCCATGTCGTACTGACCGGACGCACCGCCATCGGCAAGCGGAACCGCATTTTCCAGTTCGCCTCGCTGGGCGAAGAGCCGCAGGACATGAAATACCGCGGTGAAGATACCGAACTGGTCATCGGCGACGACAACTACGTGCGCGAGTATTGCACCTTCAACCGCGGCACCGTACAGGGTGGCGGCGTCACCCGGATCGGCAACAACAACTGGATCATGGCCTGCGTTCACGTCGCCCACGACTGCCAGCTGGGCGACAACATCATCATGGCCAACAACGCCTCGCTGGCAGGGCATGTGCGGGTCGGGGACTACGCAATCCTGGGCGGTTATGCCCTGGTGCACCAGTTCTGTGACGTCGGCGCGCACAGTTTTACCTCCTTTGCCAGCCACGTGAACCAGAGCATCCCGCCATTCGTCACCGTATCCGGCGAGAAAGCCAGGGCCCGGGGCGTCAACTCGGAAGGTCTGAAAAGACGCGGTTACAGCACCGGGCAGATCAACCTGATCCGACGCGCCTACAGAATCCTCTATCGCGAAGGCTCACCGCTGGAAAAGGCCAAGCAGGAGTTGCAGGAGCTGGCCGCCTCTTCGGCGGAAGTCCGGACCATGATCGAATTCCTGGAAATGTCCGGACGCAGTATCATAAGGTAATGACCCTCATCGCCCTGGCAGCTGCGGAGGCATCGGGCGATCAGTTGGGCGCCGCGTTGATGCGAGCGATCCGGCAGCGCGCACCGGATGCCCGCTTTGTCGGCATCGGCGGGCCGGAGATGCAGGCCGCAGGTCTAGACGCCTGGTGGGATTGCGCCGAGCTGTCGGTGATGGGTTTGGCGGAAGTCGTCACGCACCTGCCCCGCCTGCTGCGTCTGCGGCGGCAACTGGTCGGGCGGTTGCTGGCCGCGCGGCCCGACGTCTTCGTCGGCATCGATGCGCCGGATTTCAACCTGGCCGTCGAGAAAAGGCTCAGGCGCACGGGAATCCCGGTGGTGCATTATGTCAGCCCGACCGTCTGGGCGTGGAGGCCCGGCCGGGTCAGAACCATCGACCGCTCGACCGAGCGCGTGCTTTGCCTGTTTCCATTCGAACCCGCCTGCTACGAGGGCCTGGACGTGGGAGCCGACTTTACCGGTCACCCCCTGGCCGACCGCCTGAATTCGTGCCCCGATGCCACCGGCGCGAGGACGAAGCTCGGGGTCGGCGCAGACGGTCCCTGTATCGCGATACTTCCGGGCAGCCGGACACAGGAAGTGGAACGGCTCGCCCCGGCCATGCTGGACGCCGCGGCCATCCTCGCGGATCGCTACCCCGGCAGCCGCTTCCTGCTGGCGGCCGCGTCCCCCGAGATCCGCGACACCCTGCAGCGGCGCCTGAACGGCCGCGCCACGCTCGAAGGCCGGATTTTCGTCGGTCTGACCGAAGCCGTCATGACCGCGGCCGATGTCGTAATCTGCGCCTCCGGTACGGCGACCCTCGAGGCCATGCTGATCAACCGGCCCATGGTCGTATGCTACAGGGTTTCCCCCTTGACCAACCTGCTGATGAGAGGGTTGAAACTGCTCAGGACGCGTTTCGTCGCGCTGCCGAATATCCTGGCGCAAAGGGCGCTGGTGCCCGAACTGCTGCAGCGGGCAGCCAGTGCCGGCCGGATCGCGGAGGAGACCTCGCGCTGGCTGGACGATCCCGATCTGCGCGAGTCCCTGACCCGGCAATTCGACGACCTGCGCCGTCAGCTGCGAACAAATGCGGCCGCCAATGCCGCGCAGGCCATCCTGCAACACATGACCCCGGCCCCCGATGCACGGGTGTGACCGGGGCCGGGTTGCCGGCGTGGACGAAGCCGGCCGCGGGCCCCTGGCCGGCCCCGTGTGCGTTGCGGCCGTCATCCTGCCGCAAGACTACGATTTGCCGGGGCTGGACGATTCCAAGCGACTGGGCGCCGCAAAGCGCGAACGCCTGGCCCCGAAAATCGAGGAGCAGGCCATCGCCTTCGCGGTGGAATTCGTCGGTGTCGCGGAGATCGACCGGTTCAATATCCTGCAAGCGACCCTGCTTGGCATGCAAAGAGCGGTCGGCCGTCTCCACCCCTACCCCGACAGGGCGCTGATCGACGGCAACCGCGCGCCGCGGCTGGCCTGTGAAGCCATGACCATCATCGGCGGGGACGGGCTCGTCGCCTCGATTTCGGCGGCATCGGTGCTCGCCAAGGTCCACCGCGACCGGCTCATGTGCCAGCTCCACCTCGAGTACCCGCAATACGGCTTCGACCGCCACAAAGGCTATCCCAGCGCCTACCACCTGGAGCGGCTGAACGCGCTCGGCCCGTGCCCGATCCACAGGAAGTCGTTCGCGCCGGTGCGGCGCTTGCTGGTTTCGCCTGTCGGCGACTGAGTTTTGTGAGCGCGTCCGGGCAATCCCCGCGTGCGCGGGAATGACGCCCGCGCACGGGTGACATGCCCGTTACTTACCGCTGGACCGGCGACTGGCTGTCGACGAAAGCTTCGATGTCCCTGGCATGTACCGGCCCCTGGTAGACCTTGCGCGGCCGGCCGGCTGGATCGAGAATGATCGTGGTCGGCAACACCTTGGGCGCTCCGAACGGTTCCGGGGGCGCATAGACATCGACCAGCAATAACGGGTAGGCAGGGTTGAATGCCTTCAGGAAAGTGTCGAAGTTGCCCTGGTCGGTATCTTCGAAGGCCAACCCCAAAACGACGATATCATCGCGGGCCTCGTGCAGGGCCGAGAGTTCCGGTATCTCCTTGCGGCACGGCGCGCACCAGGTGGCCCAGTAATTGAGCACGACCCACCTGCCCCGGTAATCGCTCAGGCGGACCGTGCCGCCGTGCAACTGCGCCAGCGCGAAGTCGACCGGCCCTTCTTCCCGCGCCGAGACATGCACACTGGCGGCCGCCAGCAACAGCGCCATGCCCAGCAGCTTTATTCCGTGCATGTCGTTCTTCCGCTCACTGCTGGCCGCTGTACAGCGTTTTCAGCGGCCGCTCCATATCGATACCCGTCAGTGACAGCGCCCGAAAAAAGGCACCGTCCCACGCACCCTCGCTGGGTATGTCGAATTGTTCGTTGACCGGCAGGTAAAAATGACCGGCACGGTACAGATCCAGCAGACTGACGGATTCGAGGTCGCGGCACAGCAGCCATTCGCCCTCTTCCGTACGCGTCACCAGGCCGGCGTCGTAGAACTGCATCAGCAGCCGCACCAGTTCGGCCTCCGTGGCCCCCTCGGCCAGCGCCATCAGGTCCTCGGTGGCGAGGGTCCTGCCTTCCGTCTGGGCCCTGAACAGAAAACCGACGAGGCGGTAGGCAAGCAGAAACTGCCATTTTGCCGGCCAGCCCCAGGTGACGGTGCGCTCCTTGAAGGTCGTCAGCGAGGCTGCCAGCGAGGCCCCCAGCAGGACGACGACCCAGACCAGGTACAGCCAGAACAGAAATATGGGGATGGTCGCCAGCGTGCCGTAGATGACATTGAAACTGGCCTTGCTGACGAAAACGACAAAACCCTTCTTGGCCAGCCCGAACAGGAAGGCCGACAGCAAACCGCCCGCAGCGGCGTGCGATATGCGCACGCGGCGGTTCGGAACCAGCAGAAACATCAGCGTGAAGGCCAGCCAGGACAGCGCGAAGATACCGACCGACCGCCAGGCGTCCTGCGCCGCGGAGCCGGCGACCAGCGATTCGAATACCGGTTTCACGCCGAGCGCGGCCGCGGCGCCCAGTGCCAGCGGCCCAAGCGTCAGGACGGCCCAGTACATGGCAACCCGGTTGCGGATGCTGCGGGCCGTCGGCACCCGCCAGATCAGGTTGAACGCCCTTTCGATCCGCACCATCAGCAACAGGGCTGTCAGGATCAACAGCAGCGTACCCGGCAGGGTCAGCCCGCCCACGCTGTCGAGGAAGCCGGCGAGATAAGCCTGCACCTGCTTGCCCGAGGCGGGCACGAAATTGCTGAAAACAAAGCCGCGAAGCAGTTCGCTCCATTGGTCGAATACCGGAAATGCCGAAGCGACACCGAAAACCACGGCCAGCAAGGGCACCATCGAAAGCAGGCTCGTGTAACTCATCGAGGCCGCCTCGTCGAACAACCGGTCCTCGCCGAAATGACGCCAGACATGCGTGGCCAGTTGCCTGATACGGGGAACACTGCTGAAGTTCTGCAAAACGTTCATACGGGTATGCCCTCAAAGCCTCGCTTGTGTTAACTTTAGCCCGGAATCCCTTCCACTCACAGGTTAACAGTTTGAAAGTTCAAATTCTGCATAATCCGCGCTGCTCCAAGTCCAGGGCAACGCTGCAACTGCTCAAAGACAAAGGTATCGACCCGGAAGTGATCCTGTATCTGGAAAACCCGCCCGGCACGGAGCAGATCCGGTCCATATTGGAGAAGCTGGGTCTCGAGCCCAGGGCTCTGATGCGCAAGGGGCAAGCCGAGTACAGGGAACTGCACCTCGATGATGCCGGGCTGAGTGACGCCGACCTGATCGCGGCCATGCATCGCACGCCGATCCTGATCGAACGGCCAATCGTACTCGCCAACGGCCGCGCGGCGATCGGCAGACCACCGGAATCCGTACTGGAAATCCTGTAGCCCCGCGCCGGGCGTCAGGAGCCCTGCGGGTCCCCGGAAGGCTCGGCGCTGCCGGCGTCCTCGTCGATGGCCCCGGGCAGGTCGGCGGGCAACGTGAAGAACTGCCGGTAAAGGCTGTTGAGACGGGTCAGCGCATAGGCGAGACTCGCCGGTATCGAGCCGTTTTGCCTCAATGCGTCGGGTTGTGCGAGCCAGGTCTTCTCCAGTTGCTGCAGACGGAACTGCGCGATCTGCTCGACCGTCACCGGCGACACGTTGTCGGCCTTGAAGCGGCGCAGCATGCGTATATCGAGCAGACCTGCGTCGCCGGCGACGGCGGAACGGATCGCGTCACTGCCGGTCAGCGAGCCCGGGTAGAACAACATCATCTGCATGCGCAACATGTCCTTCACACTCGAGACCTCTGACAGGTCATTGAACAGCGATACGTTTTCGCCGCCGGCGTCCTGTGCATCGGGCGAAAGCACCCGGCGGTAGATTTCCGCCTGCTCGGCCTGGTAAAGCACCTGCAGGTGCTGGCTCAGACGGTTGGAGATGTCGGGCGGCGCCGGCATCGCCAGTGGCTTGACGCCGATCCCTGTCACGAACCAGTCGCGCCATTCGGCGCCGCGGTCCCAGTTGCCCAGCAACAGGCGTGACGGCAAGGTCCGCGAAGCGGCCAGGTAGGTCAGGCGGTTGGGCACGACACCGCCACGGCTCTCCCTGAGCGGCGTGACCACACGCGTGCCGACCCACTCCACCGGGCACTTGTCCGCCAGCACCTCCGGCGATGCCTGCGCGAAAAGATAGAGGTGCTCCTTCGGGCTTTCAAAGCGGAACCCGAAAATGTTGCTGTACTTCCCCTTGTCGGCGTAGCGGCCCACCAGGTCAAAACCCAGGTGGCCATAGTAGTTCGCCACGTTTTCATCGTCGGGCCGCACCAGCTCGGAGCGCCGGTTCACCCAGCCCATGTCGCGGTAGCAGATTTCCACCCGGCCCATGCGTGCCTGGTCGGCGATCAGGTAGGGCTCCGGGAAAAGGCCTATGAGTGCGCGCGTGGTGCTGAGGCCCGCGGACATCTCGCACACTTTTTCCTTGTCGCACGGTCCGATCAACAGCCCGTCAGGCCGGTAGCCGGTGTGCTGGTCGATACCCTGGTCCAGCTGAACGTCCGCGCCCGGCCTCAGCGTGGTGCGCCGGAAGTCAGCCTCCGCTCCCGCTATGCCGGCATTCAATTCGCGCAGCGCCGTTTCATAGACCGCCAGGTTACGGTTGACCGGGTCATTGCCGCCGCCCCCGGAGTTGGCGAAGCACCGGGCCTGCGCCGCCATGTCCCTGATCGCCTGTTCGCCCATATTTCTCATTTTGGCGAGCCGCGATTCGTTGTCCGGCGTCGCGAAATACTCCGGCTTGTATTCCGCAAACCAGGCCATGCCCGTTGCCAGCACCGCCCACTCCAACGGGTTGGGCAATGCCTGCGCCGGCAGCGGGCAATCCGTGGCAAAGCGGTCATGGAGAAAGCCGATTCCGTAGTTGACGCGTTGGGGCGGCGTGACCGCCAATTCGCGCTGCAATGCGTCGGCGCTGAACGGTCCGCGCGTGTCACCCGATAATTCCGGCGTACGCGTTTCCTTGCTCGCCAATTGCAAAAAGTTCTCCATGCAGCCGTCGAACTGCGTACGCGTCATCGCCGGATAGCCGTCGGCGTCGCGGCTGGCCGCGATGCTGGTGCAAATATTGATCTCTTCGATAATCCGCACCCGTACCGGCGTATTGAAGTAATAGCCCATGTCGGGAATCATCAGGTCCAGACGCGCGACGGCGTCCGCCAGTTCCGTTCGCGGCGGGCGGATGGTCATGCCACTGCTGCCGGGTTTCTCGATATCCTGCAACACCGCGTGCGCCATCTTCAGCACCGTGTTCAGATTGGGGTCGACGGCGGCGAAGTCAGCGCTGAAACGGGCCATCACGGCCGGCAGTTCCGCCGCCAGCCAATGGGTCGTCGGAGAAACCCCGCCTGTGCCCCGGGCCTGTTCCAATTGCTCGGAAACGAGCGCCAGAACCCCGCTGCTGAAATCGAAATATCGTCCATCCTGAAGACCGTCTATCAGGCTGGCGATGTAGAGACTGTCACGGTAGGCCGGCTTTTGCGCAGCAGGCAGTCCGGCGTATTGTTGGAGCAGCGCGAAACGGAGGCGGGTCAGCAGCAGCGGGTCCGACGGGCCGGTTTCGACCACCCCCGAGCTCAATTGCGACAACAGCTTTGCGGTGTCGACGCGGGCGGCCTTTGAAACGAGGCTCTTCGAATACGCCGGCCAGGCCTTGGCGAACGCCGCGGCATCCGGCCATGACCGGCCGGAGAACCACTCCGTTTCAACCGGCTTCCAGACCGGCGTCGGCGCCTTGTCCGGCCCGGTCAACTGCAGAAACTGCTCCCAGGTTTCCACCGCGCCGGCTTCGAGCCGCAGAAGCAACACCGGCAGGTTGGCCGCCGCAAGCCGTTCATCAGCGCGTTGAAATACCTGGTAAAGCAATGCAGCTTGCGGCATCTGGCCCGGATACTCGCGCGCGATGACCGGCAGGTCGTGCTGCTTCAGTTCCGTTTGCACCAACCATGCCGCCGGGTCGAGCATGGTGCTGTGCGGCGTCCGCCAGCCGTAGCGCTCGACCAAGCGCCCAAGCCAGCCCCTGTCATCGAGAAACCGGCGCGCAAAAGCCGCGCCGTCGACGCTCTTGTCGGCCGCGGCACCCTGCAGCACGTGGGCGGCCGCGGCCAGGTCCAGCAATGTTCCGTTGCGCAGGCCCGGGGTGGCCAGCGCCAGGGCCATCTGTGCGCTGTCCGGGAGTTCGACCGGCGTGCTGTCCGTGGTGCCTGCCTGAGACGCTGCGGGCGCGGGCGTCTGCTGCGCCTGCACGGTGACGGCAAACCACAGCAACGCGATCGAGAGCAAACGGCATAATGAGCCCGCCTCGATGCTGAATCCTGAGGTCTTTGGTGTCACAATATCCACCCGGTGTCCGCTGCGTGTCTTCACCTCTGCAGGTTATATTACCCGCAGCCACACAAAAGCGGTATCGGAACGAAGCCGGCCGTTGCGGCGGCAAGGGCCTTTTTTCTTCGAGCGGATCAAAACAATGGATAAATTGCTTATCGTTACCACCGGCGGAACCATCGACAAGATCTATTTTGACGATTTAAGCGACTACCAGATCGGAGAGCCCCAGATCGGACAGATCCTCAGGCAATTGCAGGTCGGGTTCGAGTTCACGGTCAAGCCGCTGATGCGCAGGGACAGCCTCGACATGAACGATGCTGACCGCCGCTTGATCAAGAGCTACATCGCGGCCAGCGATTACACGCATGTGCTCATCACGCACGGCACCGACACGATGGTGCGCACGGCGTTGTTGCTCGACGAAATCAAGGACAAGGTCATGGTGCTGACCGGCGCGCTGAATCCCGCTCGCTTCCGCGACTCGGACGCAGTCTTCAACATCGGTTGCGCGGTGGGCGCCGTCCAGACCCTGCCGCCGGGCGCCTGGATCGCCATGAACGGTTGTATCTGGAACCCGCACAAGGTGCAGAAAAACCGCGACCAGAACCGTTTCGAAGACGCCGAATGAATTAGCCCCCATATTGCACGCGCCGGCCTTGGCGGGTCCACGCGCACCCGCCCCGCGCCAGCAACCGCGACACCGCCAGTGCAATACAGGGGCCGGCCGCCACTCATATTCCGAAGACACCGTGCTGGACGGCGTAAATCAGCAAACCCACCAGGCCGCCCACCAACGTGCCGTTGATACGGATATACTGCAGGTCGCTGCCGATCGCCAATTCCACCCTGCGGCTGGCGTCAGCCGCGTCCCAGGAGTTCACCGTATCGCTGATCAGGCTGGCGATCTGGCCGCGGTTGTGCGCAACGATCGCCGTCAGGGCGTCCGCCAGCCAGGTATTGACCCAGGACTGCATGGCCGCGTCTTCCTGCAGTTCCGCGGCGACGTTGCCCAGCCAGTCACCGACACGGCGACGCAGCACGGGTTGCGGCCGCTCCAGGTCGGTTTCGATGTTATCGACCAGTTCGCGCCACAGGCCATAGAGATAATCCTGTAACGGGTCGTTCGCAAGCAACTGCTGCTTGAATGCCTCCCCCCAGCGCCGGTGCTCGCCGGAGTGTTTCAGGCTGTGCGCCAGCTTCTCCACCCATTGGTTGAATTGCGCCCGCATCTCGTGATCGGGGTCCAGCGTCATCTCGAAGAGTTGGTTCTCGACCCGCTCGAGGACCTGCTGCATGATGCGGTCATCGACGAACCCCGGCAGCCACCACGGACTCTCCCGCTGGACCCGGGACCGGATCGCATCGCGGTTGTCGTGCAAGACAACGATCGAGTAGCGCAGTACCTGTGTCAGGATCTGCTGGTGCCGCTGGCCGTGTACCAGCCACTCCAACACACTGCCGAGCAGGGGCGCCAGGTCAAGGGACTGCATCTGCCTGGCGGACAATTTCCCGATAAAACGGCGCACGCGCCGCTCGTGCAATGCACCCAGGGTCCAGCGCACGATGACCACGGACAGGTCACCGGCATTTTGACGACCCCTCTCACTGCGTAGCCAGCCGCTGACATAAGCCGCCATGTCGGCGGACTCGAGCTTTCTGCGCACGACCCCGGGCTCGAGGAAGTGTTCGGCGACAAAATGGGACAGGCTCGCCCCGAGTTCGTTCTTGCGGCGCGGGACGATTGCGGTGTGGGGTATGGGCAAGCCCAGCGGGTGCCGGAAAAGCGCCACCACCGCGAACCAGTCGGCCAGTGCACCGACCATGCCGGCCTCCGCGAAGGCGTGCAACCACCCGGCCCAGGCGGCGGGATGGCGCAACGTCAGGACAAATACCGCGATCATCAGCAATAGCAACAGCAGCGGCAGCCGCTTCACCCGGCGCAGCCGCAAAGCCTGCTCCGTGCCGCTCGGTGCCTGCGCGGGCTTCACGGCGGCACCGCGCTGCCGGCCGAGGCCCGGAACGATGGATTGGCACTGCTCAGGCTCGGCTTCATCAGACCTTCATCAGCCGTTCTTTTTCCTGCTCCGTTTCCTGGTTCCATTTGAACACGTTCAGTTCAATGAAAATGAACGATACCAGCCACAGGAACGCGTCCCAGAAATCCAGGAATGTGCTCTTGACGCCCCAGTAGGCCGCGCAGACGAACAACACACCGTAAAAGAACCCCTTGACATACCGGGAGGCCGACATCAGGCGCCGGTTCAGCTTGTCTCGCAACTGCAGGAGCACCTCGATTTCGAGCAAGGCCACGATGACGAGCCAGTCCGCGGCGTTGACGATATCCACGACGGCCAGGCGGGTCGCCTCGACGAACGCGGCCGGCACACCGATGATACTGGTCCCCGCAATACGGAGCAGCGGCTGCCCCTGCATGGCCGTGCAGGCCGCCCGGTCGATCGGCCGGTAGTCGTCCAGGCTCACGACGTAGGTGAAATCCGTACCGACCAAACGGCAGACATCGTCGATCGTGAAGGCCGCGCGGTCGGCCAGGACGGCGTACTTGACGCAGTAACCGTAAAACGCGTAGACGATAAAAAAGTAGGCGGCCAGGCTGAGTGCGGAGATGCCCCATTTCAGCCAGCCCTTGAGCAGGTGATCGGGTATGACGGCGGTTTCCAGCTCGAACAACAACAGTAATACAATCCACGCCGTGGTATCGATGGTCGCCGCATAAGCCTCGATAACGTTGCGCCAGGTTACGGCGTCACCGTAGGTCTGGGCGCTGGCGGCCAGGTCACCCTCGAAGAACAGGAAGGCGTTGTAGCTCAGGAGGGCGTAAACCAGGTACTTGAAAAAGCGAAACACATTCTGCGCGCTGAAGACGCCGCCCGCGTTGCTCGCCTCGTGCTGCAAAGAACTCACCTGGGACCGCGATGCCCGCGCCCCGCGGCATACGCCCGGCAAGCCCGGCCAAAGTCCGCGAAGATGGCCCTCGATACCGGATTTTCGAGGACACACCATTCCGGATGCCATTGGACCGCCAGCGTGAAGCCGGGAGCGTCCGTCACCACGAAGGCTTCGACCAGGCCGTCTTCCGCGGTCGCCTCGACGGCGAGACCGGGCGCCAGCTCGTCGACGGCCTGCGAGTGCAGCGAGTTGACCATGGCGGAGCGCTCCCCCGTGATACGCTGCAACAGACCGCCGGCGCTGAAGTCGACCCGGTGTGAAGGCCCGTACTGTATTTGCATTGTCTGCGACGGATCTTCCTTGTGCACCAGGTAACCGGGCACCTCGTGAACGTGCTGGTGCAGACTGCCGCCCAGTGCCACGTTCAGTTCCTGGAAACCCCGGCAGACCGCGAGCAGCGGCAAACCGGCTTCCAGCGCCGCCGCTATCAGACCGAGCGCGGCCTCGTCGCGCTCGGGATCGTGCAGTGTGCCTTTTCTGCTCGCCTGCCCTGAATAGCGGTGCGGCTCCACATTCGACGGGCTGCCGGTCAGGAAAAGACCGTCCAGCCGGTCCAGCGACCCGGCGCCGTGCCGCTCGCCCGACAGCACCGGTAACGCCAGCGGCCGCGCCTCGGCCGCCCGCGCCACCGCATGCAGGTATTTTTCACCGGCCATGTGAAAGTGGTGCCCGGCCAGCGCACGCCGGTCCATGACCACACCCACCCATGGCTTGTCGCCGTTCAATCCGCTTCCGCCCGGCCAACCGCGAACAGGCAGAGAAATTCCGCTGCCAGCGTGGCCGCGGCAAGGGCCGTTATTTCGCCGGCGTCATAAGCCGGCGCAACTTCCATCACATCCATGCCGACCAGCCGTATCCCGGCCAGACCGCGGACGATCTCGAGTGCTTGCCAGCTGCTGAGCCCGCCGCACACCGGCGTGCCGGTGCCGGGAGCGAAGGCGGGGTCCAGGCAGTCGATGTCGAAGGTCAGGTAAACCCGGTTGTCACCGACGATTTCCTTGACCCTGGCGGCCACCGCCTCGGGCCGGTGCCGGTGCACCCAACGGGCGTCCAGGATATTGAATCCCAGCGGCTCGTCATTGGTGGTGCGCAAACCGATCTGCACGGAACGCGTGTCATCCACCAGCCCTTCCCGGGCCGCGTGGTAGAACATCGTGCCGTGATCGAGACGCTGCCTTGTCTCGCTCCAGGTGTCGGAGTGCGCGTCGAATTGGATCAGCGAGAGCGGCCCATGCCGTTGGGCATAGGCCTTGAGCACCGGATAGGTGGCAAAATGGTCCCCCCCGAGCACCAGTGTCGCGACCCCCTGGTCGAGTATGTCCCCGATGTACGCTTCGATGAACGATACGATAGAAGCCGGGTCACCATGATCGAATTCGCAATCGCCGTAGTCGATCACCGCCAGGCGGTCGAACGGATCGAAATCCCAGGGCCAGGGCCTCGCCCAGCTGATACCGGGTGTCGCCGCCCGGATCGCCCGCGGACCGAAGCGGGCACCCGGCCGGTTGGTCGTGGCCATATCCAGCGGTATGCCGGTGACGGCCACATCCACGCCGCTGAGGCCGCGGCTGTATTTGCGGCGCATGAAGCTGAGCGCGCCGGCAAACGAGGGCGAGCCCTGGACCGTACCCTTGAGATCCACGCCGGTAAAGGCATTGTCCCAATCCTTGCGCCCGGCCATCAGACGGCTCCCAGCGCCCCGGCCGTCAGGTCCAGGCAACGCCACGCCTTTTCAACCAACTCGTCGATATGTTCGTGCCGCACGACCAGCGGCGGCGACACGATCATCGTGTCACCGACAGCACGCATCACCAGCCCGTTGTCGAAGCAGAAGTCGCGGCAGACGCTGCCGGCGGCCGCGTCCTTTGCGAAGCGCTCGCCGCTGGTCTTGTCGGCCACCAGTTCGATCGCACCCACAAGCCCGATACAGCGCGCCTCGCCCACCAGCGGATGCTCGGCCAGACTGCGCCAGCGCTGCGCAAAATACGGCCCCGTGTCGGTGCGCACGCGGTCGATGATACCCTCGTCGCGGAGGATGCGGATATTGGCCAGGGCCACGGCGCAGGCCGTCGGGTGCCCCGAATAGGTATAGCCGTGCGCGAATTCCCCGCCCTGGGCGATCACCACGTCGGCCACGCGGTCAGAGACCAGAACACCGCCCAACGGCAGGTAGCCCGAGGTCACGCCCTTGGCAAACGGCATCAGGTCCGGCTCGATACCGAAGCGCTCGCTGCCGAACCACTCGCCCAGCCGCCCAAATCCGGTGATGACTTCGTCGGCGATCAGCAGGATGTCGTATTGCCGGCAGATGCGTTGGATCTCGGGCCAATAGCTATCCGGCGGGATGATCACGCCACCGGCGCCCTGGACCGGTTCGCCGATGAACGCGGCCACGCGCTCGGCGCCCAGCTCGAGGATTTTTCGCTCCAGCAGGCGCGCTTGCCGCAGACCGAACTCCGCTTCGCCCAACCCCGCGCCGAGTCCGAAATGATAAGGCTGTTCGATGTGCTCGATACCGGGCAGGAGAACCGAGGTCTGCTTGTGCATCTCATCCATGCCGCCGAGGGAACCCGCGGCCACCGTGCTTCCGTGGTAGGCGTTCTTGCGGCTGACGATGACCGTCTTTCCGGGTTTGCCCAAAAGGTCCCAGTAGCGTCTTACCAGCTTGATCACCGTGTCGTTGGCCTCGGAGCCGGAGCTCGTGAAGAACGTGTGCTTGAACGGTTCCGGGCTGATGCTCGCCAGTAGTGACGACAGCTCTACCGCGGGCGGGTGCGTGGTTTGAAAGAAGCTGTTGTAATACGGCAGCTCGTGCATCTGCGCCGTCGCGGCGTCGATCAGTTCCTGGCGCCCGTAACCGAGATTGACGCACCACAACCCGGCCATGCCGTCGAGAATCTTCTGACCGTCGGAGTCGTAAATGTAGACTCCCTCGGCATGGGTAATGACACGGCTGCCCCTGGCACCCAGTGCCTTGTGGTCCGTGAACGGGTGCAGGTAGTGCCGGTGGTCGCGATCGCGCCAGTCACGGGTTTCCGCCTGCCGCGTCGATCTCTTTTCTGTCAGCTTCATATTCTGCCTCTGAAAACGTCAGGCTGTAGCTTCCAATAGTTGCAACAAATTGTCCACCGGCTTTTATCCGCTCCGGTCTGCGCCAGCACCGGTTGCGGCAACGCGGCGTGGTTGCCTCCGGGCCTTGCGCCGGCGGGGAGCGGGTTGGGGTCTGACCGGTACGGCTTACAGCGTGATATCGGCCGTCGGCGAGCACAGTGTCAGCGAAGCCTTTTCACAGACCTGGTAATGGTAGCTGTTGCCCTTGCTGACATTGCGGTCGTTCCAGCCACCATCATTGCGTGTCGTCGCCAGCTTGCTGCCGTCGCGGTAGATGTCCACCTTGGCGCTGCTGGCTCCGCTCCAGTTGACGCTGACCCGGTTGCGTTTCTTATTGCTGGAAAGTGAAATCGTTATCGTTGCAGGCGGTGGCGATGCATCGCAGTTACCCCACGTCCGCGCCGCGCTGTCGCCGGAAGCGAACACCGCGCTG
>Ga0055473_10000008_pt1 | contig 18839 bp, 13 predicted proteins | sample Muzzi_CordA_D2_FD_57679 | JGI IMG/M metagenome (GOLD analysis project Ga0055473, IMG submission 57679) | Wetland microbial communities from San Francisco Bay, California, USA, that impact long-term carbon sequestration - Muzzi_CordA_D2 | ecosystem: Environmental > Aquatic > Marine > Wetlands ... | reverse complement strand
TAATCGGGCACGTCCGTATGCGCGGGGCAGGCCCACTGGCAATCCACGACCTTGTGGAAATAATCCGGATTATTGGTGTCGGTTGGTTTCATCTGACCTGAGCCGCCTTGCTGGTCCCTTTATTCTTGCTTCCGCGTCCTCGATGCACGCACCCGGCTATCAGGCCGATCGGCCGGCCCTGAATCCCGGGCCTGTCGTAAACACGGCACCGCGGGGTTTGTCCCCGGGCGCAAGAGGTCGGCTGTGATTGCGAGGCTGCGGATGCGGCGCAAGGCATGCGGTCCGATGCCGGTTCACGGCCGGCGGCGCGAAGGCTGCCCGGCAGAAAGCAGCTGGAAAACCCGTGTCCCCCTGAGCACTCAACATCATTGTCATTTTGGCGTCTGCCTCGTTTCGATGTTCGGGCAATGCGAACGAGGCGCAAGGATAACCGTTTTATCTTGGCAAATCACGTCTGCTGGAGTATTGCGACGCACCTGCGGCCCCGCGCCGTGGTGCGTCACACCTTTCTATTCGGAAAGAACCACCTGCAGCGCGGCAATGAGCCGACCGACTTCGGCCGCGCTGGTGTAATGCACGAAAGACGTGCGCACGACCCCCTCCTCCGGGGGTATGCCTAATGCCTCCATCAGGCGGTAGGCGTAACAGTGGCCCGATCCGATACCGATGTTCTCCGCTGCGAGGCGTTCCGCCACCGCCGAGGGTTTGAGCCCCTCCACGGTAAACGAAACCGTCGGGGCCCGCTCGCGGGTGTGTTCTTTGCCGATCAGCCTGACCCTGGGGTGGTCAGCCAGCATGGCGAGCAACGGTTCGAGCTTATCGTGCTCGGCGCGCTGAAACAGCCCGGCGACGGCTGCCGCCTTTTCCGCCGGGCCGGCTTCGGCATCCGCAAAATGATGCGCGTAGACGGCCTCGAAATAGTCGATCACGCCGTTGACCGCCGCGATCTGGGCGTGGTCTGGCCCGGCCGGCGTGAAACGGGCCGTTGCATGCGGGGCATTGAAATAATGCCCCTGGTTCGGCAATTGCCCGTTCAGCTCCCCGCGCATCACCATGACACCCAGATGCGGGCCGTAGACCTTGTACAGCGAAAACAGATAGATGTCGGCCCCGAGCGCGGCCACGTCGGGCAGACCGTGGCCGGCGTAGGAGACACCGTCGACTATCGCGATGGCGCCTGCGCCGTGAACCTTCTCGACCCAGCGGCTCACGGGGTTGACGCTGCCCACGATATTGGAACAATGCGTGAAGGCGACAACGCGGGTCCGGCCGTTCAGCAACCGCTCCAGCCCCGCGCTCCCGAGTTCCGCGGTTTGGGGGTCGATTCGCCACTCACGTATGACGATGCCGTCTGCCTGCAGACGGCGCCAGGCCCCGATATTGGCCTCGTGGTCCAGGTTGGTGACGATGACTTCGTCGCCCGGTGAGAGGAATTGCCGCAACGCCTGGCCGAGCACATAGGTGTTTTGCGACGTGGACGGACCGAAGTGCACTTCCTCCGCGGCGACGTTGAGCCACCGGGCCATGCGCGCGCGCGCCAGGTCCATCAGCTCACCGGCCTTTTTCGATGCCGCAAAAGCATGGTAGGGCTGCACCTTGGTTTCGCGATAGTAGCGCTCGAGCCGCTCGATGACCGCCGCGCACGCGTAGGAGCCTCCGGCGTTTTCGAAATGCGCGAAGCCGTCGAGCGAGGGCTCGCCAAAAGCCGGGAACCGCTCGCGTACGAAGTCGATGTCCAAGGGTTGCATCACGACTCCCCGTTCAGGCTCCGAGGCCAGCCATCGTGATGTACTTGATTTCCAGGAACTCCTCGATGCCGTATTTTGAGCCCTCGCGGCCGATGCCCGATTCCTTGACGCCGCCGAACGGAGCCACCTCGGTGGACAGGATACCGTCGTTGATGCAGACCATTCCGTATTCCAGGCCTTCGGCGACCCGCCAGACCCGGCCGAGGTCACGCGCGTAAAAGTAGGAGGCCAGGCCGTACTCGGTCGCATTGGCCAGGGCGATCACTTCCGCTTCGTCATGAAAGCGGAAAACCGGCGCGACCGGGCCGAAGATTTCCTCGCTGGCAAAGGCCATCGTTGCCGTGACGTCCTTGACCACGGTAGGTGCATAAAAGAGACCGCCCAGCGCGTGACGCTGCCCGCCCTCGATGACGGTGGCGCCCTTGGCCAGCGAGTCCGCGAGCAGTTCCTCGACCTTTTCCACCGCGCTCGCGGAAATCAACGGCCCGATGTTGACACCGGCTTCTTCGCCGCGGCCGACCTTGAGAGCGCGCACCGCCGCAGCGAACTTCTCCACGAATTCGTCGTAGACCCTGTCCTGGACATAAAAGCGGTTGGTGCATACGCAGGTCTGCCCGGCGTTACGGTACTTGGAAATGACGGCCCCCTTGACCGCCGCATCGATGTCGGCGTCGTCGAAGACGATGAACGGCGCGTTGCCGCCCAGTTCCATCGACACCTTCTTCACCGTCGATGCGCATTGGCGTATCAGTTCCTTGCCGACCCCGGTCGAGCCCGTGAACGAAAACTTCCTCACGATCGGGCTTTCGGTCAATACCTTCCCGACCTCGCGCGAATGGGTCGTCGTCACGATGTTGAAAACACCGGCGGGTATCCCTGCCTGCCCCGCGAGCTCGGCCAGCGCCAGCGCGGACAACGGGGTTTCCGACGCGGGTTTGATCACCACCGTGCAACCGGCCGCGAGCGCCGGGCCCGCCTTGCGGGTAATCATGGCGTTGGGAAAATTCCACGGCGTGATGCACCCGACCACGCCAACCGGTTGCTTGATCACGACGATCCGCCGGTCGGCCATGTGCGTGGGTATCACGTCACCGTAAGCCCGTTTGCCCTCCTCGGCGAACCACTCGATGAACGATGCGCCGTAAGTGACTTCGCCGGCCGCCTCCGCCAGCGGCTTGCCTTGCTCGGCGGTCATGATTTTCGCCAGGTCGTCGCGGTTTTCGATCATCAGGTCGAACCAGCGCCGCAACACCGCCGCGCGGTCCCTGGCCGTGCGCTCGCGCCATGCCGGCCAGGCCCCGTTGGCGGCATCGATGGCCCGCTGCGTTTCGGCAACACCCTGGTTTGGAACCTCCCCCAGGACCGTATCGTCCGCCGGGTTCTTGACGGCAAACGTGGCGCCGTCATCGGCAGCGACCCAATCGCCGTCGATATAAGCCTTGGTCCTGAGCAGGCCGGGGTTGGCCAGCTCCAGCGGACCCCCTCTACCTTTCTGCATTGGCGGTCTCCTGTAATCCGGTTGGCAAACGCCTACATTCCCGTTTTTGCCGGGTATTGTCAACACATGCACGCGTGGATTGAATCAGGAACAGCGGCGGGTCGCCGGGCGGGGGGTCACTCGCTGCCGTCCGCCCTCATCAGCAAATCGAGCTTGGAGCGGTAACGCTGCTTGTCGGGGCCCATGCTGGCGACCTCCTCGGCCTTTTTCATCCATTGCTGCGCGGTGTCCTTGTCGCCGCTGTTGAGATAGCTGAGACTCAGCAGGAAATAGAAGGTGTCTTCGTTCCTGTTTTTTGAAATGGCGTACTTCAATTCATGGATGGCCGTTTCGTAATCGCCCGCGTCGAATGCCTCGCGTGCAAGCTGATAGCGGTAATACGGGTTTTGCTGGCGGTGTCTCTTGACCCGCTCACGGTACTGCGCTGCCAGTTCGAACCGGCCCTCCCCTTCGTACAGGCCCGCGAGGTTGCTCATCGCCACCATGCTTTCGCTGTCGACGTTCAACGCCTGCTGGTAAGCGGCCTCGGCAAAATTCTTGAAACCGCCGTGGTTGTCGAGGGTTCCCAGGTTGACCCAAGCCGGGCTGAACGTCTTGTCCTGGAGGATACTGGCGCGGAAATTGGCGAATGCCAGCGGTATTTCACCCTTGAGCATGTGCTCGACGCCGATGTTGTTGAAATAATGCGCCAGCGCGCGTTCGTCAGAAATCACCCGCCGATCGTAGCTGGTGCGGAAATCATACATGTTGAAGTCGACCATCTGGTCGTAACCTGAGGCGATTTTCACCTCGGCATTGATATGCTGGCTGAGAATGAAGGTCTCGCCCTTGGTTGACCAGTCCGGTGGAATATCGACCTCCTGGTATCTTGCTTTCAGCCCCAGGTAGCGCGCCATCGCGATGAACATATTGGTAAACGAGAGACAATTGCCGCGCCGGTCGATGAAGGTTTGTTCCGCGGTGCGTGTCCGATCGTCGTAAACCAGTACGAATGAGCCGTCACCCATGATCGCGTACAACAGGCTGCGCAGCTTGAAGTAGTCCCTGCCGCCCTTTTCGACCCACCGGTCCAGAAACTTGATCATCTGTGGACTGAGCTTGAGCACGTCGACACTCGAGATGTCGGGAAGCTCGACACCCGCGACCAGGGGGTTGGCCTCCAGGATGTCCTCGGTCGTGATCGGGCGGGAGTCGACCAGGGGTGGGGCAACGATCGGTGCGGCACAGCCGCACATGGCCGCAAGGACCGCTGTCATAAGAATGCGTGTAGTCGCGTGCATGTTTGCCCCGATACTATGTTCACCAAGCCGCTTGACGCAATAGGCCGGTCGTCACGCTGCACCGCACCGGCCCCATTGTAGCGGCTTGGGGTAACCTGCGCGAAACGCGAGAAACGGCTGGACTCAGCAGGGACTCGGCTCGTCCATGCCGCCGTAATAATCCCGCAGGATGGCGACGACTTCCGGGCGGCTGAACTCCGGCGGAACCGGCGCGCCACTGGCCAGCAGTGCCCTCTGCTCGGTGCCGGAAATGTGGATGCGGTCGGCATCCCCATGCGGGCAGGTCCTGGCGGTGGCCATGCCGTAGCATTTGCGGCAGAAGAACGTAATGTCCATCTTGAGCGCCCGTGTCTGCAGTGCGCCTTCCCACAGCGTGTCGAAGATATCCTGCGCATCGAACGGCCCGTATCGGCCGCCGACACCGGCGTGGTCGCGGCCGACGATCAGGTGGGAACAACCGTAGTTCTGCCTGATCAGCGCATGCAACAGCGCCTCGCGCGGACCCGCATAGCGCATCTCGATCGGATAACCGGCCTGGATCACCGTGCCGGGAACGAAGTAGTGATCGATCATGGCCTGGATCGCCCGCGTGCGCACCCCGGCCGGCATGTCCCCGGGCTTGAGTTTGCCGAGCACCTGGTGAATGAAAACGCCGTCGGTGACCTCTATGGCGGTCTTTACCAGGTGTTCATGGGCCCGTTGCATGGGGTTGCGGGTCTGGAACGCGGCAACCCTCGACCAACCCTTCGCCCGGAACATCTCGCGGGCCTCGGCCGGCCGTATATACAGGTCCGGGTATTGCGCGGCGTATCGTCCCTCGCCGATACAGCGGACACGCCCGGCGAGGTTGACATCGCCCTGTTCGAGCACTTTTCCTACACCGGGGTGAGCGGGGTCTTCGGTGCCGTAAACCCGCTCGCATTCCAGCGTTTTGTCGGGGCTGTATTTTTCCGCCAGTTCCATGATGGCGAGCACTTCGTTGCTTTGCGGGTCGAACAGCGCCAACTCCTCGCCGACCGCAAGGTTCGCCGCGACCGCCCCGTCACACGAGAGCGTGATCGGTATCGGCCACAAGACACCGCTTTCGAGCCGCATTTCCTGGCTGACCCTACGCCAGTCAGCCTCACCCATGAATCCGTCCAGCGGTGTATATGCGCCCATGGCCATCATCATCACGTCGGAGGCTTCGCGGCTGGTCATCGGGATCTGTCGCAGGCCGTGAGCCCGGCGCCGCTCTTCGTCCCGCTGCCCCGGCGGCAACAACAGCGCCTTCAGTTCCTTGCCGCCATGCGGGTCGACCAGTTTTGACATCTCATTCTCCCGGTTTGCCCACCGGCGGTTTTGCAGCTCCTGCCAGGAGCGGGACCGACCGGTCGGCTCGCGCCATCGCAAGCCCGGATATTAGCAAACATCACCGCGCTGCACGCGGGATGACCGGCACGGGCGGATACCGCGCCCGACCCTCCACGCCCAAATCTTTTGACGCTATACTCGGTCAAGCCAGCAACACTCACCGGGAGGATGCCGCAATGTCCGAACAGGCAGCAACGGGTATCGACGCCAACAGCATGACCATCATCGTCACCAAGGGCAGTCTCGACTGGGCCTATCCGCCGTTCATCCTGGCAACCACGGCCGCGGCTATGGGTCTCGAGGTGGCCATGTTCTTCACGTTTTACGGGCTCGGCCTGCTCATGAAGGATCTCGACCTCAAGGTTTCCACGCTGGGCAACCCCGCCATGAAGATGCCGCTGATGGGCATGCACATGGGCATGCCGAATATCGTCAGCGCGATCCCGGGGATCGATTCCGCAACCACAAGGATGATGAAAAACCTGATCCGCAAGAAAGGTATCGCGCCGGTACGAGAACTGCGCGACCTGGCGATCGAGGCCGACGTGCGTCTGATCGCCTGCCAGATGACCATGGACATGTTCGAGTACGAGCCGGAGGATATGATCGCCGGACTCGAGTTCGGCGGCGCCGCCACGTATATCGAGGCGGCAAAGACGAGCCACATCAATCTTTTCGTTTGAACACGCCACGCCGGCAGAGGAACCATCATGGCTGAACACTTACTCGACGCGAAGGGTCTCAAGTGCCCGCTACCCATCCTGAAGACCAAGAAAGCGCTGAAGCCGCTGGCAAGCGGCGCGGTGCTGGAGGTCCTCTCGACGGACCCCGGTTCGGTGGCGGACTTCGGTGCGTTCTGCCGCACCACCGGCCACGAACTGCTCGAGCGGGATGAAAGCGCCGGTGTTTACCGCTACCTGATCCGCAAGGCCTGAGCGGCAGGCTATTTGCCGATACAGAAACTCGAAAAGATCGCGCCCAGAAGATCGTCCGGCAGATATTCACCGGTAATTTCCCCGAGCGCTTTCTGTGCCAGGCGCAACTCTTCGGCCAGTGTTTCCGGTGCATTTTCGTGCGCCAGTTGCCGCCGCCCCTGCTCGAGGCGGGCGCGGGTTCGCCGCAGGGCCTCGATATGCCTTGCACGTGCCGAGAAGGCGCCCTCACCGGCGGCGCCGGCGCCGACGACCTTCCTGATCAGCCTCACCAGCCGGTCCAGCCCTTGCCCGGTTTTGGCGGACAGGTGGACGTCGTGAACGGTTTTGCCGCCGCTGCCGGCGGCCCGCGCCAGGTCGGTCTTGTTGAAAACACCGATACACGGGACGCCGTCCGGCACCTCCGACCTGAGGGCGAGTTGGGGTTCCAAGGGCCCGGTTGAATCGATCACCAGCAAAACCAGGTCGGCCTCCCTCAAGGTCGCCCTTGCGCGGCGGATACCCTCCGCTTCCACGCGGTCGGATGACTCCCGCAGACCGGCCGTGTCGGCGATGTGGGCGGGCAGGCCGTCAAGCGAGATGTATTCCCGCAAGACGTCGCGGGTCGTGCCCGGCACCTCGGTTACGATCGCGGACTCGCGTCCCGCCAGCGCGTTGAGCAGGCTCGACTTACCCGCGTTGGGCTGCCCGGCGATGGCAATTTCTATGCCGTCGCGCAGCAAGCGGCCCTGCCGGGCTTGTTCAAGCAAGGCGTCGGCGCGCCCGGCAATGCCATCCAGCTTCTGCAGCACGTCGCTGTCACCGAGAAAGTCGACTTCCTCCTCGGGAAAATCGAGCGCGGCCTCGACGAAGACCCGGATATCGATGATCTCCTGCCGGAGTTGGTTGACCTGTTGCGAGAACACCCCCTCCAACGAGCGCTGCGCGGCACGCGCCGCAGCCGCACTGCCCGCTTCCACCAGGTCCGCGATGGCTTCCGCCTGGGCCAGGTCGATCTTGTCGTTCAGAAATGCCCGCTCGGAAAACTCACCGGGCCGTGCGGGGCGCGCCCCCAGGGCGACGGCCCTGGCCACGACCATCTGCAACACGTGCGCCCCGCCGTGACCCTGCAGCTCCAGCACGTCCTCACCGGTGAACGAGGCGGGCGCGGCAAAAAACAGTGCAATTCCGGAATCGATGGTGTGCCCGTTCTGATCGAGGAAACGGGCGAATTGCGCCCGCCGCGGCTGCAACGGCACGTCGACGACCTGCCGTGCGATGGATCGGCTCAGCGCACCTGAAATACGTACGACGCCCACACCGCCCACACCTGGCGGCGTGGCGACGGCGCAGATCGTATCTGTCGTCATGTCCGTTCAGCCACAAGCCTGTTTGGTCACAGACTAATGTATACGGTGCCCGGCCGGCAAATGGGGGCGGGGCGGCGACAGGCCCGGGCCTGTCGCCGTTAATTGTCCGCGTTGATTTTGCGCGTGATGTACCACTGCTGCGCCAGGGAAAGACCGGCGTTGGTCGCCCAGTAAAGCACCAACCCGGCCGGGAAGAACGCGAACATGAACGAGAAACCGATCGGCATGAACTGCATGATCTTGGCCTGCAGCGGATCCATCCCGGCGGTCGGGGTCAGGCGCTGGGTCAGGATCATGAAGGCGGCGTTCAGCACCGGCAGGATGAAATAAGGATCTCGCACGGAAAGATTATCGATCCAAAGGATAAAGGGCGCCTGGCGTAACTCGACCGATTCGAGCAGCACCCAGTAAAGGGCGATAAAGATCGGAATCTGCACCAGTATCGGCAGACAGCCGCCAAGCGGGTTGACCTTCTCCGTCTTGTACAACTCCATCATCGCCTGGCTCATACGCTGACGGTCGTCGCCATAGCGTTCCTTGAGTTGTTCGATGCGCGGCTGGAGCTTGCGCATCCGCGCCATGGAGCGGTACTGGGCTTCGGTCAACTTGAAGAACGCAAGCTTGATCAGGACGGTCAGCAAAAGGATGGCCCAGCCCCAGTTACCGACGACGGAATGGATATGCGACAGCAACCAGAACAGCGGTTTGGAAAAGACCGTGAATATACCGTAGTTCACCGTATAGCGCAGACCCGGGGCGATGTCTTCCAGCTTGTTCTGTAACTTCGGACCGACAAACAGGCGGCTGCTGAACGCCTTGACCGAGCCGGCCGGAACGTCCTGCGGCGGGGAAATGGCGCGGGCGATGTAGTGTGGTTGCCCGCCCGGGGAATAAACCTGTGTCGAGTAGCTGTCGGTCTCATCGCTCGGCGGAATCCAGGCGGCAAAGAAGTAGTGCTGCACCATGGCCAGCCAGCCACCGGCAAAGCTGCGCTTGAACGGTTCGCCGGCGACGTCGTCGAACTTTATCTTGACGAATTTTTCATCCGGGCTGTAAAAGCCGATGCCGAAGAAGCTGTAGCGGCCCGGGTTGGTAAACCCACCGCTATTCTTGCTGGGGGCAACGGTTCGCTGCAATTGCTCGTAGCGGCTGCCGCTCCAGTCCTGTCCGCTGCGGTTTTCAATGGTGTGGCGAACACCGACGTCATAGCGCCCACGCTTCAATATGAACGTCTTGGTCACGTGCACGCCGCCTGCATCGTCCCAGGTAAGCGGCACCCGCACCTCGTCCGCACCCTGCGCCAGTTCGTAGTGCATTTTTTCAGCGCGGTAGGTGCTGGTATGGTTGGGCGCGGGCTCCTGGCTCAATAACCCGGACTGCACGATGAACATGTCCGGTCCGCCGGCGCTCAGCAGGTCGACCTTCAAACCCGGCGCCTTCAGGTCGACCGGGTATTTCAATAGTTTTGCAGACACGACCGTACCGCCCACCGGGTCGATCGCCAGTTCCAGGACATCGGTCCTGACGGTCAGCAGTTCGCGCGCGCCGGCCGTTGCGGCTTCCTGCCCGGCGCCGCGGCCGCTGTCCCCGGGGACCGCCTGGGCCGGCGGCAGGTCACCGCTGTCAGGCCGCGCCTTTTGCAATGAAGGCACGGTGTCCGAAGCCGCCTGTACCGTGTTCTGGTCCGCGGCCCGCGGGATATCGGCGTCTTTCTGTTTCGACGGCGAAGCGCTCGCCGCCGCTTGCGGCGGCGCCGCGTAGTCCTTTTGCCATTCCACCCAGATGGTATAGCCCAGCAAGGCCAGCAATACGAAAAGAATAGGGCGCAAATTTACCATTGTCTTCAATCCTCGATGAGCGCGGCCCGGTCGCGCCGGCCGTCACCCTCACAGGCATTTGCCTTTGTTGTTTTTGCGGCCAGTTTGTCCCAGTGCCGCCTCAGTGAGCGGTACAACTCGGCATTGCTCTGCCGCGCCGCGTCGGCGGAAGGCAGGACAACGATATCCAGGGCAGGTGCCGCCGGGCGGGCGGCCTGGTGTGCGCGGAAGCTCTCGCGCACCACGCGCTTGATGCGGTTGCGCCCCACGGCCTTGGGGCAGGCCTTCTTTGAGACGGCCATTCCAAGCCGGTCGTGAAACAACTCATTGCGCCGCGCAAGCACGCGAAAACAGCGATCACCGGTGCGTATCGCCTGCTGGAAAACCCGTTGGAACTGTTCCGGCTTCTGCAACCGGAACTGCCTGGAAAATCTCATTCGGGGTTTCAAGCCCTTGCCGGAGCCGGTTTGCTACGCGGTTCCCGCAGCAAGCTGGGATCGCGCCGTCCGGCGGTTATCAAAACCTGGCGGTCTTCGCTCAGGCGCTCAGTCGTTTACGGCCCCTTGCGCGGCGCGCGTTGATGATGGCACGGCCGCCCCTGGTTGCCATGCGCGCCCTGAAACCATGTCTGCGGGCCCGTTTCAGTTTGCTTGGCTGAAAAGTACGTTTCATTTTGGAACCTCTGGTTGTTCAAGGCCGCCGTTTACGGACGGCCGACACAATCGGCGAATAGTAGCCCGGATGGGGCTTTCATTCAAGCATTTGTGGCCGCGGCACAACGGTTTTTGCACCGCTCGTCGCAATGACGGATTCAACGGTAGCCAAGTTATCCACAGCACGTTAGACTAGACCGTGGCGGGCCATCTGCCAACCGAAGCGTCCTGTCCCCCGCGGCGGGTTGCCGCGGCCGGGCAGCAAAACACGATCATATAAGATACACCTGACTCGAAGCTGCGAATTGACAGCAGCGTCAGTACAGCACCCGGGCCATCAATAAGCATGACGCAAGATAACTGGCAGCAATGTCTTCAACATCTCGAACGGGAGTTGCCGCCCGAGGACATCAACACCTTCATTCGTCCGTTGGAGGTCGTCAACAGCAAGACCCGGACGCGCCTCGTTGCCCCCAATGCATATGTCCGGGACCATATCGTCACCCATTACCTGGAACGTATCCGCGATATTTACGAGCACCTGGGCGATAAGAGGGAGTCGGTCACCATTGTCGACAGCCAGCCGGTGGCGCCCGCCCGCGACGAACCTGCGCCCGCGGCCGGCAACGGGGTGTCCAACGGCCTGGATCCCCGCTATCGCTTTGACAATTTCGTACTCGGCCGATCCAACGAACTCGGTTTCGCGGCGGCCTCGCAAATTGCCCAGAAACCGGGCGATGCCTATAACCCGTTGTTGTTATACGGAGGCACCGGTCTGGGCAAAACGCATTTGCTACACGCGATCGGCAACCAGTTGCGTGTACAAAACCCCTCCCTGAAAGTTTTGTACCTGGGTTCCGAGCGCTTCGTCAGCGGCATGATACGGGCGTTGCGCCACGGGGATATCGACAACTTCAAGAAGCACTACCGTTCGGCCGGCGCATTGCTGATCGACGATATCCAGTTTTTTGCCGGCAAGAAGAGCTCCCAGGAGGAGTTCTTTCATACCTTCAATTCCCTGCTCGACAGCAAGCAGCAAATCGTTCTGACCTGCGACCGCTACCCGAAAGAGGTCGAGGGACTCGAAGCGCGTTTGCGTTCACGGTTCGGTTGGGGTTTGACCGTGGCCATCGAACCGCCGGACTTCGAAACGCGGGTGGCGATACTGATGAACAAGGCCCAGGAGCGCGGTGTGCAACTCGAAGAGTCCGTCGCCCGCCTGATCGCAAACCGGCTGCGGTCGCATGTGCGGGACCTGGAAGGCGCTTTGAACACGCTGATCGCGAACGCCCGCTTTACCGGCCGCAGTATTACGGAGGCCATCACCCGCGAAGTGCTGCGGGACCTGCTGACCGTGCACGACCGCCTGATTACCATCGAGAACATTCAAAAAACGGTATGCGACTATTACAAGATGCGGGTTTCCGAACTGCTGTCCAAACGCCGGCCGAGGAGCATCGCGCGGCCCAGGCAAATGGCCATGGCGCTGGCCAAGGAATTGACACAGCACAGCCTGCCGGAGATTGGCGATGCCTTCGGCGGGCGCGACCATACCACCGTTTTACACGCCTGCCGCAAGATCGAAGAGCTGTGTGAAACCGACGGCAGGCTGCGTGAAGACAAGGTCAAACTGTTGCGGCTGCTGACGACTTGATAACCGCTGGGAGCGTTTCGGTATAAGCCATGAATAATATGTGCATAACTTCGGCAAAAGGAAAAAAAGCAAATACTCCACAGCTTATGAACAGCTTTGCCAATGTTGTTTGCACCGGGCATTCAGAAAATAATGTATTGATTTGAAATAGCTTTTGGTAGTTTGTGCGGTTACTAACAAGACTTATTATTACTACTGTTTATATATATAATTCCAATAACAGTAAAAGAAGGACCGACTCATGAAATTCTCCATCTCCAGGGAAGCCTTTCTCCAGCCCATTATCCAGGTGGTGGGTGTTGTCGAGCGGCGCCAGACATTACCGGTGCTTGCGAACTTCATGCTGGCCGCGCGTGACGGGGGTGTCACCGTAACCGGAACCGACATGGAGGTGGAGCTGGTTTCTTCCGCCGCCGCGGATGTCGCCAGCGAAGGCGAAATTACCGTGCCGGCCCGCAAACTGGTGGATATCGTCAAGGCCCTGCCGGACGGAGCGGCCATCGATTTCTCGGTCACCGACGAGCGGGCGACGCTGAGCACGGGACGCAGCCGCTTTGTTCTGTCCACGCTGCCCGCCTCAGAGTTTCCGGCGACCGATCAGTTCGAGTCGCTGGAAAGCCTGTCCGTCAAAGAGGCTTCCCTGAAGAGGATGATGGACAAGACTGCCTTTGCAATGGCCAACCAGGACGTGCGTTTCTATCTGAATGGCCTGTTGCTGGATTTCAGCGGTGACACGCTGCGCGCCGTTGCGACCGATGGGCACAGGCTGGCCGTTTGCGACCTGGAGACGCCGGTCGAGACGTCCATCGAGCGGCAGATCATCGTTCCGCGCAAGGGTGTAATGGAGTTGCTGCGAATGCTTTCGACAGAAGACGATGAGGTCACGCTGGCGGTCGGCGGCAACCACGTTCGCCTGGTAAAGGGCAACACCGTGTTTACGTCGAAGTTGATCGAGGGACGATTCCCCGACTACAAGGCGGTGATCCCGATCGGCGCCGACAAGCAAATACTGGTCGACCGGGGGGTGTTCACGCACGCGCTGCAGCGGGCAGCCATCCTTTCCAATGAAAAGTACAAGGGCGTGCGTCTGGAAGCGGCCGGTGACGCGATCAAGATCATCGCCCACAACCCTCAGCAGGAAGAGGCGGTGGAGGACATCGAGGCAAAGCTCAACTTTGACAGCCTGGCCGTCGGCTTCAATGTCAACTACCTGCTGGACGCGCTGATGGCGATCGAGACGGAACAGGTGTCGATGGAGCTGAAGGACGCCAACAGCAGTTGTCTGATTTCCGCCCCCGATTCTGACATCAACCGTCACGTGGTGATGCCGCTGAAGCTGTAATCCCGCGTTGGGAATGCGCCGGATGATGCAGGGGTAACCGATAAAGGTGTTTGTTAACTCCTTAGAAATCAACAACTTAAGAAATATATCTTCGGCTGAGTTCTCTCTTCACCCTGCACTGAACTGCTTTATCGGCGACAACGGCGCCGGTAAAACCACGATCTTCGAGGCGCTGGTTGTCTTGTCCAAGGGGCGTTCCTTCCGTTCCGGGCAGTTGTCGTCCCTGATCGGTGGAGACGGGGAACGCTTGCGGATATTCAGCCGGATACAAAGCACCGCCGGCACCGTGCACAAGTTGGGTGTGGAACGCGGCAGTGACAACTGGTTGGCCAGGCACAACGACGAAAACGTCATGCAGTTGAGCGAACTCACGAGGCTGCTGCCGCACGTGCTGCTCGAACCCGGCAGCCACACGCTGGTAAGCGGGCCACCGGAAGGCCGCCGCAAATACCTTGACTGGGGTGTGTTTCACGTGAAACACGATTACCTGCCGCTGTGGCGGCGTTACAGCCGTGCGCTGAAACAACGCAACGCCGCGCTCCGGTTGCAGGACCTGTCGGTTGTCGAGAGCCTGGACCCGGTGTTCGCCGAGTTGGGCGAACAGCTTCACACGGCGCGGCAACGGCAATCCGACCGGCTGGCGGAATTGCTCCGGCAGCAGTTGCCGCTTTTCAACCACACCCTGGGCGATATCGAAATGGTCTACCGCAAGGGATGGTCGGCCGGGAGCCTGGGGGAGGCGTTGCGCCAGGCGCTGGCCAAGGACGCGGAACGTGGCCAGACCGGGCCGGGTCCGCACAAGGCCGACCTCTACCTGGTGCTCGACGGCGAGCCCGCGAGGGAGCGGCTGTCCAGGGGCGAGCAGAAATCACTGACCGCTGCATTGATCTTGGCGCAGGCCCGGTTGATGTTGGATTCAGGGGAGCAGCCGTTGCTGTTGCTGGATGACCTGGCTTCCGAGTTGGATGAGCAGCACCTGGGAAAGGTGCTGCAAGCGGGTGCCGAACTGGGATCCCAGATCTGGGTGAGCGGTACGGCGCTTTCGCCGGTGATCGCGGCCGCCTTCGATGATTTTGAATTGTTTCACGTGAAACGCGGCCAGGTGGCGGCCAAGTCGTTAAATTCCTTATAAAATGCTTGAAAACAGGCATTTATGCGCCAAAAAGAGTATAATGGGGCGTGTTGATACAGCGTGCAATTCCCACAGTTAACGGCGATCCAGTTGCCCGTCCGGGCGACCCTGGTTGTGCCTGAAGGACACCGAGACGATAGATGACTGATCAGAAGTACGACTCCACCAATATCAAGGTTCTCAAGGGCCTCGATGCCGTTCGCAAGCGCCCGGGCATGTATATCGGCGACACGGACGACGGCACCGGCTTGCACCACATGGTCTTCGAGGTCGTGGATAACTCGATTGACGAGGCCCTGGCGGGCCACTGCGATTCCATCAAGGTCACGATGGAAGTGGCCGGGTCCGTGTGTGTGTCCGACAACGGCCGCGGCATACCGGTTGATCTGCACAAGGAAGAGGGGCGGTCTGCCGCCGAGGTCATCATGACGGTGCTCCACGCCGGCGGCAAGTTCGATGACAACTCCTACAAAGTCTCGGGTGGTCTGCACGGTGTGGGTGTTTCCGTGGTCAACGCCCTGTCCGAACGGCTCGATTTGGTCATCTTGCGAAACGGGCACGAATGGCGTCAGACCTACGAGATGGGCGTGCCTGTCGCGCCGCTGAAGAAGACCGGGAAAACCGACAAGACCGGAACGATGTTGCGGTTCCTGCCGAGCCCGCAGGTGTTTTCGGATACCGTTTTCCACTACGACATACTGGCTAACCGGTTGAGGGAACTCAGTTTTCTCAATTCCGGGGTGCGCATCGAGTTGTTCGACGAAATCAGCGGCCGCGGGGATGTTTTTGAGTACGAGGGGGGCATCCGTTCGTTCGTGGAACACCTGGGACGCAACAAGAATCCCCTGCACCCCACCATCATGCATTTTTCCGGTGAAACCAACGGTGTAACCGTCGAAGTCGCGATGCAATGGTCGGATGCCTACCAGGAAAGCGTGTTTTGCTTCACCAATAACATACCGCAGCGGGATGGCGGCACGCACCTCGCCGGTTTCAGGGCGGCGCTCACGCGCACGATGAATAATTACATCGAGGAGTCGGGTGTTGCCAAGAAAAACAAGGTTTCGATGACCGGCGACGACGCTCGCGAGGGTCTTATCGCGGTCCTGTCCGTCAAGGTCCCGGATCCGAAATTTTCGTCGCAGACGAAAGACAAGCTGGTGTCCTCCGAGATCAAACCGGTCGTGGAGTCTTTTGTTGCCGCGCAGTTGCGTGACTTTCTGCTGGAAAACCCCGCAGAGGCGAAAATCATCACGATGAAGGCCGTCGACGCCGCGCGTGCGCGCGAGGCGGCCCGCAAGGCCCGCGACATGACCCGCAGAAAAGGGGTCCTCGATGTGGCCGGCCTGCCCGGCAAATTGGCGGACTGCCAGGAGACCGACCCCGCCCTGTCGGAACTGTTCATCGTTGAGGGTGATTCCGCGGGCGGTTCGGCCAAGCAGGGGCGGAACAGGAAAACCCAGGCAATTCTGCCACTTAAGGGAAAAATATTGAATGTCGAAAAGGCCCGTTTCGACAAGATGCTGGCCTCCGCCGAAGTCGGGACACTGATCACCGCGCTGGGCTGTGGTATCGGCCGTGACGAGTTCGATATCGGAAAACTTCGCTATCACCGTATCATCATCATGACCGACGCAGACGTGGACGGCTCGCATATTCGCACCTTGTTGCTGACTTTTTTCTACCGCCAGATGCCGGAATTGATCGAACACGGTTATGTCTATATCGGCCAGCCGCCGCTGTACAAGATCAAGCACGGTAAACAGGAGAATTACCTCAAGGACGACGGCGAACTGAACGACTACCTCCTGGCCCGGGCAATGGACGACACGACGCTGGCTTTTGATGTCGATGCGCCGCCGTTGCAGGGCGCCGCCCTGGAGGGTCTGTTGCGGGACTATATGACCGTCAAGGCCGCCAACATCCGTCTGGCGAAACGCCATGATCACATGTTTTTAAGCCAGCTTATCGATACGCCGAGGTTCTCCAACGACTGGCCGCTTGCGCAGGCTCGACAGTGGTGCGAGGCGCTCGGCGCGAGAATGAACCGGCACACCCCGCCGAGCATCGCCTACGAGTTGATACCGTTTGAGACCGACAGAGGGCTGGAACTGGAGTTGAGAAAAACGACCTATGGTGTGGTCGAGAAGACTCTGTTGCGCAGAAATTTCTTCAATTCACCGGAATACAGGCTGGCCGCCCGGCTGGCGGATACGCTGCACGGCCTGATCCAGGAAGGTGCATACGTGCGGCGGGGCAACGCCGAGCAGGGCGTTTCCAGCTTTGCCGAAGCGTATGAATGGCTGATGAGCGAAAGCCGCAAGGGCCGGACCATTCAGCGTTTCAAAGGCCTGGGCGAGATGAACCCGGAACAGCTCTGGGAAACCACGGTCAACCCGGAGACGCGCCGTCTGCTGAAGGTCTCCATCGAAGACGCGGTTGCCGCCGATGAGATATTCACGACGCTGATGGGTGACGAAGTCGAGCCGCGACGGGACTTCATCGAACGCAATGCCCTGGATGTGACCAACCTGGATGTCTGACGGGTCGGCAGCGGCGGCTCAATTTATGACCGCCAGGTTCGCGACGCGGTCAAAAAGGTCCTTCAAGCGCCGCAACAGGCTCAGTCGGTTGTCACGCAGAACGGGGTCGTCGTCCATTACCATGACCTGATCGAAAAACGCGTCGATGCTGCCTGAAAGACCGGCCAGTAATTGCAGCGACGAGCGATAGTCGGCGGCCTTGTGAAGGCTGTCCAATTTCTTCGAAAGGCTTACAACATCGTCGAAAAGGCGGCGTTCTTCTTCGATAATAAGCCGATCTTCCAGGATTCGCACTTTTTTGTCCGAGCCGGACTTGCGTAGGATATTCGAAATGCGCTTGTTTGCGGCCACCAGTTGCGCGGCCACGTCCAGACGCATGAATTCCCGCAACGCCTCGAGCCTGGCCTCGAGGTCGGGCAGTGTACTCAGCGGCGCATCCAGCGCGGCATTGACGAGGCCGGTTTCGAAACCGGCGTCGCAGAGGTGGTGCTTGAGACGCTCGAGGATAAACTCGCGCAATTGCAACAGCGTCTTCGGGGATACCGCGAGGCGCCCTTGCAGCGCGAGGGCGGCGATCGCCAATACGCGGTCGAGGTCGATGACGACGTGGCCATCGAGCAGGATGCGCACCAGGCCCAGTGCCGCGCGGCGCAAAGCGAAGGGGTCCTTGTTGCCGGTCGGCTTCTTGCCGGCTGCGAAAATGCCCGTCAACGTGTCCACGCGGTCGGACAGGGAAACGACCTGTCCAGCCACGCCGGACGGCAGGCGGTCACCCGAAAAGGCCGGCAGGTAGTGATCACCGATCGCATCCGCGACCTGCTCGCCCTCACCCCAGTGACGCGCATAGTAACGGCCCATGGTCCCCTGCAACTCGGGAAACTCGTTGACCATCTGACTGGCCAGATCAGCCTTGCAGAGACGGGCCGCGCGTTGTGCAGTGTCGGCGTCAAGACCGCAATCTTCGGCGATCATCTTTGAAATGGTCGCTATTCGTCGCGATTTGTCGCCAATTGAACCCAGTTTCTCTTGAAAGATCACATGGTCCAGCATGTCCAGCCAGGTTTCCGCCGCGGAATGCCTGTCTTCATCCCAGAAGAACCGGGCATCTGCCAGACGCGGGCGAATCACGCGCTCGAAGCCCTGGCGCACCTTGTCCTCATCGCGGCTCTGCAGGTTGGCGACGGCGACGAAACTCGAGGTCAGCGCGCCGTCCTTCGTGGTGACCGGGAAAAACTTCTGGTGATCCTGCATGCTCGCGACCAGCGCTTCGGGAGGCACCTCGAGAAACTCCGTATCGAACTCGCAGGCGAGCGCACAGGGCCACTCGACCAGGTTGCTTACCTCGTCCAGCAGCGCCTCGTCCAGCAGTGCCGTGCCGCCCGTCTTGCCGGCCAGCCCGGTAACCTGCCGCTCGATGGTCCGGCGTCGTTTGGCCGCGTCGGCCATGACGTGTGCGGATTCGAGAACGGATTCATAGCGGTCGGCGCAACCGATAGTGACCGGGCCGCGGCTGTGTATCCTGTGGCCCAGCGTGGTAT
>Ga0055473_10000007_pt1 | contig 19054 bp, 9 predicted proteins | sample Muzzi_CordA_D2_FD_57679 | JGI IMG/M metagenome (GOLD analysis project Ga0055473, IMG submission 57679) | Wetland microbial communities from San Francisco Bay, California, USA, that impact long-term carbon sequestration - Muzzi_CordA_D2 | ecosystem: Environmental > Aquatic > Marine > Wetlands ... | reverse complement strand
GTCAGGTAGAACTCGTCGCCTTCCCTCATCCGGATGGTGGGCGCCGGCGAGTTGGTGCGAAAAATCCCTTTTGTCAGAACCTGGTTCTGGGGTATGCCGGTGACATCCGAAAAGCCGAAGACATACAGCTCCTCGCCGTCACCCATGGTGACCCAGCCGTCGCCGCCGGTCAGGTGCATGCAGGAGACGTTCGGCAGGTCCGTGTCATCCGGGTCCAGGACTGCGCCGGTCCTCGGATGCACCGCTGGGATGCCGTCCCCGTCCTGGTCCTCGGGGCACTGGACGAATGCCGCGCCCCAGGCGCTGGGCGGAGGTCCCGCGATCAACAGCAGGGCCATCAACAGCGGGATCATAAAGATTATCTTATGACGTTTCATATTTTTGCTCCTTTCCTTAAGGTTAAAGGTTTGAGAAATTGAGGTTAAAGGTAAAAGGCTAAAGGTTAAAGGTTGATTTACAAAGTTATGGGTTAACTGAGACATTTTGATATATTATTTTTTTGGGGACAATTAAAATTAGAGCACATAGCTCATAGCTGAAAGTTCAAAGCTGAAAGCAACTGGAGCTGAAAGATTGATTAGCCACATTTTTTTATCCGTGTTTATCTGTGTGTATCCGTGTCCGATTGTTTTATTTTTTTAAAAGCCGGGCATCGCGATTGATGCCCGGCTCGGGGTTCACGGTTAACGGTTACGGCCCAACGCCTCCACTTCCGGGACCGCTGTCCGAGTAGTCTCCCTGCACGCCCAGCGGCGTGTAGTAGATCTGCACGAAGTTGCCGCCCTCGTCGGCTGCTGATGCCGCCAGCAGATCGTTGAAGTACGGAGCTACGAATTGGGGATTGTTTGCGTCGTTCCCCATTCCGCCGCCGCTCGAGTACATGCAACCGTCAAAGTCCGTCAGCGAAGTCAGCCGAGATCTCGTGGGTGCCAAGCAGACAGCGCCGGCTCCGACCACCCCGAGATCCCAGTAGACCGCAGATTCACCGCCCGCAACGTTGGGCACGAGACCACCCTGGGTGTTGCCGGCCTCCATGTCATTCCAGTAGAACGCGCGGTTGTTGTACAGGATGTTCCGGTCCAGCACCACCGGATTGGAGAAGGTACCCCCGAAGACATCCGCCAGCTCGGGGCTGTGGGGCCGCGAGACGATGCCGGCGGGCTGCGGCGCGGTCGGCGGCGTGCCGATGCCGGCAAAGACCGAGGTCGCTGTGCTGTCGTTGTCGGCGATGGTATTGCGGAAGATCTCCACATTGATGGCGTCCTGCAGCGAGACGCCGGCGCCGCCCAGACCGGTGACGTTGTTGACGATCACGTTTTGGATCACACCGATCATGTACGAGTCGCCCATGACCACGTCGTCACCATTGACCATACGCATGGCGATGGCGCCGCCGTCCGCCGATCCGCCCAGGTTGCCCTGGAACAGATTTCGGCCGATGGTGACGCTGCCGGTGCCCTCGGTCATCCCGGTGGCATCCAGATCGGGGTCGCCGGCAATTTCGACGCCGCCGCCGCCGCCGCCGATGCCGAGCCCGGCGCCGGGCTGATCGCCCTGGAAGACCTCGTTGAACGCGATGACGTTTCCGTCATTCGGCGTATTCCCACCGATTGTGCCTCCGGCGCTCAGGCCGCGGTGGGCGATGCCGCCGCCGCCGCTTCTGGCGAAGTTGCCGCACAGCTTGTTGTTGTTGATGCTGTAACCGTCGGCTCCTTTGTAGATGGCGATGCCGCCCCCGGCGCTGTAGCTGCCGTTTTCGAGGATATGGTTGTGGTGAATATTGACGCTCGGGTTGTCGCTTCCATCCGGAATCGCCACCCCACCGCGGGCGAAGGCCACCACCGTGGGATTACCGATGCGGATGCCGCCGCCCAGGTTGCCGGCGTTGGATTTCAGGACGTTGTTGCTGATCTGGAGTCCATCGGCGTATGCGTTGACATAGATCCCGCCGCCCAAATCCGCCAGGGTTACGGTGAATCCGTCGACACGTGCCCCACCGGTGAATACCCCCGGAAGCGGAGACACGAAGATGCCGGGGCCCTCGCCGTCCTTGAGGAAGAAGTCCGGCTCGTTGGGGTCCTGCCCGGGAAGCAGGCCGAGATCTCCAGAACCGACCAGCTCGGCGATCTTGTTACGCCAGGCCACCAGCGGGTTGGTGAAGCCGGGGCCGGAGCTGAAGTGGCTGGCCACGATGGTGGTGGCGCCGGCGCCGGCGCCCTGGAGCGCCGCATTCTTGTAGAGGATGGGCAGCTCTCTATAGGTGCCCGGGTCAACCAGGATCAGAGCGTTGGGTCCGGCTGCGTCGATGCCGGCTTGGATGGTGGTATTGGCCTGAGTCGGGCCGACGCGCACGATGGTGGCCGGGCCCTTGGTCATGGTGACGCCATAGGGGCTGGACACGCCGGCCGCAGTAGTCACCGTCAGCTGGCCGGTCGCTAACTGATTGAAAGCGCCGTTGTTAACATTCACGGTGATGGATTGATCAGTCCATGATGTTATGCGGGCGGAGTTAAATGTGAAGCCACCGATGCTCACCGTGCCCTGGGTGTTGCCGAAGCCGTAGTGGCGTGGGACGAATTCATCCACGAGCGGCGGATCGGCCGGGTTGCCGAGAGTGCCGCCGGGATAAGCCGGGTTGCGAACCATGACATCGCCCGCCGCCCAGATGGTGAAGTTATATCCACCCGAGGGGATGTAGGTGCCGTTGACCGCTGGATCGCTTGTCGTGACCTTGGCGATGACCGGCGCAAGCGCAGGCTCTTCGCAGTCAAGCTGGTTCTGCAACGCGCCCACGAACGCCGCCTGGCGGATCACCGGGGTGTCCAGGTAGGTGGTCCGGCCGGCCTCGAAGTTGAAGGTGTAGCAGGTGGTGCTGTACTGCGCCCGGAAGCGCGGGTCCGGGGAGCCGTCCGGCATAGTCGGGTAGTTCAGGCAGAAGTGGTGCATCTTCGGCCCCACGCCGGTAGGGGTGGGCAGATCGATGGCGTAGGTGGAGGGCGCCAGGAAGTTGTAGGCCCCGAACTCGTCGCCGTAGGTGTGGATGATCTGCTTGCCGGTGTAGTCGAACACCGCGATGGAGATCCACGGCGGCGAGAACTTCTCGGTGAACTGGGGCTTGCCCGGCGCCAGCTCGTTGGCGAAGTCGTCGGTGATGAGCCCTACCGCCCGGGCCGCCTTGGGCACGTCGGTGAACAGATGGAACTCGACCGCCGCGTTCTGGCCGCTGCCCAGATCGACCCGCTTGCGGTCGCAGAGCTGCCGCGTTTCGCCCGCGAAGGGCGCCGCATTGTCGGGATCGGTCAAATCGACGCCCGGCAACGGAGTGACGTTGTCCGCCCGGGTCAGGAAGCTGAACAGCGCCGGCACGACATGGTCGTCGCCCACGCACCGAGGCGGCAGGATGGCCGGGATCGGCGTGGGGCCGAAGTCTACGTTGCGGTCCTCTTCTTTCAGGGTCTCGTAACCGGGCGGGGTGGCCGCCGCGACGATGTAGGTGGCGGGCTTGAGGTACTGAGCCGGGGTTGTGCCATCCGCTGCGAGACCGGTGTTTGTAAAGGTGCCGCAGTCATCGATAGAGTCATTGTTGCCAGGAGTGACGTCGTTGCAGTCGATCTCCGGTCCGAAGGCCCAGCCGCCGTCGAAGACGCCCGGCACCGCCTGGTTCCAGGTCCGGAGCCCCTCGGCGCACTGCTCGATGGGCACGTTGGTGCCGTGGATGCTGACCGGAGTCCCCGTGCCGAGCTCGCAACCCTCGGGCGGGGCGTCGTCCCAGGAGTCGGCGTAGGCGACCATGATGGCGTCGCCGTAGTCGAAGACATTGGCAGTGCCGTTGTCGACGTCTTCAGGGCCGGGAAAGTTGCCCAGTGGGTAGTTGTCCACATCGGCATAAGTGGGGACATAAGGGAAGTCTGCGCCAGGAGCTACGGGATCCGGGAAACCGTCGCCGATTTCTCCGGCGATCGACTCGGGGCAAACCCCGAAGACGGCTTGTAGACCATTGGAGTTGCAGACTACGTCTTTGTACAGGGTGACCTGCAACCGCGGGATGCCGGCTTCCCACGGCTCGACTGCCGCCAAGCGCGGGTCGTCCTCGGCGCGGGTCGTGGCGTAGGTCGCGGTGCCCGAGATGCCGCCGTTTTCGTCCATGCCATAGTTCTCTTTGTACCATATGTAGCGCTGGTTCTGGCCGGCAAAGACCTGGAAGGCCTCGAGCAGGGCCGTGCCGTCCTGGGTGCTGTTGGACGGGTTGCGCCTGCCCTCGCCGTCGCCGTCCGTTACCGGACCGCCCAGATCGTTGGTGACGTCGAGGCCGGTTGCCTTGAAATTGGCGAAATCAACTTCGCCCACCAGCCAGTGGAAGAAGGGAAAGACGGCCTGAAAGGGCACGAAGCCGGTGGAGTCGGTGGGGAAGGCCTTGTAGATGGTGCCGTCGCGGAAGCGCAGGTTGACGTTCTGCTCCGGTAAGCCGACGCCATCAAAAGAAACATAGTGCTCCTGCTGGCCGAACCACATGGGTGTGTTGACGGGTCCCAAAGCAACGGGATTTATCCCATCCACGGTGACCGTATTGAAGCTGATGATGTGCAGCAGGGAGACATCCCAGATGACCAGCTGGTAAGTGCCGGCCGGCAGGTTGGGAATGGTGAAGTTGCCGGTTTCGTCCTCGCACAAGTCCGCGAAGACGCCCTGGGAAACGCCCCCCTCGAGGCGATTCAGACCGACGAGGCAGCGCTCACCGATCGCATCTCCCTCCGGTGGCGGCCCGTTGAAGAAGGCAATGGCGGGCGGCCGCGAGAGATGCCCCTTGTGGACCTGACCGGTGACGGTGCTTCCGCCTGGGCCGGTGAAGTCAAATTCTTTTGTGAAGCCGTAAAAGGCGTGCCAGAACGGGGGGCCGAACTCCACCAGGAAGGGCGGCTCGTTGGGCCGCACCCAGGCGTCGATGACCTGGGTGCCCTCGATGGTGGTGGTCTGCCGCCAGCAGTGGTCGGGGTCGGTAATGCAGTCGGGGGCGGGCGGCACCACCTCGATGCCGTACTTGTTGGGCGCCAGGTTCTTGATCAGGGCCTCGCCGTTTGCGTCTGTCACGATGACTCCGGGGCCGACCGTGTTGACGGATCCATCGGGGTTGTAAGTGGTGCCAAGGGGGTTGCCAAAGTAATCCTCGACGATGTCGCCCCCCCCGTCCATCAGGGTGACGGTGAAGCCCGGCAGCCCCGGCTCGTCGACATCCGGCGCGTTGTTCAGTGGCCCGCCGTTGCCGTCATGGAACACCTTGATGGAGACCTGGGCGGTCTCGATGGGGTTGGTGCGCACGTAGACGGTCACGCTCTCGGTGTTGTCGACGACTGTCACGGGCGAGCCGCCCATGTCGTAGGTGGTGCCTTCGTCGCTTCTATTGCCGAATGGCAGCACCGAGACAAAGTAGCGCCCCGGTGCAGGGGTGATCGTCGTCGAGCTTAGAGTGGGTTCCTCCCCGCTGGCCACCACCGGCGCGTGGCTCTTGTGGAGGCTGATGGACAGGGTGTTGTTGAAGACGGCGCCGGAGCCGGGGGTCGTATCATTATCCACGGGCTGGTGAACCCCAGGTTGGGGATCATGCGTGGTGTCCTCCTCCAGCAGCCACTTGAAGCCGGATACCGAATTTTCGTCCTGGTCAACCACGTTGACCGTAAACGCCAGGACATTCGTTGAAACGAATGCGCCGATGATCAGGGCGAGCAAAATGATGGACCATCTGCCGGTCCCCTGTTTGGGAGAATGATTCATGATTTGCATTCTAACCTCCTTTTTGGAAATTGATGATTAATGGAAGGGGTGAGAAAGATTTCTGTCTGTTGGTGTCGGGTTCGGATTCGTCGAATGATCTATTAATGATACCCGGGGGTCGCTGTTTTATGATCGCACCCGGACGAATACCGACAGAACTAAAAAAATTGGGTTAAGAAGTCGGTCGGTCACCTCCTTTTGCATCTGATTGACTGAGAGGGAAAATCGTTTTGAAAACTATTTCAAATGATTTAAGATGGTTATTTCCATTATTAGAATCTGTCATCTACTATGAGCAACTCCCGTGCCAAAAAGGGATGGGTGATGATTAGGAAAATTAAGATAGGTAATTTCAGATAGTTATGATTGAAAGTGGCAGCCGGTCCAATTGCCGGCAGCCTTGTTAAATAGCGGTTCTGACGACGCCGATTCGGGAGGTTGATTAGCAGAAACTATATTATTACGGATAGTTAATTGATAATGTGCCATTTTGGGAGGCTCGATTTTGGGTCGGTATTATCGCGGGAGGAAAGAGAGGTGGCTGATTTTCTTACCGGTGGACAAGATTGATTAAATAATCCAGCTTATCGTTTTGCTCAGGGCTGAGCTTTTCATACTCCAGGCCGCAGATTCGGCTCAGGGAGCCGCTGAAGGAGCCGTCCGCTTCAAGATTGGCAAGGTCGTAGACGACCCGGCAGGAGATACCGGTCAGGTGAAATCGCCCGAAAGGGATTGCGAAGAAATCAATCACCACCGAATCCAGGCTATTTAGAGCCACCGGGTGGTATTCCGATTTAAAGCCGCCCAGACTGAGGTCCAGGACCGCAGTCGTTTTAAGGGTTTCAACCCAATATGCAAAAATCTCGCTGGACGGCACCGTAAAGCGCGGAAATCTTCTGCGTTCGAATTTCAGATTTGATTGGCTCATGAGCTTGCCTTAGGGGCCCGACGTCTCCCAAAATGATGCCGTCAGGCTTTGAGTTGCCGATTTTAAAACCGGCTCCCCGAATCGGATACCGGATCGACAGATTCCTTTGTATACCGGCGGTCAGTTGATGTTCGATGAACATCCTTATTAGAAAATGTGCGACTAAATTGCGGTTATAATCAGAAAGGCAGGCGATGTCCGCCAAGCCTGCCTCCTGTATTTGATAACCGAAATTCAGTCTACTCGTTCAACAGTGTGGCAACTATCGTGCCAGGGATAAAATATGAAGTGGGTTTAAGGTATTTATTAATTATTCTAATAGGTTAAATCATGATGTTGTTGCCATCCAATGCATGGCGCTATCAGGGCGGATATCGCTTCGATATGCCGATATGGAACCATATTGATAATAAAATAGTCGAAATTCCGGATAGTTATATGTAATAGTGCCACTTTGGGGCTGGTTGTTCTGATGGACCAAAAGAAACATATTTAAGACAGCTGCTAAATTAGGTCGGGAAGCCGGGGTTTACTCGACTCCGTAGGATTCAAGTTTTCGTCTCAGGGTGTTTAAGCCGATTCCTAGAAGCTTGGCTGTCCGGGATTTGTTATTAGCCATCTGGCTGTATGCCAGCAGAATGTGCTTTTTTTCCAACTCCGACAGCGGGACGATCGCAATGTCTTCCGGGGAGCCTGTCGTGCTGATTTTTGGTCTGGATTTTCTCAAATGATGCGGCAAATGTTTGACGGAGATCGGTCCTGCCTGGGCCAGGTTCACGGCTGACTGAATGGTTGTTTTCAACTCGCGAATGTTGCCGGGGTAGTCGTAGCGGGCCAACAGGGTCATCGCTTCCTCATCGATATCGGCGCCGCCGGCGCCGCAAAACTCCTCCAGGAAATGGCTCATTAGCAGCGGAATATCATCCCGGTGGGCCCTGAGGGGCGGCAGATGCAGCCACCCACCCTTGAGGCGGTAGTAGAGGTCATTGCGGAATTGTTTCTGGAGCATCATTTTGTCCAGATCTTTATTGGTCGCGGCGATAAAGCGGATGTCCGCCGTGCGGATCTGGCTGGTTCCCAGTTTGATATATTCTCCCTCCTGCAGGACGCGCAGCAGTTTGCCCTGCAGCTCGAGGGGCAAATTGCCGATCTCATCCAGAAACAGCGAGCCTTTATTGGTATGCTCCAGATGCCCCATCCTTTCCTTCTCGGCCCCGGTGAACGCGCCTTTGGTGTGTCCAAAAAATTCGGCATCAAAAAGATGGCTGCTCAAAGAATCCATATTGATCGGGGTAAAAGGGAAATCACGCCGGGGGCTGGCGGCGTGGATGGCTTTGGCCAGAAGCTCCTTACCGGTGCCGGTTTCACCGGTAATCAACACCGGCGCACTGCTCGCCGCGTGCAGTTCGGCCTCTTTCAGGATCCGCAGCATATTTTTCGACCGGGTGACGATGGCTTTGAAAGCTTCAGCATTGTCCAATTTGGGGACCTGTTTGCGTTTGCCGATGTCCAGAATATCAAACAGACGTTTGCGCTCCAGGGCCCGTTCGATAGAAGAGACCAGATCCTCCTTGGAGATCGGTTTAACCAGATAATCGTAGGCGCCCCTGCGTATGGACTGTACCGCAACCCGTGCCTCGTCGATGGCCGTAACCATAATGCACTCAGTTCGCGGACTGCAGTTTCGAATCGTCTCCAATAGCTCGATGCCGTCCATTTCTGGCATGGTGATGTCGATCAGCGCGATATCGAAGGCGTTGCCGTTTTTAAACAGCCGGGCGGCCCTGACCGGGTCTATTTCAGTAGTCAGGTGTTTATACCCGGCGGTGATCAGCCCCCTGCGAATACTTTCCAGAAAGTCCTGTTCATCATCAACGACGATAATACTGTTTTCCATGACATGATTCCTTTGTTATGATCTCCGAATCACGATGCGGGTTTTTGCGATGCTGCCTCAGCCTGGATTCTTTTGACAGCAATCTCCAGCTGCATGGCGGCGCCTTCCAGCAGATCCAACACTCTCATATTGATCATGTCCTTGCGGGGGTCGGCGACATATATATAACCATGGCTGTTTGTTTCAACACGCAATGGGATCATGGCAAGGGTTTCAAAGCCTGAGTCCTTAAATAATTGAATGATCCTGCCGGTCCGACTGTAATGATGCGTGAAAAGGTGCTTAGTGGTTGAGTTTATATACATGGAGCCGTATTCCGAACAGGTTTGATTTCCGGTCAATCCTGCGGGGCTCTTTTCTTCGTTACATAAGTCACGTGATGGAGATATCGACAACCGGCTGATCGCGTCGTATAATTCCTTCTTAAATCCGGCGAAAAATTTGAGATGAACCTTTTCGATCGGTTCGAGCAGCTGCACGCCGGCGGATGCCAATGCCGTCTGCTCCTGGATCGCCCTGACGAATTCAATCAGCAGGGGCTGCAGGCTGTGCTGACGATAGGCGATTTGAAGAAATTGGAGGGCGGCCTCGAAGGCCTTCTGGTTCAACTTGCGCTCCTTAATTTCCGCCTTTAGCCTGGCTTGGGTTTCAAGCATTTCGTCGGAGTGTTCTCTCAGCAGATTTTCAAGATGATCACGGTATTTGAGCAGCTTTTTTTCGGCCAGTTCGCGTTCTTGTTTTTCTTTTTTAACGGCGGAAATATCACTGTTGCCGGCACGTTTCCCGCGATATCGGCCGTCACTGCCATAAACCGGCTGGCAAATATGATCGATCCAGCGTTCCTGACCATCCCGGCTGACAATGCGATACTCAAAAGACTGGGCTCTTCTGGTAGCCGACTCGTTGACGAAATGCTCGGCAACGCGCTGCCGGTCGGCGGGATGGATGATCTGATTCAGCAGCTGGGGGTTTTGCTGAAATTCTTCAACCCGATAACCTGAAATACGGGCACATGACGGAGACATATAAATGAATTGGCCTTTTTCACTGACCCAGTATTCCCAATGATAAGTAAAGTCCGCCACTGTGCGGTAATTTTCTTTGCTTTCATTGAGCGCTTCGCGGGTTTGTCTGAGCCTGTTGATCGTGTTTTGCGCATGGGATCCGAAGATAACAAATAGACACAACACCGTGATACGTGTATAAATTTCATAAAGGTTCGGTCCAAAGAAAAAAGCAATAAAGTTGTATTGACCAGAAGCAAAAATCTGTAAAATCGAGTCCAGAAACCAGTAGCAAACGGCAATCGGGATACCGGCCAGAATCATAGAATCCATAGCACGGTCTGATCTTTTATTTAACGATATCTTATCGAGGGTTATCGCGTTTTTCATGTTTTGGTCCTCACGGTCTATCTGATGTCGTTGGATTTATGGGCAGAATTACTCGAAAAGTACTGCCTTGCCCAACCTCACTTTCCACCTCGATGCGGCCGCCTAAATCTTGAATCAGATTGTGGCAGACATATAGCCCCAGCCCCGTGCCTCTGGCCGCCGGTTTGGTCGTGAAGAAGGGATCGAAAATTTTGAGCCGTGTACTCTCATCCATACCGCAGCCGTTGTCAGTGATTTCTAAAACGACACCCCCCTTGTCCCCAGCCGGCGTTACGACTAATTCAACGCGCGAATTTTCACCCTCCGCTGCATGGGCGGCATTTACCAGAAGATTGATGAGCAACTGCTCAATGGAATGCGAATCCGAATAAATTTCCGGCAGTTCGGTTGAAATTGATTTTTTGAATATTTTTACCGTCTTATTTAATTCGGCTTGAGTCATGGCCAGCACTTTATCAATCAAAATTGCCAGATCCAGCCAGTTAAACACCCTTATCGAGCCGCCCTGAGAGTATTCACGAAGATTGGATACGAAGGTGCTGATTCTGCGGGAACCGTTTTCGATATTGTCAATGAGCTTCAGGGTGTCCCGACAAAACTCGGCATATGACATATTGCACAGTTCAATGTCCGGGTGTTTAGCGGCATAGTGATCGAGATACGGCAGAATTGCCATTGTGTATTCTCGGAGAATCGGAATGTTGAAAGAGACAAAATTATTGGGGTTATTAATCTCATGGGCTATGCTTGATACCAGGATGCCCAGCGACGCCAATTTCTCACTTTGGATCAGTTGCCGTTCGAATTTTCGGGCCTCGGTTATATCTGTAATACGAATGATCGTGTCGCCGACCTTGCCGTCGCCGCCATTTAAGGGGTACAGGGACACCTGCTCCAGTCTGTCGGGATCCATCACTCCTCTGCGTTCAAAGGTCATATTTTGACCGCCTGAAACTTTCTCCGGGATTTCACACCCGTCACATGGCGCCAACCTGCCTTCGAATGCCTGGTAACAATATTTACCGAGGATGTCCTCGGAGCCATGCAAACGGTAATAATTTTCGGCGGCCTTGTTGATGATAATTACCCGCGAAAACTTGTCGACCAGGATCAGCGGTTCCGAAATACCGTCGAATACCGCCTGCAGCATGGCTTTGCTTTTCTGCAACTGAGCTTCGGCTTGTTTTCGGTCGTCTATTTCGTGCTTGAGTTTTATGTTTGTCATCTGCAGCTTACTGGTGCGCTCCTGCACCCGAATTTCCAAATCATCCTTTGCTTTCTGCAAGGCCTCGCGCGCTCTGGCTCTTTGAATCGCCAGCGCATAGAACTCGGCCACCCGGGATATCGACTCGATATCATCGGTCGTATAATCTTCTTCTTTATTTGCCAGGGCAATTTGTCCCACTAGTGTACCGCCGAGCATAACCGGTACGGAGAGGAAACGTTGAATCGGTATATGCCCATCCGGAATCCCCTCTGCGGCCGGATGTTCCGGTGCTGAATTGGTGAAAAATGGCTTTAACGTATTCAGGCAGTGTCCCCAGAGACCGTCATAGCGGTTATTCACTCCCATGGGTAATGCTATCCTTTTACCCGGGGAAATGGAACAATCGTTTTTCATCATTTCAGAAAGGGTATGCCCAAGATTGTCCCCGGTGACGGAATCGATGGATGATACATAACCATACTTGCTGTTGGTCAAGGCCTTGGCCTGTTCCAAAACGGTATGGGCAATAGCCTGAATGGAAGCCACCGGGGATATCAAGGGTTTATACAGCTGCGAGAGCGCCGCATTTATGCGGGACTCCCGACTGAGTTTTTCCTCAGCTTCTACCCGCTCGATAATACGTGATATCCGTGATGCGATGGCATCGATAAGATTGCGCTCTTCTTTCCGGAAAGGTCCTTCGTCTAGAGGCGGTCTTTCCGCCAGATAATAAACTTCAACGGTTCCGATCTTGTTTCCTCTGACGATGATGCTGCGGGCCTGTTTCCACTCGGTTAATTTGAAGTTCTCCGTTTTATAAACCTGATCGTGTAGCGTCATTCTGGCGCAAGTGATCTCCGGATATAGCCAGGAGCGGGGGATCAATTGAACTGTTCCCTGCATTATGGTATTCGGGGAATTTCCATGTTTTTCAACGAGGCGCGAAATACCGTAAAGACAATTCAGTTCCTTGATCCGTTCATCCAGTTCATAGGTGCGTTGCAGTAACTTTTTCTCAGATTCATTGCGTTTGGTGATATCATGGACAAACGCCCAGATGCCTGTCGGCTTGTTCTCTTTATCCGTTCTTAGATATCCTCTGAGCTCTACCGGGATGATGGAACCATCTTTTCTGCGATACTCCTTTTGATACAACGGGCTGTAGCCGTCTTTCATTAAAAGCGCAAGCATTTCATTCTCAAGCCGGTGCCATCGCTGCGGGGTTATGTCCTTGTAGCTTAGTTTGCCAAGCTCTTCTTTCGAGTATCCCAGCATTCTCCGGTAAGCCCGGTTGGATTCTACTATGATACCGTCCATACCTACCATGGCATAGCCATCCCGACTTCCCTCGTATAAATTGCGATACTTCTTCTCACTTTCGCGCAGATCCGCCTCCATGTGCTTGCGCTCGAGACGGTCGTGATGTTTCCGGATCGCTTCTATCAGAACAAACGGCAGCAGTTGCAGGTATTTCTGGTTGTGATCTTTAATTATGTAATCATAGGCACCGGCTTTGAGTGCTTCCGTTGCGAGATTCTCCGATCCGGCACCGGTTATCAGCACTACCGGCAAACTTATGTTGTGCTTTGACAGCAACCGGCACAGAGAAAGACCCGATATGCCGGGTAGTTTATAATCGGTAACTATCAGATCGATGGATGACGGGTCCGCTTCTATTCTTTTGATTGCCTCCTCGGCCCTTACAAAGTGGGTGATCGCCACGGGAACAGCACTTTTTTTCATTGACCGCCGAAAGGCTATCACATCGTGCTCACTATCCTCGACCAGCACGATACGATGGGGGGTTGACAAATCAGATGGGTCCATATTTTTTACTCCGGTAACTTGCAGATTCGGGTTTGTAACTTGGCACGAATTTTAATTCGCTTCCGGTGGGCGAGAGCTCAAGTCCCCGCCCTTGGGACGATAATAATTATTTGATTGATCCCCCGTCGCTTGCAGCGGGGTGGTTCATTCCGCTTTAAGCGGGGTGATTCACTATTGAGTCGAATTTGAATTCAGCCATATTGAACCCCGACGTTTATGAAGCATATGGGTGAACATCGCTTCGTTAAGGCCGAAATAAATGATTCACGACCAATCTTTAACGCTTGTCCTGAGTTTTTGGGATGGTGAAAAAAAATGTGCTGCCCCTTCCGGTATTCGACTCGACCCGGATGGTGCCGCCCAATTTACCCAGCGCCTTTCTGACAATCGCCAATCCAACCCCTGTGCCTTCATATTCTTCTGTCGTATGAAGTCGTCCGAATACCCGGAAAATCTTCTCCCGGTGGCCTGGCTCAATTCCGATGCCATTGTCGCTGACCCGGAATTCGTAGATTCCAGGTGCCTTTTCCCGCCATCCAAGTTCAACCAGTTTGTTTTGAGAAGTATTGAATTTTACGGCGTTTTCAATGAGATTTTGGAATATTTGCCTCAACAGTACAGGTTCCGCCTCAATCGTCGGCCAATCCTCAGTCATTGCGATTATTACTTCCGCCGGCAAAGAAAGGGAATCAATGGTTTCTTTGAGGAAGGTGCCGGTCCGGATCGATTCAATGGATATTGTCTTTTGGCCGATACGTGAAAGTTCCAACAGATCGTTTACCAGTTCGGCCGCCTTATTACCCGTACGGGCAATTGCATCCAGGTATTGCGCTTGCTCGCTTTTCAGTGATGATGCCAGGTCATCTTTTAAAAAGGAAACATAGTTGTTGATGGCCCGCAATGGGGCCTGAAGATCGTGAGAGACCACATGTGCATATTGCGAAAGCTCCGAATTGACCTCTTGCAGCTCGGCTGCTTTGAACTTAAGATCCTGATGCGCTTTTTGCAAGGCTTGCTCTGCCCGTTGGCGACTCGTGAGTATTTTATTTTCCTTGAATACGGTGATGATTACGATCGATAAGAGTCCGAAAGCCAGGATCAGAAGAAGGATTGAGGAACGGGTGACAAGTTTGTCAAGTCCGGCTTTCAAATCGGATATATCATAGTAGATCTCGATAGCGCCCTGGAACCTATCACCATCCATGATCGGAACATAGGTTTCAACCAGCGAGCGTGATGCATTTCGCCCCTCAAGTGTAGTCTCATTTTTTTCTATGATCTGGGTCAGGGTCTTGCCCCGGCCGACGATATCATGGAAGTATACCTGTTTGTTTATGATTCCGATATCTTCAGGATTGGAAGAAAATATTATTTCTCCGGATTTTGAATAAATCTTCAACCTTTCCAATTGGATGTCTTTTATAATATTTCCCACGTTGCTTAGAAATTGATCCTGGAGCACTGCTTTGCTTATTTCGGTATGGTGATGGACTGACAATGATTTCAAATGATTTGCAACTCTTATGGCACTTTCTCTGACGCTGTCAATTAAAACTCCGGTATAGGAGGGCTGGAGGACCAGGATCATATAGGCCGGCAGCGACGTTGCCAGCAGCGTTGAAACAATAAGAACGTTTCTCAACCCTTTTTGCCGTATAATTTTATTTCCGGTAATTGCTTTTAATATTTTTGCCATATAAATATCTACATAATTCAGGCTGCTATAGATAGAATAGCAGGATTACCCGGGCTGTGATTACTTTTTTTCCATCAGACCTTGGATGCCCGGGGAAGCGTCAAAATAAATGTACTGCCCTGACCGGCGTTCGATTCCACCCGAATCGTGCCTTCCAATAGGGTGGATGCTTTCTTGACAATTGCCAGACCGATTCCCGTTCCATTGTATTCATTGAGGGTGTGAAGCCGTTCGAAAACGCGAAAAATTTGATCTTGATAGTGTTTTTCGAATCCAATGCCGTTATCACTTACCAGAAATTCATATTTTCTTTCGGATGGCATTCGCCATTCAAGCGTTATTGATATTTGGGGTGAATCATTAAACTTGACGGCGTTTTCTATCAGATTTTGAAATATCTGCTTTAAAAGGACTGGATCGGCATCAATGGTCGGCAATTCGTCAGCTGTTGTGATGGTTGTACCGGCGGGCAGGGACATGGAATTAATAAGCTCTCTCAAGAACCTGCCCATGGGAATTGGCTCCATCGAAGCACCGCCCTGGCCGATGCGCGATAGATCCAACAGCCCCTGAACCAGATGGGCAGCTTCGTGGACCGCACGGCCAAGGGCATCCAGATATTTTTTTGGCTCGCCTTCAAGGCCCGTTCCCAGGTCTTCCTTCAAGAAGCTGACATAGTTGTTTATCGCCCTGAGCGGCGCCTGAAGATCGTGCGACACAGCATAGGCATATTGCGATAGTTCCTCATTGGCATCTTTAAGCTCAGCCGCTTTGGCGGATAGCTCCCGGTTAACCTGGCGCAGCTCAACTTCACTTGCCTTTATTCTGGCCGTCCGCTCTGACACCCTTATTTCAAGCTCTTTGTTAGCGGTCATCAAAGCCTCCTCCACCCGGTTAAGATCGGTGATATGCTGAACAAACGGACGATAAACAAAATAATAAAGCACGGGTAACAACAGGATGGTCAGCAGGGTCGCATCAAAAAGAGCCGTCACCCACGTCGAAAAAGGCTTCATCAGTGGGATCAGGAACATGACCAAGGCCTCGGCTAAAAATACACACAATGCAATAAGAACAACCAGGCGAACCTGTGTTTGCACTTGTTTCGAGTTTTGGGATGCCGCCCCCGCCGATGATGGTTTTTGTGCTTTTTGAAAAATCACCGATGGGATGATACCAAATTTGCTCTTGGAATTACCCCTAATTGACTCCCTTGATGCCATATTGTTGAGTTCCCTTATGCCTGAATGAGCCTGATCATGGACCAGGACACATTTTCAAATCCGGGTTCAATGGGTTATATACCTTTTTTTAGGCCTGTAGATACACTAATATTATATCCTGAGCCGAATAAGCCGGAGCCTGCAGCAAATTTTGATCTTCACTTATTCCTGAAATCGGCAGGTACTATATTATATCTTTTTAACAGGTCGTAAAGATCGGCTCTATATTTGTCGGCGATTTTGGCAGCTTTAGTGACATTGCCCCCGGTGAGTTCCATAAGTTGAATCAAATAATCTTTTTCAAAATTTTCGCGGGCCTCTTTAAAGGATATTAAACCTTCATTGTTTATCTTTCGCGCCGGAAGGATCAAATCTTCGGTAATGATATCCTGCAAGGACATAACAACGGCGGATTCTATCGAATTTTCCAATTCCCTGACGTTGCCCGGCCATTCGTAGGCTAACAGCTTTTGCGTAGCGGCCGGTGATAATCCCTTTATATTCTTGTTCATCCGGGCGGCGTATTTCGTTAAAAAATAACTGGCGAGCAATGTAATATCATCTTTTCTCTCTCTGAGCGGAGGGATTTCAATGGCAATAACATGGATGCGATAGAACAGATCCTCCCGGAAATTGCGCCTTTTTACCTCATCTTCTAGGTTTTTATTGGATGCCGCCAGAATTCGGGCATCAACATTAACGGGCCGTCCGCTCCCGCCCAACGGATAGATTTTCTTATCCTCCAATACCCGCAACAGCTTAGCCTGCATGCTGAAGGGCATTTCAGATATTTCGTCGAGAAAGAAGGTGCCTTTATGGGCTTCCAAGAATAGCCCCTTCTTATTGCGGTCCGCACCGGTAAATGCTCCCCGCTCATAGCCAAATAATTCGCTTTCCAATAGTGTTTCCGGAATGGCGGCACAGTTGATGGCCACAAATGGGCCATTTTTTCTGCTGCTTGCAAAATGCAGGCTTTGGGCAATTAATTCCTTACCTGTGCCGCTTTCTCCCTGAATATAAACCACAGATTCAACTTCGGCTGCCTGGATGATTTGAGATTTAACCTTTGCCATTTTATCGCTTTTTCCTATGATGCTGTCGACACTGTATTTCCCCTCAACTATAGATCGAAGCCGTTCTACTTCTCTCGTTAATTCAGAAGTTTTCAGGCAATTCTGAATGTGAGGTAAGAATTCCCTGAATTTCAGGGGCTTGGTTAAGAAACCGCAGGCTCCTTTCTGCATTGCTTCGACCGCGGTTTCAATTGTTGCAAAACCGGTCAGGATAACGATTGGCAATTCCGGCGTTATCTCGTGAATAGCCTGCATGAGCTTCATTCCATCAGGCTGTTCTAATTTTAGATCAATCACTCCCAGGTCGAATTTTTTTTTTTTAGCTAAATTTAAGGCTCGTTTTTTACCCGAGGCCGTGACGACTTTATATCCTTCCCGTTCCAGAAAAGTTTTAATGAGAATCAGAACCTGTTTGTCGTCATCAACCACTAGTATTTCAGTCATCGTTTGGATCCTCAGAATTAGCTCTCAATCTAAAGTCAGTCCGGGCGAGGTAGGCAGAATGAGTACGTCTTGGTTTTGCGGCGGATTGGATAAGGCCAATTTTGCTCCGTGAGCCGGCTGGTTTGCGCCTCAAGTTCTGCGCCGGAAAACAACCGGATAAGTGAGGCAATTCCTATGCCAAATGGTAATTGTTGGGTGCTAATTCATAAAAATTAATAAAATCAATCTCTTAGGGTTGATATTGCTGTCGGCTGAAATATAAGTGGATTTCTATCAATCGTACCTCCATGCCAATTTGGCATATTCTACAAAATAATATAAATAATTTCAGTATATTATGAAAATATATGCCATTTTGGCGCTGAACCATTTTGGAAAATTGTCACGCCTGATACTTTTTGTGGAAAAATATTGTCGCTGCGAGGATGTCTATATATTTAGACATCGGATGCAGGGGAAATCATACGATAATGAACACGATCAGGATCTCCTGAATTTAATATTTATAAATATCAGATAGATATATAAGTTGTGACAATGTGGTATATTATTTGCAATATTTTGCTGAATATGAAGCTCCGGGATTGATTCGGAGAAAGGGAGCTTGCAGCTGGATCACTATAAATTTTATGCAGGGGGTATTTTATAAATGCAGGGATTAAGTCGCCTTTATAAAAAAGTTTGCAACAAACAAAAATCAGCGAACGTCTTTCTTATAGTTTTTGTGATATTGGTCTTTAATTCAGGCTCCTTGGAGAACGCTTATGCCCACAGGGAGTATACTCCGGTATTTAACGACCGCTATGGTACCAGCGGAACTGAAGGCGGCTCGGCCTTGGGGAGCTGCAACACGTGCCATGTTCAGTTGGACGGAAAAGGTGGTTACAACCCATACGGGCTTGATTCCAAAGCAGCAGGCATGAAAAACGACGTCGTCGGTGCTCTGGTTGCACTAGAAAACACCGACTCGGATGGTGATGGTTTCACAAATCTGGATGAAATCACTGCCGGTACATTTCCCGGCAATGCAGGCAGCAAGCCGGCTGCCGCCAGTTCGCCTCCGGCAGCCAATGCCGGAGCCGATCAGACGGTGCAGGAAGGCGCTCTGGTGACCCTCAACGGCTCCGGTTCCAGCGACCCGGACAATGACATTGCCTCCTATCATTGGATCCAGACTTCCGGGGGAGCAGTCAATCTCTCGAATGCATCTGCGGTGCAACCGACTTTCACAGCGCCAGCCGGCGGCGGGTCGTTGACCTTTCGGTTAACCGTCACCGATAGTGAAAACAATCAGGACACGGATACCTGTGTTGTCACTATCGTTGCGGTCGCCTATCCGCCAACCGCTAATGCGGGGCCGGATCAGACCGTGGATGAGGGCGCCTCAGTCACCCTGAACGCCTCCGGTTCAACCGATCCGAACGGCGATATTGCCTCTGTTTTATGGGAACAGACCGCTGGAACGTCCGTAACTCTTTCCAATGCGGCGGCTATGCAGCCGACCTTTACGGCTCCGAATGTCGGTTCCGGAGGCGGCTCTCTGACATTCAGGCTGACCGTTACCGACAGCACGGGTCGCCAGGACACGGATACCTG
>Ga0055473_10000005_pt1 | contig 19304 bp, 19 predicted proteins | sample Muzzi_CordA_D2_FD_57679 | JGI IMG/M metagenome (GOLD analysis project Ga0055473, IMG submission 57679) | Wetland microbial communities from San Francisco Bay, California, USA, that impact long-term carbon sequestration - Muzzi_CordA_D2 | ecosystem: Environmental > Aquatic > Marine > Wetlands ... | reverse complement strand
AGCGCAGCAGAGCCTCGGACTTGACCTGATATTCCGACGGCAGCGCCTTGTAGTAGGGCGTGAAGCTGTCAACCGAATGGGTCGGGTTGGACAGCACATGACGAACTGTGTCGTACCGAAGCGTGACCCAGCCTCTGAGCGGCGGACTCCAGTGGATCGGCGCCGTGTCGCGCAGCTCGGCAAGTCGGACGTAAGGGCTGACGCGGAATTGCGGATCCTTGGGGTCGAGATAAGCGGACGCTGGCATCGAACCTGCTCCTACTCGGCGGCTTCGGCTTGTGGTGTTTCCCAATCGACGGTGGTGCGGCGCATGTAGTCGGTGAACCACATCGGGTCGGCGCGGTAGGTGGCAGAGCCGTCGGCGTGGATCCGCGCGACGGCCCGCCGGGACGACAGGCAGAACATGTGCACGCTCATTGGCATGCCGCCGGTATGGCAGTAGCCGACCTCGATCTGGCAGTCGACGACCATCGACGAGCCCATGAAGCCCATCGCGCCCATGCCGATGGTATTGCCGATCTCGCGCAGCTCATCCTCGAGCGCGGCTATCTTCGGATCAGGGTGGTGCGAGCCGACGGGGCGGAGGCAGGCGGCCTGCTTGCCGAGCACCATCGTGGTGTCCTTCGAGCCGCCAAGGCCGACGCCGACGATGGCCGGCTGGCAGGCGAGGCCGCGCTTGCCGAAGCCGATCAGGGTGTCGAGGTAGAAGCGCTTGATGCCGTCAATGCCGTCGCCTGGGAAAAGCATGCGGTAGTCGGAGCCGAACAGGCCGCCCTTGTGCACGGTGATGAGGTCGACCCAGTCGGCATCGGGATGGAAGCTGTACTCGATCTCCGGTGCGTTCATGCCGACGTTGTTGTCGTGGTCGGTGCGCCACAAGGGATGCACACGGTTGGGGCGCAGCGGCACGTTGTGGGTCGCGCGCGCGGTGGCGCGGCGTAGAGCGGTTTCAAGTGCGATCGGCCCGCCTTCGATCTGCGCCTCGTTGCCGATCTTGACGTACCAGCGCGGCACGCCGGTGTCGCCGCACATGGCGCGGCGGTCTTCCTCGGCGGCCTTGTAGTTGTCGAGCATGGCGCGGATGACGAAGGCGGACAGCTCGCCGCTCTCGGTGTCGGCCAGTTTTTCGAGGCCTGTGAGATAGTCGCGCGGGATTTCGATGGCGGCCTTGGCCATCAACTCTTCCGCGGTCGACTGGAGGGCATTGATCGGGATCATGGGGTGTCACTCCGCAGCCGTGGGGGCATCCTTCAATATGGTCTCTCCCGGTGCGACGATCGAGAACACAACGGGCGCGTTGGTGACCGCGAGGTCGCCCGGCTCGGCCTGACGGACGACCGTATAGGTCGAGGTGGCGAGGTCACCCGCTTCGGGATAATCCTCTCTGAAATGGGCGCCGCGGCTGTCGAGGCGGGCGAGGGCGGCGGTTGCGATGGCCTGTGAGACCTCGACCTGGGAGCGCAGATTGAGCCAGTCGTGCCAGGTCAGGTTGAAGGCGCGATCAGTGTCCGGCAGGCCGGTTGCCAGGAGCTCCGACTCGATATCAGAGAGTTTGGCGAGACCGCGCCTCAGGCCGGCGGCACCCCGGATCACACCGACGTCGTCCCACATCGCGTCGAGCAGTTTTTCGCGTAGACCATTGAATGCGGTGTCATGGCGGCTCGCGGACGTGCGGAACGGATGGCAGGCGCGCTCGATTTCGGCTACAACGTGGTCCTCGTCGAAGGAACGCCAGTGCGGATTATCGGTGATGAACGCCGCCATTGTCTCGCCGGCGATGCCACCGAACACGGTCGAGTTGGCGACGCCGTTGCCGCCGAGCCGGTTGGCGCCATGCACGCCGCCCGCGTCTTCGCCCGCGACGAAGAGGCCGGTCAGCTCCGTCGATGTGTCGGTGCCGCACATGAGGCCGCCCATCAGGTAGTGCGCGGTCGGCACGACCTCGACGAGATCATGCACGAGGTCGAAGCGGCAATCGGCGCAGCGCTCGACCATACCCTTGAACTGGCGCGCGACCATGTCGGGGTCGAGGTGGTTCATCTTGATGTAGAGGCCGCCGTGCGGTGTGGTGTGGCCGGCGCGCATTTCGGCATACATCGCGCGCGAGACGACATCGCGGGTGGCGCGCTCAAGCTTGGGGTCGTAGCGCTCCATGAAGCGCTCGCGCTTGCCGTTCAGGAGATGGCCGCCAGCGCCGCGCAACCCTTCTTCGAGCACGGTGCCGGTCATCCTGGTGTCCGGCCCGGCGAGCAAGCCGGTCGGGTGGAACTGCACCATTTCCATGTCGCGCAATGGCAGGCCCGCGCGCAAGGCCATGGCGAGGCCGTCCGTCGACTTGTCGCCCGAAGGCGTGTGATAGCGGTACATCGTCGGGCCGCCGCCGGTGCCCAACAGGATGGTCTTGGCCTCGACCAGCCTGAAGGCGCCGGTGCGGACGTCAATCATCAGGACGCCGGCGACGGCTTCTCCAGACTTGTCGGGAATGAGAGCGACCGCGCGATGCTCTTCGAGCCGGTTGATCGGCCGTGCCCAGATCTGTTCCATCAGGCGGCCGATGATTTCGATGCCGGTCAAGTCGCCCTTATGGACCGTGCGATCGAAGGTCTGACCGGCGAAGGCCTTGCCATGCAGAGTGCCGTCGGGATTGCGATCGAAAAAGCAGCCGATCTCGTTCTCGAGTTCGCGGATGCGCTCGATCGCGGTGGTCACGAGCGTCCAAGCGAGATCCTGGTCGGGCAGCCACTTGCCGCCCTCGATCGTATCCATGAAATGGCGCTCGACGGAGTCGGCGGGATGAACGGCGACGTTGTAGCCGCCCTGCACCATGCGGGTGCAGCCGCACTTGCCCAACAACCCCTTGGTTGCGATCGTGATCGAGGCGTGTGGTGCGGCCTGATAGGCATGCAGCGCTGCGAACAGGCCGGCGCCGCCTGAGCCAAGTATGAGAATATCGGTTTGCTGACGCTCCAGCATGTCTCCTCCAACCGGCGCAGGCTCGCGCCGCGGCATTCTTATATGATCCGCACGACGAACAAGGCCGCGATAACCAGCGCGATCACGATTGCGGTCATGGCGGCGCGCTTCTGGCCCGGCCGCCAGGGCAGGTTCTCGATCAACATCAGGCGTATGCCGCCGAGCATATGCACCGTGAGCAGGAACACGAGGCCCATTTCGGCAAACTTGACGCCGGTCGACTCAGTCCAGCGCAGGAAACCGCCGAGGGCCGCCTCGCCTTCGATGGCCAGACCAAGCGCGAGAAAGTGAAGTGGTAGGAAGCAGGCCAGCAATATGCCGGACACACGATGGATCAGCGCGGCGGTCCACAGACCGTCATGTCGGTAGGCGGTGTTTCGGCGTCGTTCGATTGGCAGGCTCACAGCGCACCTCCCGGCATGACGACAGCGATGACGGCGCGCATGCCGAGTGCGAAAAGGAGAGCGGCGAGAGCGCCGCTCGCGATCGAGGCCGTCGTGCGGCTGAGGTCCGCCCATTCGCGCAGGACGGTGCGTACGCCGATCGCGCCGTGGATCGCGGCGAGCAGAACGAACAGGCCGTAAAACAGTGCCCAGCCGACGCTGCCTTGGGTGCGCGCAAGGATATCGCCGGCCTTAAGCCCGTTGCTGGTGGCATAGAAGATCACGAAGACATGCGCCAGGATGAGCGGGATCATCAAAAACGCGGTGACGCGCTGGAGGATGTAGAGGCGGAGTTCCGTCATCCGATTTCTCCGCGAATGAACGCCTTCATGCTCAGCCGCTTGAGACCGGCGATGGCGGCGGTCGGATTGAGCGCCTGCGGGCAGTGCTGTTCGCAACTCTGATGGGAATGACAGGCGTGGCAGCCGCCGTCGCGGGATATGGCGGCAAGGCGCTCCGAATTGGCGGTGTCACGGGTGTCGTTGGCCAAGGTCCACGCGCGGTTGAGCGCGGCCGGGCCGAGATAGTCGGAGTTCCATCGGACGGTGTCGCAGGCGGCGAAGCAGACGCCGCAGTTGATGCATTCGATCCCCGCGTCCGCGGCCTGGCGCGCCGGCATGTCAGGCTTGATGCGCGCGACGTCATCGTGTCTCGTGGCGCTGCCGGTGAACACGCCGTCGGCCTGCTGCCACTTCTCGAAGAAGGGCGTCATGTCGACTGTCAGGTCCTTGATGACGGGCATATTGGCGAGCGGAGCGATTTCCAGTTTGCCGTCGCCAGCGACTTTGGAAACGTGGGTGCGGCAGGTCCACCGCGGGCGGCCGTTGACGGTCATGGCGCACGAGCCGCACATGCCGACGCGGCAGGCAAAACGATATGAGACCGTCGGGTCGATGTGGCGCTGGATCCAGGTGACGACGTCGAGGACAGTTTGGTTATCGCGGCGCGGCACCTCGAATGGTTGGTAACGGCCTTCATCGCCGCCGCGCCAGACCCTGACTTCGAGCTGGCTGTCGCGCGCGTCACGATCGACGCTCATTACTCGTTTCCCCTTGTTATGGTTTCGTTCCCGTTCGCCAAGCGATATCGGGTCTTGCCGTCTTGAGCGACATTTTTATTGCGCGTTGGTTGCCAGATCCGTCGGTCCGGGCGGACGCCGTCTCAAAAGACGACGACCGATCGGATCGACTTGCCTTCGTGCATCAGGTCAAAGCCCTTGTTGATGTCCTCGAGCGGCAGCGTGTGCGTGATCATGGGGTCGATCTGGATCTTGCCTTCCATGTACCAATCGACAATGCGGGGCACGTCGGTCCGGCCGCGAGCGCCGCCGAACGCCGTGCCACGCCAGGAGCGACCCGTGACGAGCTGGAACGGTCTGGTCTTGATCTCCTTACCGGCGCCGGCGACGCCGATGATGATGCTTTCGCCCCAGCCCTTGTGGCAGGCCTCAAGCGCCGTGCGCATGACGTCGACATTGCCGATGCACTCGAAGGTGTAGTCTGCGCCCCCACCTGTCAAATCGACGAGGTGGGCGACAAGATCGCCGTCGACCTCGGTCGGGTTGACGAAGTGCGTCATGCCGAACTTCTCGCCCCACTCCTTCTTGTCCGCATTGGTATCGACGCCGACGATCATGTTGGCGCCGGCAAGCCTGAGGCCCTGGATGACATTGAGGCCGATACCGCCCAGGCCGAACACGACGGCGTTGGCGCCCGGTTCCACCTTGGCCGTGTTGATGACCGCTCCGATGCCGGTGGTGACGCCGCAGCCGATGTAGCAGACCTTGTCGAAGGGGGCGTCCTCGCGGATCTTGGCAAGGGCGATCTCGGGCACGACGGTGAAATTGGAAAACGTCGAGGTGCCCATGTAGTGGAACACGGGCTTGCCATCGAGCGAGAACCGGCTGGTTCCGTCGGGCATCAGGCCCTGGCCCTGGGTGACGCGGATCGACTGGCACAGGTTCGTCTTGGGATTGAGGCAGTATTCGCACTCACGGCACTCGGGCGTGTAAAGTGGGATGACGTGATCACCTTTCTTGAGGCTCTTTACGCCGGGTCCGACATCGACCACGACGCCGGCGCCCTCATGGCCGAGAATGGCTGGGAAAATTCCTTCCGGATCGGCGCCCGACAGGGTGAACTCGTCCGTATGGCAAATGCCGGTGGCCTTGATCTCGACCAAAACCTCGCCCGCGGCCGGGCCCTGAAGGTCGACGTCCACGATTTCTAATGGTTTGGCCTTGTCGATGGCGACGGCTGCCCGAGATTTCATCGGTCATTCTCCCTGCGATAGTCATGACTTGTCGGTTGCAACAGACTATGGCAGCGCGGCCGCGCAAGGGGAAGGTGGGGCGGCCAAAAAGATAGGCGCGCATGGAATGTTTGCGCGCCTTGCGAGGCCTGATCATGCCAGTATTTGGAACGCTTCGAGCGTTCTATTTGAGGCCCCAGATCTCCACGAGGCCTTCGCCATTGAGGTTCACGCTTGTCTTGTAGCGGACCTTGATGTCCTGCACGAAGCGGCCGTCGAGCGTGAACTCCTTGGTCGTCGTTCCATAGGCGATTTTGTCGCTGACCGGAATGATTTGGGTCTTGCCGTTGGGATACAGCACCTCAAGGCGGTAAATGTGAACATCGTGCCGCTTGATCGTCAGCCGCAGCGCGCGGAGGCGACCCGCGTTCCGTCCAACCTTGATGACTTCGGTGGTCGGCTGGAACATCGGCGGTGTGCGTGAGGCAAGCAATGTCCAACCGAGCTGACGCTCCCGGCTGCGACCTTGCGGGCGCCGGCGCGGTGATGGACTGCGATTGCCGGCGAGGTCGGCGTAGAGTTCCAGCGTGGCGCTTGGGCCGCGGCGGCGGGATCGCGCGACGATCTCGACTTCGCGGACGAACCTTGGCGGGCCGAAGTCGATCACGCGGCTGACGTCGCCACGGCCCATGCGTGCGCCGATTTCTATCGGGTCGGTCTGACCGTTGCCGTAGATCACTCTCACCTGGCGGACGCGTGCGCCGTTATCTGTGGTTCTCAGGACGAGTGCACGGATCAGGCCGACCCTGCGCCCGATCGGGATCCGCATCGGCGTGGTCCTGTCGCCAAGACGAATGCGCGTCACGCGATCGAACCCGCGCGGTTCCCCGTTTGCGTCCAGTTGTGGCGACGCGGATAGTCTTGCGCGCGGGCTGCTCGGCCTCGCCTGATGACCAAGCACCTCGATGCCTGCGCGTCGGCGTCCGCGGCGTGGTCGGATCCGAAGGCTGACACGATCGACAAAGCGGCCACGCCGATCGAGCAGCAAGGGCGGCGTCGGCCGGTCGACGGACAGCCAGTCGTTGGTCGGGAAGACCTTCTCGGTGCCGTCGCCGAAAATCACGATGATCTCGCGGACGAAGACATCGCGCCCGGTTGCGGCAACGCGGATCGCATCGAGGCGACCAGCCCGACGCCCGACGGAAACCGAGAGCTCCCGTTGACGCAGCGAGAAGCGCTCCTGCGCGACCAATTCGAACTTCAAGGGTGGCGGCACAAAGCGACGACCGCTCAGGGCAACGATGGCGCGCCGCTTTTCACCCGGCACGGTTCGATAAGTCGCATCGACGGTGGTGATGCGCCGCCCGCGACCGGGGAGGTCGACAACAATGGCGTTCCGTTGGGGGCTCGTCGATTGGCCGACCGCAATGGTTTCACTTTCGCCGTTTGCAAAACCGACCTTGACTTCTACGACGCGTATGTTCGCCCGTTCAGCCGCGAAAACCAGGCTCGAGAAGCGGCCTTTGTCAGGGCCAATCAGGAAAGTATCGGTCTCTCGCTGAAATTTGGCTATTTCCTCGCCGAGTGGGACCAACCGCTCGTCGGGCTGAGGCGCCCCGCGCTGCGCGTGGGCAGCAGGGGCGATCGCGACCAAGATTAGTGCGACGAGTGCTGCGGAGAGGGGATGTCTCATTCGTTTTTCCTCCTTTAGCGTTGTTTTTTTGCGGGTTTGGTCAACCCGGTTCTTTCGATTGCGTCGCCGATGAGGTCGATAGAGCCGATCGACCATCGTCTACAGTTGGCGTTAAACCTAACGAAGGTTCTTGGCGTCGATGCGACGGAAGCCAGCGTACGCAAACTGACCTGTGGAACACTTGGATTGGGTTCAGGAACAACTGTGGCGGCTATCGCGCGCTCGGGACTCTGTTGTCGCAGTGGGTAATGGTTCCGCCCGCGTCCGATTGGCTCTAGATTGGCGTCCGACGCCGACGCGCGATCGATCCAGGGATCGGCGCGGCTCGGTCAACAAGAACCGCTCACGAGCGGACATCCGAGGGGAGTGTGATATCCATGGTTGCCGCCAATCCATCCGCCACATCGGACGGTGCCGTGCAAACGGTCGTTGCGATTCTGCGCCAACGGTTCGGCGACAGGGTGCAGACCGGCGAGGCGATGCGCCGGCAACACGGGCACACCCTGACATGGATCGAAAATCAGCCGCCCGACGTCATTGTCTGGCCGGAAAGCACTGAGGAGGTCGCCGAGATCGTTCGGATCGCCAGTACGCATGGCGTGCCGATGATCCCGTTCGGCGCGGGCACCTCGCTTGAAGGACACGTCAACGCGCCGCAAGGGGGCATTTCGCTCGATTTTTCGAACATGACCCAGGTTCTGCAGGTCAATGAGCGCGATCTCGACTGCGTGGTGCAGCCCGGAATTTCGCGCAAGGCCATCAACGACTACCTGCGCGATACGGGGCTGTTCTTTCCGATCGATCCAGGCGCCGAGGAGGCCACGCTCGGCGGCATGGCGGCAACGCGCGCGTCGGGCACCAATGCCGTGCGCTACGGCACCATGCGCGAGAACGTGCTCAATGTGACCGCGGTCATGGCCGACGGCTCAATCGTGCGAACGGCAGGCCGGGCGCGCAAATCGGCCGCCGGTTATGACCTGACGCGCCTGCTGGTCGGTTCGGAGGGCACGTTGGGGATCATTACGGAGCTGACGGTCAGGCTCTATGGTATTCCGGAGACGATCCTGGCAGCGGTGTGCCCGTTCAAGTCGATCGAAGGGGCGTGCAATACCGTGATTCAGGCGATCCAGCTCGGCCTCGGGCTGGCGCGCATCGAGCTTCTCGATGAAATGCAGGTGCACGCGACCAATGTCTACGCCAAGACGACCTACGAGGAATGTCCAACGCTTTTTTTGGAGTTTCACGGCTCGCCGGTAAGCGCGCGCGATCAAGTCGAGCAGTTCCGGGAGATCGCCGAGCTGGAAGGGGCCGTGCGTTTCGACTGGGCCGAGCGCGAGGAAACGCGGCGGCAGATGTGGAAGGCGCGGCACGACGCCTACTGGGCGGTGCGCTCGACCTGGCCGGGTCACGAAACGCTCGCCACGGATGTCTGCGTGCCCATCTCGCGGCTCGCGGAGTGCGTACTCGAAACCAAGAAGGACATCGAGCAGCACGGTCTCATCGCCCCGATTGTGGGCCATGTTGGCGACGGCAACTTCCACACCTCGCCGGTGTTCAAGCCGGATGATCCGGATGCGCGCAAGAAGATCGAGGACTTCGTGGGCCGTCTCGCCGAGCGGGCCATCGCGATGGAGGGTACGTGTACCGGCGAGCATGGCGTCGGCCAGGGCAAGATCAAGTACTTGAGGAGCGAGATCGGCGCCGGGGTCGACGTGATGCGCCAGATCAAGCAGGCGCTCGATCCGCAAAACATTCTCAATCCCGGAAAAATCGTGCCGCTCTGAATAGGCCCGAGAGACGGTGCGCGAGGTTGAATTGGGGGCCGGCTTGAGCCGTCTCGTCGCGAAATGGATAAAATTCGAACGACTGGCTTAAGCCGATAAATACCGACGTGCGCGATACTCTCCACCATCTCTAGGAAAAGGATGACGGGGATGGTGGTTCGCCAGAAAAAGGACGTCATTCCGCCGGTTGTGTTCTATTGCGCGGCCGGCGGGATGGTGGCGTTCATAACGCTGGTTTTCGCGGTGCGGTCTGTGTTGATCAAGGATCCGACGCCGCATTGCTCGCTGCGATACGTGCAGGCAAACGTGCTGCCATACGCCACCCAGGATGGCAAGCCGCTCAAGATCGTGGACATCCAGGCACAGCTTCTCGAACGAGACTGGGGGCTTGATCCCAATGGCCGCCTGCTCAAGGTTGCCAACGGGCCGGAACCCGCCGCGATGGAGATCGCGTTGCCGGCCGGCGGCAAGCAGGGCGGCACGAGCGACAATCCGGTCAGCGGGGTCGGGTTCAAGTGGATGCCGAGCTTTTTGCGTAAGGCGTCTAGTGCCTGTGTGACCTACAACGTTTGGGTGCCGGCCGACTTCCCTTACAAGCCGGGTGGGGTACTTCCCGGCCTGTTCGGAGGCGATCCGAGGGCGGCGGCCAAGGGCGGCAACCAGCCATTCTTCTCGGTGCGGCTCAAGTGGCTGGAGAATGGTGGTCTCGGCTATCAGCACATCGGCGGGCAAAAGCGTCGCAACACGGTGCAGCGCGCCATCTCGAATGGCCAGATCAAGCTACCGCGCGGTCGCTGGGTGAGCTTTGCCGAAGAGATCAAGCTCAACACGCCGGGCAAGAACGACGGCGTGCTCAGGATCTGGGTCGACGGTGAGCTGGAACTCGAAGCCGAAAACCTGTCATTCCGCCAGAACAAGAGCCTCAAGTTCACCGGCGTCTGGGCGGATACGCATTTTGTCGAGCCTGGTACGGTCGCCTGGGCGCCGGCGCCCAAATCGACGCGGATCAAAGTGACTCCGCTGATCGTGCGCTGGTAGGCGCAACCCAATATTGCTCGGCTGATGGCGCGACCCGTGTCACGCGGACCGCGCCATCGCCTTTAATGCTTCATGTGTCCTGGGGTCGATTTCGACACCGTCGCGGGCCGCCGCTTCGCGCAGCGCGATGCGACGCGAGCCGGGCAGTCTCGCGTCGCCGTTGTCCTGAAATGCATCACTCAGGGTTGCCATCCGATCGAGGAAGACCTCGCGCCCGGCGAATGCGTCCGGGTCAATCGCGACCAGGAGCTGGCCGACGCCTGGCGGGCCGCCCTTGTCGTCGAAGAATGAGCTGGCTTCGAACGAGAAGTTGGCGCCGGTCAAGGTCACTGCCAGGACTTCGACCATGAACGCAAGCGCTGCACCCTTGGCTTCGCCGATTGGCAACAGGGTTCCGCTGAGCGCCTTTTTCGCGTCCGTCGTTGGCTGGCCGTCCTGGTCGGTGGCCCAGCCTTCCGGGATCGGTTCATTGTTTTGTGCGGCGCTCAGGATCTTGCCGCGCGCGACCTGCGACAGTGCAAGGTCGACGACGGCGGGCGGCGCGTTGCGCTGAGGTGTGGCGAAGGCGATCGGGTTGGTGCCGAACAGTCGCCGTTTGCCGCACCATGGCGCCATCGCATCAGGCGTATTGGCAAAGGCGAGGGCGACGAGGCCGGCTTCGGAGAGGCGCTCGACGTGGCGGCCCAGTACACCGCAGTGGTGCGAATGCATGATGCCGGCGGCGGCGATGCCGGTCGCGCCTGCGCTCGCAGGCAGCAGTTCGATGGCGCGATCGAAGGCGGGATAAGCGAAACCGCCAAGTGCGTCGATCATGAGCGCGCTCGATCGTGTCGTGGACACCTCCGGGACGGCATGGCCGTCCACCTTCCCGGCGCGGGCCTGCTGGGTGTAGCTCGGCACGCGCGTCAGGCCGTGACCCTTCTGGCCGTCGACCTCGGCCTGGACGAGTGCGCGGGCAACGCTGCGGGCGTTGGGTTCAGTTGTGGCGGCCGCGATGAAGGCGCTCGCGACGAGGTCTTCGAGTTCACGGATCGGCAGCTTCATGATGGCGCCGATCCTGTCGTGATTCCGCCGCAGACATAGAGCGCCTGGCCGGTGGTGAAGCCGGCATCGTCGGACAGGAAGTAGGCGGTTGCAGTAGCGATCTCTTCGGGTTGGCCAAAACGGCGCATCGGGACTTCGGCGACAAGTTCGGCGCGAGCCTGAGACCCTTCGGGATAGCCGATCCGGATCATGTCGGTCTCGATCGGGCCGGGGCCGATCAGGTTGACGGTGATGCCGTCGGCAGCCGTCTCGAGCGCAATCGTCCGGGTCATGCCGAGCAGGCCGGCTTTGGTCGCCCCATAGATGGCACGGCCGGGTTTGCCGAGTGCTGCCCGGCTGCCGATGTTGACAATGCGGCCGAAGCGGGCTTTCCGCATCGCCGGGATGGTTGCGTGCATGACCTGGAATGCTGCCCTGAGGTTGATCGCAACCATTGCGTCGAAGTCGTCCAGCGTCGCGTCCGCAAGCGGCTTGTTGCGTGCCAGGCCGGCATTATTCACCACGCGCAGAGGATGATGTTCGGCAACGATCTGCTCAAGCGTGGCGGCCGTCGCGGCCTGATTGGCGAGGTCGACAGGGTAGAATGGGCCGTCGAAGCCCTCCGGTCGGGTCCGCGCGATCCCGACCACCTTGTGGCCTTTGGCCTGGAGGTTGTGCGCGATCGCCGCGCCGATACCCCGGCTCATGCCGGTGACCAGGGTTACGGGTGGGGACTGGGACATGCGTGGCGATGCCTTTCGGTTGAATTAAGGGGGCACAATCGGCCTGACCGGCCGCCCACTCAGTCGAGCTCGAGCCGGTGGCGAAGATCGGCGAACAGCTCGGCCTTCAACTCCATGCCGATGCCCGGGATGTCGTGCAGTTGCGTCCTGCCGCCCTCGACTGGAATCGCATCGGCAAAGCCGCCGTAGGGCTGGAAAACGTCGGGGTAGCTTTCCGAACCGCCAAGCTGCAGACCGGCGGCCATGTTGAGGCCGAGTTGGTGGCCGCCGTGAGGAACAAACCGTCGTCGGCTCCAGCCGGCGTCTTCGGCGTCCTCGATGATGCGCAGTGTTTCGGTCAGCCCGTAGCACAACGATGGATCCGGCTGTAGCCAGTCCTTATGCGTTCTCAGACCGCCGTGGCGCAGGAGGTTGCGGAAGTCCTGCCTCGAGAACAGGTTCTCGCCCGATGCGATGGGTGTCGCGATGTGTTCGGCAAGAACGGCGTGGGCCAGATAATCAAGTGGATCGCAGGGTTCCTCGAACCAGCCGAGCCCGAACTCGTCACACATGCGGCCGTAGGCGAGCGCTTCCTCGAGCGGAAGCCGGCCGTTGGCATCGACAGCGAGGTCGGCACTGTCGTCGAGCAGTTCCAGCACCCAGGCAATGCGCTGGCGGTCGGCATCGAGATCGGCGCCGCCGACCTTCATCTTGACGAGCTTGTAGCCGAGTTCGCGACAGCGGCGCATCTCGGCCTGCAGGCCTTCCTTCTCCTTGCCGGGGTAGTAGTAGCCGCCGCCCGAGTAGACGAGAACGCGGTCATCGTAGCGGCCTTCGTTGTAGCGCTCGGACAAGAGCCGCCATAGCGGTTGTTGGGCGATCTTTGCGATGGCATCCCATACGGCCATATCGATGGCACCCGCGGCAACCGCGCGGTCGCCATGGCCGCCGGGCTTTTCGTTGCTCATCATGGCCGCCCAGACCGCGCGCGGGCTCAGGTTGTCAGCCGCTTCGTCGATCAGCGTCGCGGGATCGGCTTCGAGGACGCGGGGTGCGAGCCGCTCGCGGATGATGCCAGATTGCGCATAGCGGCCGTTCGAACAGAAGCCGTAGCCCGTGACGGGCTGACCATCGCGAATGACATCGGTCTCAATCGCGGTGACGCTGATCGTCATCTTGTCGAACGAGATCACGGAATTGCGCATCGGCGAGGGAATTGGCGCAACGGCGTCCCGAATGGCAATGATGCGCATGAGATGGTCCTGGGATAGGGGTGCCGCACGTCAACACCAATAGTGGTGACACGCCGGGCACCAGTTATGGTCCTGGCAGTTTGCCAGTCTCAGGGCTCGCTATCAATGTTTGATGGCCGTAGCGCCAAGGACCCAGCGTTGCATTGGGCGTAGAGCGGTGCTGGCTTGTTTGCCGCGGGTCTACGCGCTGCGGTAGAGTTTTGTCAGCACGAATTCGCGGTGGCCGAGGGCTTCAGCCGCGGTGAAGCGCCCGTTGGCGGTTCGGACTATCATATCAATCAGCGCGTCGCCGGCATCGTCCAGCGTCATCTCGCGGCGCAAAATGCCGGTGACGTCGACATCGATGTGTTCAGACATGGTTCGCACGGTGCGCGGGTTGGCCGAGATCTTGATGACGGGCAGGATGGGATTGCCGATGATGTTGCCCTGGCCGGTCGGGAAGGTGTGGACGACGTAACCCCCCGCCGCCATCAGCGTGACGCACTCGGCCGCAGCCGAAGACGTGTCCATGTAATACAGGCCCGCGCCCTTGGTCGGTGCTTCGGCGGGCTCGAGCACGTCGATGTAGCGGCAGGACCGGCCGATTTTTTCAAGGTTGCCGAGCGCCTTCTCCTCGATTGTCGTCAGGCCGCCGGCAATGTTGCCCTTGGTCGGCTGGCTGTCGGAGAGGTCGTCGACCTTGTGGGCCTCGATCACCTCATCCTGATAGGCCTGCCAGACCTTGAACCACTTATCGCCGATCTCCTTGTTGATCGCGCGCTCGCGGCAGATGTGTTCGCCGCCCGTAATCTCGCTCGTTTCGCCGAACACGCCGTGGATGCCCTTCGGGATCAGCTTGTCGTACATGTTGCCGACCGTGGGGCATGAACCGAGGCCGGTTGTCGTGTCGCTCTCGCCGCACTTGGTAGAGACCCAGAGCTCCGAAATATCACATTCCTCGCGCTCGAGCTCGGAGGCCCACTGCACGTATTCCTTGGCCTGGCGCGACGCCCTGGCAATGGTGTCGATGTCGCCGTGCAGCTCGATGCCGAAGCCGGTGACCGGCTTGCCGGTCTTCTTGATGCCGTCGACCACGCGCTGCGTCCAGCCTTCCTCGATGCCGACCACAACCACGGCAGCCACGTTCGGGTTGGAGCCCGTGCCGATGATGGTGCGGAAGAAGAGATCGAGGTCGGCGCCGAATTGCAGGCGGCCGTACGCATGCGGAATCGCCAGCGTGCCCTTGATGTTGTTTGCAACCGCCTCGCAGCAGGCGTTGGAAATGTCGTCGAGCGGCAAGATGATGACGTGGTTGCGCACACCGACCCGTCCGTTTTCTCGACGCCAGCCGTGAAACTTCAGATTGGATGATTTGCCGTTCTTGGCTTTCGACTTCGATTTGGATTTGGCCATGGTTTCCGGTGTCCGCTCAAGGTGTCGTCGGCCGTGACGCTCCGGCTGGCAGCGTTCGGTGCACCAGCCGCGAGCGCAGTCGGCGCATTACCATTTTTTAGTTTTCAGATTGTGGGTGTGGACGTGCTCGCCCTTTTTGGCGCGGCCCGTCATAACGCCGACATCCTCCCCGTATTTGATAACCGTATCACCGGCCTTCAAATCGGTCAGAGCCACCTTATGGCCGATCGGGATGTCATCCTTGGCGGAAAGGTTGGTTGTGGAATCATCCTCGGTGATCACACCGAGCATCTTGGTGCCAGCCTCGAGATCTTCCACGACCACGACACCGACATTGTCCTTCGAATTGTGGACAAGGAACTGCGGGATTTTTCCCAATTTGTTTCTCTTCGCCTTCCCTTGTTTGCGCTTCTTTTGAACGCTCACCAGGTATTTCCCTAGACTGAGGCCGCTTTGGACTTCAACGTTGTACACTAGGTCTTATATAAGACGTAGGTGTGCGCGTAAAGTGGCGACAGGAACGTGAAACATCAATAATAAAGCGAAGTGAAAACTTCACCGCAGGGTTGGAACATTGAGGGGAAGCAAGAGTGGTTACGCCCTGGGCGGCCACGACCACAAACCGCTTTACGCGCAGGTGCGCGATCTCATACGCGATAATATTCAAAGGGGTGACTGGGGTCCGGGGAAGTTGTTGCCGAACGAATTCGAGCTCGGTCGGCAGCTCGGCGTCAGCCAGGGAACCGTTCGCAAGGCGCTCGATCTTCTCGCGCGAGACCAGATCGTGATTCGGCAGCAGGGCCGCGGCACCTTCGTCAACCAGCATACGCCGGCCGAGGTGTTATTCCGCTTCTTTCAGTTTCGCGACGAGCACGGCGAGCGCGTCGTGCCGACCAGCCGTGCGATTCATACGCGACGGGGAAAAGCGACCAGGCTCGAGGCGGACAGACTGGAACTCGCAACAGGGGCGCCCGTCATCCGTCATGTGCGGGTGCGGGCGCACGACGACCGGCCGTTCGTCTACGAGACCCTGGTGCTGCCGGAAGCATTGTTCAGTGGGCTCGGACGGGACGGCAAACTTCCCAACACGCTTTACGATCGATTTCAGAAGGAATTCGGCATCACGGTCGACCATGCTGACGAGCAGATCGGCACGCAAGCGGCGGATGGGCAGGCGGCTCGCATGCTCGACATTGCGGTCGGCACGCCGCTGATGAGAATCGACCGGCGGACCATTGCGATCGATGGCGCGGTGATCGAATGGCGGGTAAGCTTGTGCCATATGGCAGGGCTGCACTATGCAGTGCGGGTCGGATAACATTCGCGACGTCGGCTGACGCGGGCGATCAGCAACCGCAGGCGCGAACAAGCAAGGAGACCTTCCGGGTGCAGCAGACAGGCTCTCAACCATCGTTCTCTCTCGCCGGCAAGACCGCGCTTGTCACCGGTGCGTCGTCCGGGCTCGGCAAGCATTTCGGTAAAGTTCTCGCGGGTGCCGGCGCGAAGGTGGTCCTGGGAGCGCGGCGGCTCGAGCGGCTCGAGGCGTTGGCCGAGGAGATTCGATCAGGAGGCGGCGAAGCGCATGCCGTCGCGCTCGATGTCACTTCGTCGGACAGCGTCGCGGCTGCATTCGATGCGGGCGAAGAGCACTTCGGGCCGATCTCGGTGCTGGTCAACAACGCGGGGATCCCGTCGGCGAGCTATTTCCTGAATATGTCGGAGGACGAGTGGCGTGGGGTGCTCGACGTCAATCTCGACGGCGTCTTCCGGGTCGGCCAGGAGGGTGCGAAGCGGATGGTGGCACGTGGAGCGGGCGGTGCGATCGTCAATATCGCCTCGGTGCTCGGCCTCGGCGTGCTCAAGACGCTGGCGCCGTACGCGGTCTCCAAGGCCGGGGTCATCCAGTTGACCAAGGCGATGGCGCTGGAGCTTGCGCGCGACGGCATCCGGGTCAACTCGATCGCACCGGGATACGTTATGACCGAAATGAATGATGACTTTCTGTCCGGCGAGGCCGGCCAGAAGCTGTTGGCCAAAGTGCCGATGACCCGCGCCGGAGCGCTTTCGGAGCTCAATGGCCCGTTGCTGCTGCTCGCCTCGGATGCGGGCTCCTATATGACCGGCAGTGTCATCACGGTCGACGGCGGCACTTTGTTGTCGATGGGCTAACCAATCGGGCACTGATACAGTCGCGAGGTCGGCTGAACCCGGCTAAGTTCACGACCGGCTATGATCGAGGCAGGGTTTAGAGACGGAGGTACGACGGGCTCGGGCCGCCTGCGATCACCCATCGAGGTAAACCGGTCCGCACGGGGCAATCCGAAGATTTTTGCAAAGGACATGATTTTGCTGCAGGCAATACTGAGTTCGGTGCGGCTCGTCAGCCTTGCTGCCGTTCTCGCGGCAACGCTCGCCCTGGGCGGATGCTATGACATCGAGAGCGAAGTGCGCTTCAACCCGAACGCGTCAGGTGATGCCAAAGTCAGGATCGGCTTCGACAGCGAAGCGAACGAATTGTTCGCTTTGATACGAACGCTGGCACAGTTCAGCGACGATCCCAAGGCGGCCGTGCTGAGTGCGGGGGTTTGCTCGCAGGCGCTCTTGATAAAGGCGCCGCCCGACGTCAAGCGCCATACCCGCATTCAACAATATTCGGAAGATGACCGACTTTATTGCGAAGTCGCGATGCACCTGCCGCAACTCGATCCGAAGCTGCCCAACCCCGACGGCTATGGTATCCTTACGTTTACGCGCTCGGGACCGCGACGTTGGCAGATCGAACTCGACCTTGACCGCATGCCGGATCTCACGCCGTTCCTGATGCTGGCCATGATGTCTGAGTTGCGCAAAAACCCGAGTTTCGGTGACCGTATCCGCGGCGCCGAGATGAATGAGATCATCGCGGCGGCCAAGAAGGCGTACATCGCGCTGACGGCGATTGCCATGCGCGGGCGGCACGTTCAATTGACGATCCGTGCGCCCAAGATTGTCTCAAGCGTCGGCGCGGTCTCGGACGATGGCCGTGCAGCCGTGTTTCGGTTCAGTTACACTGAAATCGCCAAGATGATGGTCGATCCGACCGCGCGTGCCGGCAAGCGCTACGCGGTCGAGGTCGAATACTGAGTGCGGTTCCGATGCACGTTGCGGAGGCCACAAAACGGACGGCCGATGGCTGAACAAGGACGTCAGAGAACGCTCGATGCCAACCATCTCGAACCGCTGGTGGAGTGGCTGAATACTGCGCTCGACACGTCCGCACTTACGCTGGTGGACACCGAACTGCTCGGCGGTGGAGCAGTGCAGGAGAACTGGCGGCTGGATGTCGAGATCGCGACTGGGCCGCGTTCCGGCCGGCATATCTGGGTGCTCAGGACGGATGCGGCAGCGCGGCTATCGGTGAGCCTTGATCGACTTGCCGAGGCGTATGCGGTCGGCCTCGCATTCGAAGCGGGCGTCAGGGTTCCAGAGCCCATCGCGCGGTGCGAGGACGCGAGCGTGATTGGCGCGCCGTTCGTCGTGCAGACGTTCATTGAAGGCGATGCGCAGGGGCTGCGGTTGGTGCGCGATCCCGGCATCGCGGATTGGGGTGATCGGCTCGCCGGTGAGCTTGGCGTCGAGCTGGCGCGCATCCATTCCATCCATCCGGACGGTGCGAGCGTGGACCGGTTGCCGCGCCCGGATGATCGGCCGGGCCGGGCTGAAGTGGCCAAGCTGCGTCGGGCCCTGGCCAAGTCCGGCGAACCACGACCGGCGCTCGAGTACATTCTGGTCTGGCTCAAGCGGAATGCACCGGCTGAGCCGGAAGTCCTTTCACTGGTGCATGGCGATTTCCGAACTGGCAACTATCTGGTTTCGGATGGTCGACTGGCCGGTATTCTGGATTGGGAGTTTGCCCATTGGGGCGATCCGGACGAGGACCTGGGTTGGCTTTGTGCGGCTTGCTGGCGGTTCGGATACAATGATCGTCCCGTCGGGGGGATCGCACAGCGCGCCGCCCTCTATGAGGCCTATGCGCGCGTCGCGGGGCGTGCTGTCGACCCGAAGCGCGTGCACTACTGGGAGATCATGGCGGCGGCGCGTTGGGCCGGCATTGCTGTTCTTCAGGGTGATCGCTACAGGACCGGCGGCGAAGACTCGATCGAGCTCGCGCTGACGGGCCTCATGGCGAGCGAACTTGAACTCGAGGCGCTGGATGGCCTGGCGACCTACGAGCGCACGTGGGTGTGAGGTTCAGAGACGACTGTCTCAAGGTTGGTGAGGAGAGGACGCATGCGGCGGATTGGATCTGAAAGCCTTCTTGCGCTTGCCATCAAGACACTCAGGACGGAGATCCAGCCGGTGCTGCCGGCCGAGCGGCGCTATGAGCTGGCGATGACGGTGCGTGCGCTCGAAATCGCCCAGCGCGAAATCCAGGCTGAGTCGGATGCGGCCACATGGCAGCTTCTCGACACGATCTACGACGATGGCGAAGGTACGCTCGACATGCTGAGCGCGGACATTCGGACGGGCAAGGTTTCGGATGAGACGCACCCCGAGCTGCGCGGTCTGTTGGAACGGTTCTTGTTGAGCGAGCTTGAGATCCGAAATCCTCGCGCCCTTAAACAGCGGCCTCGGACTTCGTCCACCGTGCAAGATTGAGCGGAACTCGGAACAAAGGAGCGGACATGGACTGGCAGCGACCGGAGCTGGCAAAAAGGGATGCCAATTTCGTGCCCCTGACACCGATCGCTTTT
>Ga0055473_10000004_pt1 | contig 19632 bp, 23 predicted proteins | sample Muzzi_CordA_D2_FD_57679 | JGI IMG/M metagenome (GOLD analysis project Ga0055473, IMG submission 57679) | Wetland microbial communities from San Francisco Bay, California, USA, that impact long-term carbon sequestration - Muzzi_CordA_D2 | ecosystem: Environmental > Aquatic > Marine > Wetlands ... | reverse complement strand
TGCAAGTAGAATATATCAACGCTAAGTTAGTCAACTCAGTCAACAACATCCCCAGCTTTCCCGGGATTTGAAGCTAAAAGCTGTGCAATTTCGATTATATTGCAAAAACTATTTTTAAAATTATCCCAAGAAGTTCCCTACTCGAAAAATGAAGATGTCACAGGAATATATAACGATCAGATGGTTATCTGAAAGATCGCAGCAGATCCCAGAGGTTTTTGAATCAACTTTTAAAGATTGTCTTTAATAGAAGTGATAAAGGCAACTTCGCTTTGATTCTTACACTTAAAAACCACTTTGTGGTATATTGTCAAGAAAGTGTAAAGAGATATGGTTCATTCCCGATTTAAAAAGAGTTTTGCCTTGCGTATGACAAACCTAAACTTTCTTCTCCTGCCAAATTTAATAGATTTCGTGCCTGATGAAAACATTGTAAATGATTTAGGGAAATTTTGTATTAAGAAGCAGAATCTTAACTTCACTTAACCTTTGCGGCCAATTCTTCACATTTTTTTATCACCGTAATTTGGTGTGGCTGCAGTTCCTGCCCAGGCAGGCGCTCATAGGATTCAAGATAAGGATCTACTACCTCTGCCTTTATTCCTGCCAGAGCTTCCATTACTGCCAATCCGCAAAATGGGACATAGACAGTCGAATATCCACCCTCGTGCACCATTAGCAAGCGACCCTGGCAAGTTTCATTGGCCAATTCCTTCAATAATAATGTCATAGATCGGTAGGTCTCGCTGGTATTCAACATCCGACCTAATGGATCCATGACATTGGCATCAAATCCGGAAGGCACGATAATAAACTCCGGATTGAAAGCCTTTAAAGCCGGTAAGACAACCCTTTCAATCGCAGCTATGTATGCACCATGACCGGAACCGGCCGGCAATGGTACATTTAGGTTATAATTTTTGCCGTCGCCTTTACCTGTTTCATTGATTGAACCCGAATCAGGCGGATAGTAGCCATCTTGGTGAATGGAGATCGTCAAAACAGACGGCTCCTCATAGAATGCCCACTGGGTGCCGTTGCCATGATGAACGTCCCAATCCACGGTGGTAATTCTTTCCAATCCATGCACTTTTTGCGCATGTCTTGCCGTTATTGCAGCATTTCCAAAAATACAAAAACCTCTCCCCCGATCCGCTTCCGCATGGTGTCCAATTGGACGAATCAGCGCATAGGCGTTTTCAATTTTACCATCAAGGACCGCGTCTGCTGCTTCCAAACAGCCACCTAAAGCTAGAAGCGCGATTTCATAGCTTCCTGAACCAAATGGTGTGATTTCACCGGCATCTCCGCCGGCAGCATTGTTCAGGGTATTGATTCTCTCAATGTACCCTTCGGTATGAAAGTAGAGTAATTCTTCTTCAGTCGCCATTCTCGGCTCAATTGAAACCAAATTTTTGCTTAATCCGCTCACATCCAGCAGATTGCGGAATCTGCGTTTGCTTTCAGGGCTTTCCACATGTGGCTCGGGTTGGATGAAACTTCCGGTGGGCATGAAACCAGCTGCATTGCCCGTATCATGCCACATGTATCGCTCATCAAAGACAAATCCAGTTGCCATGGTTCATTCCTCCTTTCCGCTTGTATTTGCATCTATTTAGGCGATTCGACTAAATCGATGAAGCGGGTCAGTAAAACAAAAACATCTCAATTAAAAGCGGGTATCATAGAATCGCTTTCTTCAATGAGAGTCGGTCCTGTCTGTCAAGAGAGGACCGACTCATTTTCCAACCTAAGCTTTTTCAACTCGAAGCGACACAGGTGTCCCATGGGTTATTACATCGAGAACCGGTGAAAATTCCGCAAGCTTTTTAAGCTCTTCAGCAGAAGCATTTGATTTGACCTTAAAGCTTGCTCGGATGTTCTGATAACCCTTACGTACATCGTTGCTCAATTCGAGAAAAGCCCGGGCGTCAAGATCACCCTCAAGTTTGGACTCCACAGACTCGATGGTAATGCCCCGGGCAGCTGCTTTGTAAATAATGCTGCTTGTCAGACATGACGCCAGTGCGTGTAACAAATACTCTACGGGGTTGGCCGTCCGGTCCTCTCCTAACAAAACAGTTGGCTCATCAGCCTCAAGTACAAAGCTTCGATCTTCTGTTCCGTGTTCCTCACCGGACCCGTAAAATCCCCTGATTGTTGTCCGGTTGTAGCCTCCCATATCCCAGCGGTTTGTGGCACGGAACTGGAATTTACCCAGCTCCGGCTGGGCCTTAACTGCCTGTATCGTATTGTCAAACTCGATCACGTCGATGCCGTTGATAACATTCGTTGCAGTTAGTCTTGTTTGAGTTGTCATGGTATTTCTCCTTTCTTAATCGGCCACACTTGCAATCGATTAGGGTTTGCTTTTCCAGAAGTACTCTATCTTATCAAACTTCGCATTCAGCGCAGTGCGGCTGGCTTCAACTCCATGCCTTTTATTTTGCGCTGTCCTTACCTTTACAACTAACGCTTGCACCGGCCTGCCACAAGAGGTAGAATGGCCAAAATCGGTCCATTTATGCCAAAGGAGGCGCAAAATGTCCCATGCCCAAAGAATTATACACGTCAGCCTTGTGGCTATTCCTGATGTCATGCTCTCATCTTTGATAGGCCTCTTTGATGTATTGAACTGCTTTGAGCTCCTCGCCACCTTCGACAAGGCCTTGCCTCATGAGAACCCTTTCCACACCGAGATCATAGCGCAGTCCCGTGAGGACAACCGGACGGCAAGCGGGATGCCGATCGCGCCGCCCATCATTCGGTTGAAGAACTTGACCACACGGATATCATTATCATTCCTTCTATGATGGTCGAAGACGGTGAGTGGAAAAAGGGACGACACCCGGCGATTGTGAGATGGTTGGCGGATATGCATGCTCAGGGGGCCATATTGTGTTCAGCCTGTTCAGGAGTCCTGCTTCTGGCCGAAACAGGCCTTCTTGACGGCAGAGAGGCCACGATTCACTGGGCTTATGCCAGAACCTTCCGCCGTAACTTCCCCGATGTTCGGCTTCGTCTCGAGAAGGTTCTTGTCACCGCCGGTGAACGTCAGCAATTTGTGATGTCGGGTGCCTCGGCATCATGGCACGACCTGGTGCTATACCTCGTTGCCAGGCATGTCGGACCGTCAGCGGCGCAAGCAATCGCTAAATTTATGCTTCTGCAGTGGCATGTTGACGGCCAAGCCCCATACGTTGTCTTTGAAGCACCAACTGATCATGGAGATGCGATTGTTCTGGATGCCCAGAGATGGCTGAGCGAATCTTTCTCGGTTGCCACTCCAGTGGAGGAGATGGTCAAGCGGTCCGGCCTGGCCGAAAGAAGCTTCAAACGGCGCTTCTCTAAAGCAACGGGTTATTCACCTATCGTATATGTGCAGAATGTACGCATTGAGGAAGCAAAGCGTCGGCTTGAAAGAACCGATGAGCCGATTGACGAGATTAGCTGGGCTGTGGGATATGAGGATCCGGCTTTTTTCAGGCGTTTGTTCAAACGAATCACGAGAATCACACCAGGGGCTTACAGACGTAAATTCCGGTTGCCGGATTTCGTTGGCACAGGAAAATAGGATAAACTTAAACGTATCTTGTTCTACGCAGTGGCGGTTCATTTATAGATGACCCTTTTTACTGATTACACAATGACAAATACACACCTTTTTGAGCCTTTATATATTTTGTATTGCGTGCCTAAATACCACCTTGAAAATTTTGCATAAAATTTGGGTATTTCGAAGTCCTACCTAAAATAATTGATCATCGCGCCTACATTGTCCTATCCATCCGGTAGCCTCGATAAGTTGCAACGCGGAATTTAATCTCATTACCGTTCCAAATCTGGAATCTTAACCCTCGCAGGTGACAGAACTGTTTTTTAGGTTTGAAAAAGAATTTTGAATTTAGTGTTGTATCCTTAATAAGATTGCTGCATTCAAATTAATCCACCTAACCGACCGAGAGGAAGTTGAAAGCTATCCTCTATTGCCTATGGTCCCATTTTCGATAACCTACAATTTAACAACCCGCCGCCTTTCTTCGAAATTTGCACCGACCGAAGCAACCTAACGAAAACAAAATCTTATCCTACAACCTATAAATACCTTTAGGCAGCACCGCACTCGGGAGAGAGCGACCTTTTTTGTTTATTCGAGCCTATCCTTAACACCTAAGATTTCTGCGTAAACCCAGTCATATACCGCACCTCCATATATATAAATTAACGATAGTCGTGCCTAATCTTCGTTGAATTTTTTATATGGAAAGGAGGTATTATCATGAATCAACAAGGAGGCCGATCAAAACAGATTGGCGTAAAAGAGGTCAAGCGACAAAAGATTTATGTCCCAAAATCGATGACCACAAATCAAGTCATGGAAAAATACGGATTGAAACGGGGAGCCGCTTATAGGGCCGGAAAAAAGGGATTTTTCGTCAAGAATTATTCACGCCCCCAAGTCTGTGTCGATCCCAGCAAGTTTAATCCTGATATTTGCTATCGTATTGCCGGCAGGGTTTTCAAATCCAACCTTTCAAGAGACCCGGTTGCCCGCTCCATACGAGAAGACCTTATCCAGGAGGCGGTCAAAAGTATGTGGGAAAAATCAGGGCTGCTGAAAGAATCCAAAAAGTACAACATCAACTACCAGTACTATTTCGTGGCCCGAAACTACATGAACTCCTATCTGACAAAGTGGAAACGCCAAATGCGATATTATGAACTTTTCGAAGACATTGTTAATGCCATTCAAATGGGACGGCGAAGGGCATATGATCCTGTGTCTGGATGGATGTACTGCTAACCGAATTATTGATACTGAGAGCAACCGTCTATCAATCCCATCCCATTATCCTTTCTAATCAGCATTTTTCCCAAAATCCAAACCCTTGTTCATACCGACATGTGAGCACCAAGATTCTGATTGAGCTGCCCCAGGTATTTGAAAAAGTGTCATATGAGTTGGGCAATCAGCGGGATCGGTTCCGGTTGTCCCTGGAAAGTCCGGTTGATGATCCATTGAAGACGCTGGAAAGGTTCAATAAACAGTTCGCATTAAAGAAATCTGAGCGTGAGGCGGTTGCCTGGGCCTGGCCACAGGAAGCGGGAGATACGATGTTTCATGTCGTCAACACGTATACCAGAGCTGCTGCCATGGAAGGGTTGCCGGCGGAGTCCAGCTATCGGTTGCAGAGAATTGGTGGGGAGGTTTTAGGTATGTTAAGTTAAATTTTGCTTTATGAAATTGCCCTGAAGTTTTGGGCAATTTTTTTCCGGATAAATTTATAACAAGATTTCGTAATTTGCAATCTACATATTTTGGCTAATTTGTATTCATCTGCACATCAAATAATTTTAAAAATATCTAAATGTTGTCTACGGGCGCAAAATCTATCAAAAAGTATAATCTTAAGAAAACATACATTTGTAGTTTGCAAGGTTAATATCCACCGCTCTGTACTTGCCATATACGCAAATTATTTCACAAAATTATGAAAACTTTTCCATATTTCATGATGCTAATAAAATTCTTAATCGAAAATTTCTGTTCAATAACCCTATAAAATCATAATGCTAATCATAATGAACAAAGCTTGTTTAACTTGATTATCAGTTAGCACGATTTTTGCATAATTTGATTTTTTTTCATAGGCTGCTTTAAAGCATATACGAAATCAAAAATTGCCAAGGTAAACCGGAACAGCCACAAAGACCACATAAACTACTCCCAGTTTTCAGTAATAAGATGCATAATCGAACCGGCAGTCAAAATCCAGACCCCATTTTCCTCGACCCGGACGAGCAGAACCTTCTTTTTCTAAACATTATCCAGCGCTCTTTGTCGGGAATTTTAATATTTCAGGAGGACCGGGTTGTCTTTTCAAATCCCGCTCTCCAAGAGATGATAGGTCTTACCGAAGACGAGATTTTGCAAATGGATCCTTTTGATCTTGTGCATCCAATCGACCATGATCTGGTAAGGCAAAGGGCTGCGCAGCGGTTAAAAGGGTTGTCACCCCCGGAAGATTATAAATTCCGTATTCTCACCTCCGACGGTGAAGCTAAATGGATGCGTCTTTTTGCCACCTCGATCACCTATCGAGGCAAACCAGCTATCCTTGCAAACATACTCGACATTGACGAGCAAACCCGGGCCGATGAATTGCAGCGGAAAAACGATCGACTGCGCATAACTTTACTTGACAGCCTTCCCCATCCTGCCATGCTCATCAGCCGGGATCGCATTGTCCTTGCGGCCAATCGCTACGCCCTGGATCTGGGCGCGCAAATCGGCGAATTCTGCGGCAACGGATTTGGCAAGCAAGTATTTACGTTCGAAGCCACGGACAATTTTCAATCGGAGGCAGAATGCCGGATTCCTTCCGGACCCACCGTGTGTCAAATCTGCAGGGTTGATCAGGCGCTCGAGAGTATGGAACAGTTTTGTGTCCGGGCACTGGAAGCTCGCGGCAGGTACTGGGATGCTTTCTGGATCCCCGTAGACGAAGATACCTATCTTCACTACGCCATTGACGTCACCGAGCAGAAAAAAATTGAGCAGGCAATCCGCAAAAGCGAAGAACGTTATCGCCTGATCACCGAGACCATGAGTGACGGTATCAGCGTTCAGGATCAGGAGGGGATCTTCAACCAGGTCAATCGTCGGCTCTGCCAGATATCCGGGATTGCCCGCCGTGAGTTGATCGGACGTAACTTTGCCGACCTATTTGTGAAAAGGGAAGACAAGCCGGACGATATCGCAAATGTTATAGTAAATCAGGAAAAATTTGAGACTGAAGCCTTTATCCGTCACAAAGACGGCCGTAGGATAGAGGTCTCCCTGAAAATCGAACCCCTTATCAATGATGACGGTGACCATAAAGGCAGTTACGCCTTTTTAAAAGATATTTCAGAGGTGCGAGAGCTCCAGCGCCAGGCGCTGATTCCCAACATGTTTGAAAACATCGTCGGGCGTGAGCGGTCTATGCGCAAACTTTTTACAGAAATTATCGAGCTAGCGGCTTTCGACTTTCCGGTTCTGATTCAGGGCGAAAGCGGCGTCGGCAAGGAGCTCATAGCCCAGGCCGTTCACAATCAGAGTTCCAGGAACGCTGCGATGTTTGTCCCGATCAACTGTGCGGCCCTGCCCGAAGGCTTGCTGGAAAGTGAGCTTTTCGGCCACGTCAAAGGCGCCTTCACGGGGGCGATCCGGGATAAGAAAGGCCGTTTTGAGCTGGCACATGGCGGTACGATCCTTCTGGACGAAATTGCCGAATTGAGTCCAGCCATGCAAGTAAAGCTTTTGCGGGTACTGCAAGAAGGCGAGTTCGAGCGGGTGGGTGATCATCTCACCCGCAAAACTAACGTACGCATCATCAGTGCCACCAACAAAAGCCTTGAACACGAAATGATAGCCAGACGATTTCGCCAGGATCTTTACTACCGCATTTGTGTCATGCCGATCCTGGTACCCCCTTTGCGCGACCGCAAAAACGATATTCCTCTGTTGGCCGATCATTTCCTCTCCGTCATTTCCCGCCAGACGTCCGGCCGAAAACCCTCCCTGTCAACCGAGTCCCTGGTTCTGCTGATGACCTACCATTGGCCTGGCAACGTCCGTGAACTTCAAAACGCCATCCAATGGGCCTATGTCAAAAGCAAAGGCTATACTATCCAGCCGAAGCATTTACCGCGTGCCATCGGTTCATCCCCGTCCAAAACCATCCGCCGACGCAAACGGCGAAGCAAGCTGAACCAAAAAGCCGTGCGAGATGCCCTGCACCAGACAGGCGATAACAAGGTCCAGGCGGCCAAATTGCTGGGCGTCAATCGTGCCACCCTCTACCGCTTTCTGGAAAAGCAAATCACAAATAAAAAATAAGTATTCACTTTTGAGCTATTTCTTTTTCCTTAGAGTGTCGCATTGTTGCATTTGTCGCTTTTAAAAATTAAAAGCGACAGTCTTTGACGCAACCAACCGAAATTAATATACTTGTGCGATGGATAGAATAGTGTTGCATTTAAATTCTTACTGATGCGACAGTCTGATCACTGACCCGCCCTGAAGTTCCATTCCCTATATTAAAAATATTTTGTTTAATTTCAGTAGGATAAGAATTCATATCAAAAAAGTAGGTAATTGGTATGGAGATTGCTGTTGGTAAATTTGAATTCGATTTGAACGTTTCCAGAGGAACAGTTCATGACTTCCGTATGCAAAAAATACTGTTTAGAGGCCATTCAATTATCGGATAAACTTATTCAACTGTCTTATGACGGCAATTCCGATTGCGATAACGATCGATGCCTGGTGCTTTTCGGCATCATCCTCGATACGGGGTCCAGGATACGCCATGAAGCTGAAAAACGTTTGAAGGAAATCGAAGCGGAGGAACAACTTGAGAAGCCGCGTCCCTAGTAATCCTATCGACTTTTTATTTGTAATGCCAACTCACCCACCAACATGAAAGGAGCTTAATAAGATGAAAAAAAAGCAATCTGGAAGCAAATACAAAATGAACCGCCGCAGGTTCCTGAAGCTCGGATTTGCCGGCGGCGCTGCGATGTTTATTCCCTGGCGCTTCAAGCTGCCCAAGGCGTTTGCCCAAATTCCCGGCGGAACACTGGACCCCCTCTCCGTTCCCAAATACCAGACCCCGATGCTGATCCCGCCGGCGATGCCACGGGCGGGTAAGGTCAAGCAGAAGATGGCCAAAAACATCGACTACTACGAGATTGCCATGCGCCAGTTCCTGCAGCAGATCCTACCGCCAGACCTGCCGGCGACTCCAGTCTGGGGCTACGGACCCGTAAGTGCCCAGAACGGTCCACAAATTTTCAACGCCCCTTCACTCACCATCGAAGCCAAGTATAACAAACCGGTCCGTATCAAGTGGATAAACGAGCTAGTGGACACCAACGGCAACTACCTGCCGCACCTGCTGCCGGTGGACCCGACCTTGCACTGGGCCAACCCGCCCGGCGGCACAGACGGACGTGACACGCGCCCGACATTTACATCCACCCCTGGTTCCTACACCGGCCCAGTTCCCATCGTCACCCACGTGCACGGTGCGATAGGCGTCGGCGACGAGAGTGACGGCTACACCGAGGCCTGGTACCTGCCATATGCCGACAACATCCCGAAAGGCTATGCCACCGAAGGCACCTGGTATGATTTCTTCGCCGGCAAGGCGGGGACCAATTTCGGTGAAACCTGGGGACCCGGCTATGCCACCTTCCAGTATCCCAACCTGGGCCGGGCGTCGACGGACTGGTACCATGACCATGCGCTGGGCATGACCCGGCTAAACGTCTATGCCGGTCCGGCCGGTTTTTTCATTATCCGCGGAGGCCCGGACGGTGACAAAGCTGTCCTCGACTCGCGCTTTGGCACGGCCGCCGTGCTGCCCGGCCCTGCGCCAGCTTTGGGTGATACGCCCGGCATGACGTATTACGAGATCCCGATCGCCATTCAGGATCGTTCTTTCAACGACGACGGGTCGCTGTTTTACCCGAATACACGCGAGTTCTTCGATGACATAGTCGGCGATTTTATTCCTGACGGTGAATTCTCGCCCATATGGCAACCGGAGTTTTTCGGCAACATGATGATGATCAACGGCAACACCTGGCCGTTTCAAGTCGTGGAGCAGCGGCGCTACCGCTTCCGCTTTCTCAACGGATGTCAGTCGCGCTTTCTGATCCTGGACTTCAACCAGATTCCCGGCGTGGAAGTCTGGGCGATCGCCAACGAGGGCGGCTTCCTGGCGGCGCCGGTCAATCTCACCGCCGTCAACGGCAACCGGCTGCTGATGGGATTGGCCGAACGCGCCGATCTGATCGTGGACTTCACAAATGTGCCGGTGGGAAACTACGTGCTGGGTAACGTTGGCCCGGACGAGCCCTTTGGCGGTGGTGTGCCAGGTTCGGACTTCGACGTTGCAGATCCGAACACAACCGGTCAGATCATGGAATTTAGAGTGGTAGATGCGGTGGCGCCCGATCCGACCACTCCGCCTATGTACTTGCAACTGCCGGCCATCACACCTCTTCCTCCCGAAACCTTTACCCGTCGGCTGGCGCTCATCGAGGAGGCTGGAACGGGCGAGGACGCAAACGGTGGCGGTGTGGAAGGTCCTGTCGAGGCTCTTCTCGGCACTGTGGCCGATGATCCCAACGTCGCACCCGGTATATGGACCCAGAGGCTGTGGATGGATCCCGTGACCGAGACCCCGGATGTGGGCGCCACGGAGGTCTGGGAGATATACAACACCACCGGCGACGCGCACCCGATGCATGTGCATGAAGTGGCTTTCGAAGTGGTCAATCGCCAGGATATCATAGTGGACGAAGAAAATCGGAAGGTCCAGGTCGTAGGGGTGCCGACACCCCCGGAACCATGGGAAACCGGATTCAAGGACACAGTCACCGCCTACCCGGGACAGGTCACCCGCATCAAGGCGCAGTTCAACATACCCGGTCAATTTGTCTGGCACTGCCACATCGTCGAGCACGAGGACAACGAGATGATGCGGCCGTACCGAATCGGAGGGATGCAGCCGGGGCAACCCGGATGATGAAACCCCAGTCGGCGCGGGGGGTTGAAATTCTCCGCGCCGGTGGCTAAAGTTTAGTAGAAACCTTAACAAAGGGGTTGCCACTTGCAGGCAGCCCCTTATCCAATAAAATCAGTACACTTTATAGAATATTTGCTATAGATCTGCTGCACTTTCATAGTTTTGAAAAGTGAGATAATAACGCTTCGGCAGATCCAGTGGTCAAATTTGTTATATAAATTAGGGTATGAACTATCGAGCTGCCAGTTTAGCCGTAATTCTTACAGTAATCACCGTCGTCGCCGGGCCGGCTGTGTTTGGCGCCCGAATACCGGACAGAATATCGGATCTGTCCTTTGGGAACCGCCTGAGTTTTAGACTGGTGGGGACCGCCTTGGCAGAATACCCGTCGGGCAGCATCGCCGTGATTGAATCCGGCGTTGACGGCCGGCAGCGGACTTACCGTGTGGGGGATTTTGTATTCGGCATGCGAATTAAACAGATCCTGCGCAACCGGGTAATCGTTAAAACCGACAGCGGCGAAAGGACGATCACGATCTCACGCTCGCAGTTTTCAGATGTCGAACCATCTGTGAGCCGCGATAATTCAGCACCAATCGCCTTTGGCCCCCGACCGCCGCAAAGCCGCAGGCGTGACACCCGCTATCTTGACCGGGAATCGGTTGTGTCCGCGCTGACGAAAATCGATGATATTGCACAGACAGCAAGCATCGAAGCCGTCACCGTTTATGGAAAGCCGGTCGGCGTAAAGATTACTCCCATTGAGCCCGGAAGTATTTTTTCGAATATCGGGTTGAAAACCGGGGACGTCATTTTGGAGGTTAACGGTGCGAAAATTGCTCAGCCGGAAGAAGCGATCGCCATATTCCGGCAACTCAAAAAGGGAGACGACGTCGATATAAAAGTCAAGGGCAGACGCACGCGACAGATTCACCTGATCCTTGAATGAGAACTCACAAAAAAATGGAGGTATGCGATGATCTACCGATCATTTTCAATATTGATTATCTTTTTTACGATTCTGACGGCAGGCATGATGACAACCGGACCTGCAATCGGCGGCCAAATAGTCGACACAAGTCCTATTATAGTCGCTTCAACGATGACCTTTGAAGGCCTGCTTGCGGTCAAGGAGGCGGACGGAGTATTTATAGTCCGAGCCGAGGACGGAAAAAAGAAAAGGTTTACTGTAAACAAGAACACCATGATCACCCGCAACGGAAAACCCGCCGCCTATGGCGACCTGCGAAGTCGGGACCATATTCTCGTACAATATGATTCAAATTTCGTCGTCACGACAATAAAGGCCAGCGGGTCATAATATCAACGGGTGAAAACCTATCATCACAAACAATAGCATAAAGCCAATGATTCAGCTCCTGGTTGGTCATTGGCTTTTTAAATCTTAATTTTGATAAATTACCAATTACAATCAATTAAAAAGGGACAGAGGATAATATGTTTGGTTTCGGACACTGGGAACTTTTAATTATTCTTGTCATTGCGCTGATTATTTTTGGGGCAGGAAAACTTCCGGAAATAGGCTCGGGATTCGGCAATGCTATAAGAAATTTTAAAAAGGGTGTAACTGAAGTTGAAAAAGAGATCAAGGAAGAGCCCCAAAATATTAAAGCCTCAGATTCTTGCTCATAATCATAAATTCAAATCGCACCTTTTTTCTCTAAGATTTCCACGATATCAGTTTTTTTATGGATCTTGGCAAGGGACAAAGCCGTATTCTGTCGACTGTCTCTGGCATTCACTTCGGCACCTCTTTCCAATAAAAGAACAACTGCATCTTCATGGCCGAGCAAGGCAGCCAGCATCAAAGCTGTACGCCGATCTTTCATACGGGAGTTAATTTTTGCTCCGCTATCGAGCAGAGCTATTATAGCACCTGTTTTGTTTTGGGATGCTGCCGACAATAGAGCCGTCAGCCCCAAACGGTTGTCCACAGCCTCTATATCGGCACCTTTGGAAATCAAGATGTTTAGCGCATCAATGTGTCCGTAGTAAGCTGCCCACATCAACGCTGTGCGACCCTCCTTGTCCCGGCTATCGATGTTGGCGCCCTTTGAAACCAACACTTCGATTAAATCGGTTTGCCCCTGCACCGCTGCCAGGTGAAGTGCCGACATGCCGTTTTTTTTCTCCGCTGCGCTGATATCAGCGCCCTTTTCAAGCAGCAGTTGAACTGTTTCGGCATGACCCGTGAGCGTCGCCCAGATAAGCGCCGTACCACTGAATTTATCATCCCGGCCTTCGATGTCGGCACCGCTGTCAAGGAGCAGACTGACCATTTCTATATGCCCGCCTTTGGCCGCTTCGATCAATGCCCGGTTTCCTTCACTATCAATTTCATTCACGGAGATGCCGCTTTTTAAGACCGATCTCACTGCCTCAATATCTCCTAGCCTGGCCTTTTTAACTAAGGTATTCCCATTTGAACCTTTTCCCATTTTCCAAATCTCCGTTTAATTATCGACAGTCCAAACAAATTATTACAATATTTACAATAGGGTCAAGTGTTATGCACGGTGTTCAAGGTAAATGTTTCAAATTTCCGATCTTCATCCAGCCTTTTTAATATTGCCTTTGTCGATTTCTGAATTGATTTCCGATGTCGTTAACTCATTTTGTCGTCATTGTTTGGGAATATCTAAACGTATTCTATGGCAGTATTAAAACCATATCACTGAATAACGCAATCAATTACCACTGAAGTCTCTCAAGTATTCCGGTGTTCCTCAAAATGTTCACACCTAAATCTTGCCCTATCCCCTCAAGAATATTCAAATTTGACCGATTATAATTGCATCAGCCCAAAATCCAGACCAGACGATACGCTCGGAGCATACAATGAAAAATTTATGGGACGGTGTCAAAGGAATTGTCAGAAAAAATGACCGCATTTTGGTGCTTGTAAAACTGAACGGCAAATTGGATCTGCCAGGGGGCCGTGTCGAAGATGGGGAGACGGTGCAATCTGCATTGCAGCGGGAAATTAAGGAAGAGACCGGTCTGAAGGTGGAAATCCATGATCCTGTCGAAGAGTGGTCATTTTACAAGACGCCGGACCAGTTGATCAAGGGCATCACCCTGGAATGCGAATATTTGGAAGGACGGGTTGAACTTTGTGGCGAGCACAAGCGCTATTTTTGGGCGACGGAGGATAGCGTTAATAGATTGAGTTTCAATCGTAATTTTCTTGGAAATCTCAAAACCGCGTAAAATTCATTTCAAAGCGATGCCTGTATATTCTAAATTTAGACAATAAACCTCAAAGCCAGGCCAACCAGATGACACCAGAAATGATAATCCAAATAACTATGGCAATAATGACTTTAAAGGACAATCCCTTGGTTTCTTGATAATCTTCTTTGTTAAACTTCTCGATTTGACGCTTGAGTTCTTCTTCTGATGGAATTGTATGTTCAACTTGGATTTCTTTTAGGTTTGGATTTGTTTTTGTTTCAAACCCTGGGGCGCTCATGGGAAAACTACACTCCTTTGACAGTGTGATAAATAGGGGGTAGCTTTCAATAAGCTATCCCCTCCCCTTAAGAATTATCTGTTAACAGTGCACCCGCCAGTACACTGCTATTTCTGTAATCGGACTTTTTTAAAAAAACTTTAACAGAAAAATTTGGCCCAAAACCAAGTTGTTGGTAATTGCAGCAAACATTTTTAGCAGTGTTCCGATATTTTTCCAGGCACGATAGAACTTATTCAAATCCTAACCGGACCCTACTGATAAATATGCGATAAGCACCTTACTGATGTATTACACAACTCAAAATGGCTATAACATTCTAATAACTTATCCTTTTTTGTTACCAAGGGTGACAATTTTTGTCGATATCCGATCCCGAAAATTCGTTCCTCTCACAACGGTGTGTAATTTAAACAAAAATTTAGAACAACAGTACTGGCCTAATTCTTGCTCTCGCATCACTGTAGGTGATCAGAGATTGACGGCCAAACAGATAGGGAAAGCTATGCAAAAGGCAACTGAAACGACAGACTTCAATAAGACCATCCTCTGGGTTGATGATGAAGAAATAGCCTTAGATGTCTGGTCTTTGATGCTACAGAAATTGGGCTACGCCGTCCTTCAGGCGCGAAATGGATATGAGGCCCTTGAAATTTTTGAAAAAAACAAGGACAGGATATCTCTGGTATTACTTGATATGAGAATGCCGGGTATGAATGGTTGTGAAGTTTATGACCGGCTAAAAGAGATTAGGCCGGAGACAAAAATTATCCTCGTCAGTGGATACATTGATCAGCATATTATAGATGAGCTATCGAGACGCGATTTTAACGGTTATATGGGAAAGCCATTTAGACTGAAAGAGCTATCGAAGAAAGTTGAAGAGGTGTTGGCTCAACCTTAAAGACTCTTTATGAATGTCGAATAGTTTGTAACCGAGAGCGGATTGGCCCTTCAAACAAAGGTCGAGTGCTGCAAATTTTGGAAAAACGAGGCTCTGAACCGGTGTGATTTTTTGCCTGCTGGAACTCTGTAAAGATTCAAAGGTATTATCTAAAACGGGATAATCCCATTCTTTTTAGGCTTGCAGAACATTGTGTTTTACAGGTGAAATAAGATTTATTTCAAAATGTTGAAAATTCAATATTCTTCAACTCTTCTTCGGGAATTCCTATCTGACGCCCAAGTTCTTCGGCCTTTTGGAGCAGTTTTTCAGGCGGTTTTTGATTGAGCAATCCGTATTTTGAAATTACAAATAACAGTCGATTGTATTTTTGCCTTATTTGAATCATCTCTTTCGTTTGGTTGTCCAATCGATGCCCCCTAACCTACCATGAGATATTACTAATCAAGGCTTATATATTTCCAGCTCAAAAAACATAAATTTGCTTTTATATTTAATCGCCAACTTTGCAAAATTTCTTTAGAATTGAAAGGCGCCGGCACCTTAAGAATATAGATCCCTGTATGAGGTGCTGAAAATCAGTGGATAAAGACGTATTATATCTTTCGAATTGAACAATAAATTTGGGCGACCCGCTTATTCAGCAGACCGCCCTTTAAAGATTGGAGAGGAAGATTATGAGTCTCATCCTGCTTTGGATGCTTAATATCTATTTTATCATAACCAATTCCCGTGTCAAATTTTTATGCATCCGAAAGCCGGTACCCCCAAAGGGTCTGAAGACGTACACACCAGCTACGAGGCGTTAAATAGCTGGTTTTCCGCATCTTTCCTCTCTGCCTCTAAATTCAAAATTAGTTAAACTTTTCTTAATCCGGCCTCTCGTGCGGCTAATTCTCCATTCACCTCTTGCCCAAACCCCGCCTTTGATGATATCCGTACCCAACGTTGATTCAAGATAACACCTTAATCATAACTGGAGTGATTTATAATGAAAGACAAAATTAAATCGGTCAAAGTCTGGGATATTTTTGTCAGAATTTTTCATTGGACTTCAGTCGGATCCATATTCGGCATGTTTATGACCGGCGACGATTTTAAGAATGTACATATGTATTTAGGCTATTTTGTTATCGTTCTGATTTTAGTCAGAATTGTGTGGGGGTTTTTCGGTTCGAAACACGCAAGGTTTTCCGATTTTATATATAAACCGGGTACGATATATGAATATTTAAGGGGCTTGGTAAATGGCAGTCCAAAGCATTACCTCGGCCACAATCCGGCAGGCGGGCTGATGATAGTCGTTATGCTGATTTCCCTGTTGATTACGGCATTCGCAGGACTAAAAACCATTGGCAGCGAAGGCCGGGGACCATTGGCAAATAAAGACATTTCGATTGTACAGCCGGCATTTGCCGATGAAGATGAACACGATGAGGGTTCAGCAAATATAGGCAGCCGTCGTCAAACAGAACAAAAAAGCGAATTCTGGGAAGAAATACATGAAGGGATGACGGGCTTTATAATATTTCTTGTCATTGTCCACGTCGGCGGCGTAATTGCATCAAGCTGGCTTCACAAGGAAAATCTGATCTTAGGGATGATAACCGGAAGAAAGGTAATAGGATAGCGATTACCTTTTTGCAGCCCTTCACCTCATCGCTTGCCTTAATATCCGGGAAAGAATGAATCCCTGTTGTAGGTTCCTTCAAGCGACCGTTTCCGGTCAAAATGGTATTTGGCGCGAAACCCGCAGTAAAAGAGCTCATGCGTTCGCATTACTGACAGGCCAATAATTTCCTGTCCACGGCAAAAACTTTTGACTGTCTGTTGTATCACTCACCGCAAAACTGACATTCCATGAAGGTATGCTTTATCGAAGGCAAGCCCGAACTTCACACTCGGTTATAACAGATTGACAAGCAATAAGAGGCCATGGGTTTATAGTGACCCGCTTTAACTCCGGTCCTTAAGCCCGCTTTATGACTTATATATTTGCAGCAGTGCCGTCTCAACTCCTGATCAACGTTTATCAGATCGAAATATAGAATTTTTTCACAAAATAAGACCAAAATTTATGCCGGTCTATCTTAAGTCCACTTTCGCGAGTGGCCAGTTCATGCTACAAAGTGGGATCTATTATCTTGACTTTTTCAGTATGATATTCCTAAAATGATATAGGGAGACAATATTGTGAAATTAAAAAAACGAGTTTTAGTTGTCGATGATGATCATGATGTCCGCAATATCCTTTCCAGGTTCCTGCTCCTTCAGGGGTTTGCGGTGGAAACAACAGAAAATGGTACGAAGGCATTGGAAATATTTAATGAAAATCATTTTGATGCGGTGCTGACCGATTTTCATATGCCTCGTATGGATGGTTTGAGCTTGGCACGTCAAATCCGGATAAATGATCCTCAAATAATAATCATCATAATAACAAGCGATATATGGATGAGTACACAGGAAAAGGCTTTGGTGGACTATGTCATAGAAAAACCTTTCCGGCTGAATGAAATTTATACTATCCTGCAAGGCGCACTCGAACCAAAAGTCCAAAATTATGCATCATCTTATCGATAATTGTTTGTGCCCACATTATCAAGGTTCAAGGGTTCAATGAAAGGGAGGCAACGGTAACCAGAGGAGGCCGGATGACAAGTTACTACGTGAATAAGCTGGCGCAGGAAAACGGCGATCACGAAGTCCACGAATCAGAATGTTCGTATATGCCGGCTGCGGGCAACCGATTTTACCTCGGTGAGTTCTCAAGCTGTCAAGGGGCGTTGTGGGAGGCGAGAAAACGTTACTCCCAGGTAAAAGGCTGCTATCACTGCAGTCGGGAGTGCCTTACGTCGTAAACCATTATTCAATAGGATTCCCCGGCAGCTACGAGATAATTATTCACACGAATGCTGTTTGCATAAATTCGTCCTCATTCATTCTAATCTAATGTACCAGTGACGTGAGAGTTCCAATCGTTTGCCATTTCAGGAACCCGTTGCTTTAAAGCGCACAGATATGCTGTCGTGTTTTTCGGTGAGGCGGCGACCACGGGTCCAAGTACCGGGTTCATGTCCATGCCCCGGGGTGTCAGGACACGCTCCTTAAAAAAGAGCCATCAATCCTGATATAAGGAGCGCCGACATATGTGTGGCATCGCTTCACCATCCATCTGATCACAAACCCTGACCAGTTAAGGTACACAAAATAAAAAAGGCGTTCCCGCAATCATCGCTGGAGCGCCCTTTTTAATCAGGAAATGACACACTATAACACTGTTACATTCACTGCCGCTGGTCCTTTTCTACCCTCTTCAATATCAAAACTAACCAGCTCGCCCTCATTTAAAGTCTTGAAACCGGAACCATTTATTCCGCTATGATGGACAAACACATCCGAGCCGCCTTCCTGCTCAATAAATCCATAACCTTTCTTTTCATCAAACCATTTAACAACTCCATTCGCCATCGTGACCTCCTTCTTACTAAAAAAAATTACGGTTCCAAACTTCAGGCTGCCACTCTGGCAAATAGATCTTTCCTGCAGAACGAAACCACCCATAAAAAAGCAGATCAACCATATTCTGAAGCTATATTTTTTTCAATATGTTTAACAATCAATTCCTAAATAGTTTAAATTTCGCGTTGCTTTAAACCGCACCAATATGGTAGCCTGCTTTCCGGTGAGGCGGTGACCACCGAGTCCAAGTACCGGGTTCATGTCTTTGCCCCGGGGCGTCAGGACATACTCTTTTAAAAGAGTCCCGCGATCCTGTTATCAGGAGCGCCGACATGCATGTGGCACTGCCTCACTAATTCTGTACCTAAAAGAATAAAGGAAGAGCAAAAACGCCCTGTCCTTTTTATCTCACCGGCTCGTCCCCGAACAGAAATTCGATCATTCCCCGGATCTTCCGGATGCGCCCCTCCAAAAGGTACAAGCTAAAATCAAGATCGATATTTATTTTTGTATCCGGATCCTCAACCACCGCAATAAATTTCCGGAAATATTCAGCCAAAACCATGAATTGATCCTGAAGCTCTGCGTAAGATCCGCAGCTTGTGTCTTGTATATCCTCAAGTTCCTCCCGGAGGAATTCTTTAAGTGGCTTCTTCTCACTGCAGGTCAGTTCATTTTTCGGAAAACCGATAATATCCGCCACAACAACCCCTTAGCTGTCATTTCGTCAGTAAATTATATCCAATATCGTCACTAAACCACAATTTCTTAAGCTCTGCGGGGCCGTTTAAATTTTGTCCGGAGGCCACATTCCTGCTGGAACCGGTAAAGGATATAGCGCTTGAAAATGATTAAACGAAACGGTTTGTGCTGAAATGATCAATCAACTATGGAAGTACATAGGAAGTAGACGCTGTCTTCAGGTAGGTATTTTGAGGTACTTTGAGGTACTGTTAGGTTTTTCCGGAAATTCAGCCAATTTAATGTAATTACAAATATTTATAATGATTTCCTGCCCTTGCTCGAGTTAGTTGCCACGGCCTCTCACGCCGGTAACGGGGGTTCGAATCCCGCTGGGATCACCAATTGCAAAGGGGTTAGTCTAAACAAAGGCTAACCCCTTTTTAATTTAGTAATTAGTTCTACTTTGTCACATTGGTTTTTTGATCAACAAAATGCCTTTTGCGTTGTTT
>Ga0055473_10000001_pt1 | contig 27410 bp, 24 predicted proteins | sample Muzzi_CordA_D2_FD_57679 | JGI IMG/M metagenome (GOLD analysis project Ga0055473, IMG submission 57679) | Wetland microbial communities from San Francisco Bay, California, USA, that impact long-term carbon sequestration - Muzzi_CordA_D2 | ecosystem: Environmental > Aquatic > Marine > Wetlands ... | reverse complement strand
ATTCGGACGGAATGAGATCTTGACGCGATGCCTCAAGGGAAAGGGTGTTTGAGCATATCGAAGCTGCCCACGGACCGGACCGGACGCCTGGTCTTCATGACCATCGAAGCAGCCGTGTCCGATGCCGCGCATGGGCGGTGATCGCAGCTCGATCTACGGCAGGAATTCCACAATGATACGCACACTCGTCGCGCTCGTAATACTCTCACTGGTCGCAACGTTCCCGGCGGCGGCAGGACCGAATGATTGGCCGAAAGATGTATGGAAGAAGGCGCGTAAGGATCGCCGCGCCGCGCACAAAAAGAAAATTCATCGCAAGCGTTTGAACACCAGCCGGATCACGACCGGCAGCATCAGAAAGCGTCACCGGCGTCATGCCGAAAGGTGCATGCCCATCGTCTCGGTCGTTGGTGATCAGTCGGGCACCGCGAATGGCGCCAAGGCGCAGGCAGAGAAGGCATGGCAGCAGCAGGTTCGCTTCCTGAACGGCGAACTCTATTCGGATCCGCGATATGCCGGCCAGATCTCCTATCGCTGCGTCGATAGCTCGATACGCAACATCGCAAACCGCGCCACCGAGATTGTTGGCATCAACAGCCAGCTCAAGCGCTGCTCGATGACTGCCACTCCCTGTCGGGCGCCAAGCGTGGCTGAAGAAATTCGCTAGTGGAGCGAATTTGACGTTTGGGTTCCATCTGCAGCAGATCTCGTCACCAAACGTCAAATTCAAAAGCTACACTAGAATCAGAGAGTTGCTAGTGTTCCTCCTGGTTCCGACATATGCTATGGGCCGCGCCGCAAACGGACGCAAATGTCGGAACCGGAATACGAGGCGCCGATCGGGCGATCATCGGAACTCGATGAAAAGCGTGCTTTCTCTGGATGGGAAAGCACGCTTTTGCAATCGTTGACCCTCCGTTCGATCGGCGAAGCGGTGCTCAACGTTTGAGCCCGGCCTCTGCATCTCCGAAATCCCAATAGATTTGGGTGAGCAGCCCGACGCCCTCTCGCATCAGCGGAACCAGGATGTGCTCGTTCGGCGCGTGTTGTGAGCAGGCCGTGTAGCTCAATGGCAGCCAGATGTAGGGAACGCTGAGTTCCTCGCCGATGATTGCAGTCACGTTGGAGCCGCCGGAATTGGGCAGCATCGCGCAGTTACCCTCGGTGATGCGGTTCATCGCCTCGCCGATCCACTTCACGATCGGGTGGTCGGGATCGGCCCGTGAAGCGCTAAACTTCACGCCGTCCGAGCCCGATTGCGGGACGATTTCGACGTTCGTGAAACCATGGCTGTCGAGGTGCGCCCTGAGATGTGAAACGATCCGGTCCGGCTCGGTGCCGACGACAAAGCGGAGCTGGCATCGTGCCACCGCTTTCGGTGGAATGGCGTTGACCGGACGATCGGGATTACCCGTCACCATGGCGAGAACTTCGAAGCTGTTCCATCCGCAGATCTTCTGAGCCGGGGTCAGCCCGGGCTCGCCCCAGTCGTCATCCATCCTGGGCGCGTTGGCGCCCGCGTCGCGCTCAACGGTCTTCAGCGCCTCGCGAACCCACTCCGGCAACGGCGGACGCCAGCCATCGACCAGGATCCGCCCCTTGGCATCGGTGATCGTGGCGAGTGCGTGAGCCAGCACGATACCCGGGTTGGCCAGCACGCCGCCCCAGTTGCCGGAATGATGCGCACCTTCACGAAAATCGCAGACCAGATCGAAATGGCAGCCGCCTCGGTTGCCCAGCGTCAGGTTCGGTTTTGAGACGTGAGAGCGCGGGCCATCCGACGCGAAGAAGGCATCGCACGAAAAGTCATCCCGGTTCGCCGCGATGATCTCCCGGAAGCCTTTGGACCCGTTTTCCTCACCCATTTCGATGCAGAACTTGGAATTGAAACCGAGCGCCCCGCGCGCCTCAATCACCGATCTGAGCGCGGCCAGATGCGCGAGATGCTGCCCCTTGTTGTCTGCAGTGCCGCGGCCATAGACACGGTCAACTTCGAACGTCAGGCTCCAGGGATCGAGATCGTTGTCCCATTGCCCTTCCATGCCCAGCACGACGTCGCCGTGGCCATAACCAAGCAGCGTCGGCAGGGACGGATCCTCGATCCGTTCCGCGAGCAGCACAGGACCGGCGTCGTCGAACGGACTGTCGTACACTTTGCAGGCATAGCCAATGCTCTCGAACATCGGTCGAACACCATTTTCGAGGTAATCGGCGAGATGGGGAAGCCCGACATCGTGCTGGCTTTCGCTCGGGATTTTGACCAGCCGGGCGAGGTCGCGAAAGTATCCGCCGTCGCGATTATCATAATAGGATAGTGCCCGCTCGAGCGCCTTGTCTTTGGTCATGATCGACTACCTCATTTGTTGTACTGCGTTTCAAGACGCATGGCGCGCAGCGCACAGCCGAGCGCCGCCAGCGCAACCAGCATCGTCAATAGGAATGCCGACGTGTAGGCGCCGGTCAAGCCGAGGAGGAACACGAAGCTGACGGGACCGAACAACACGCCGGCAAACACGATGAACATGCAGGCGCCGGTGACGCGACCGACCGCATCGGGAGGCGATAGGCGCGCGACCTCGCTGCCATAAACACCGTTCCAGCTCATGCCGACGAAGCCGAAGGCGAAGCATAGGGCAAGCACGGCAAGGTTGGGCCACGCGGTCGAGAGCTGCGTCGTCAGGACGGAACATGCCGCGGCGATGCCCGAAACGAGCGCCATCACCGCCAGGCCGTTCCGGACACGGTCCGCGAGCCAGCCCCACGTCAGCCGGCCGAACACGCTCGCGATCTGGACAGCGGACAGGCCGACGCCGGCCGCGACCAGGCTGTAGTCGAGATCTTTCACCAGCATCGTCACCGTGTAGGTCGTCAGCGTCGTCTGGACGGCGCCGAGGCACAGGCCCGCGACCGCAACCCACCAAACGGGCGCCAGATCCCACACCAGCTTGAGGTCGCCGAATGGGTTGCGCAGCAGACTGGCGCCTCGCGTCCGGCCGTCGTCCCAGGTTCCTCTGAACGGCTGCATCACTAGCGCCAGAGCAAGTGAAAACACCACCGTCACCAGCATGCTGAGCTGCCAGCCGAAAGAGAGCGCAACCGCCGGCGCCACGAGCCCGGCGGCGAAACCGCCAAGCGGAACGCCGGTGAAGCGAATGGAAAAAATCAGGTTGCGGTTCGCGGGCGTGACGATCTTTGCCAGCAATTGGGACGCCGCCGGAGTCACGAGACCATATGCAACGCCCAGCACGACTGACCCAACAATGATCGATGTGAGGCTGCCGGCCATCAGCAACAGGTGCGATGTGGCAAAGATCACGAGCGCGATCTGCGAGGTCCGCCACGCTCCGAATCTTGCCAGCAGGCTGTCCGCGACGAGGCTGCTCAGCATTGCGGCGACGTACAGGATCAGCACCGGATAGGCGACCAGCGCTGGATCAAGCCCGAGATCGGCGCCGACCGCCGGCGCAATGGCCGGCAGCCAGAAACCCGCGAGCGCTCCGGTCGCCTGGACCATGATCAGGAATGCCAGAACAATCGCCGTCGATGCGAACGATATCGCTGTCCGCTCTGGCATTGCCGGCTTTCCTTGTTTCGGAATTTTCTGGCCCCGACGCGCGCGGAGCATTCGCAATGCTTTGCTCAGATCCTGCAAATCAGGTCAACTTGAAAGCCGGTGATTTGATGCTTGTCACGATACGCCTTGCCGCTCATCCTGCGCGCTGGTTATTCGAGGTGTCACATGAAATTGGCGAACAAGGCTGCATTGGTCACCGGAGCCGGCGGCGGTCTCGGCTCGGCAATCGCGAAACGCCTCGCATCCGAAGGGGCATCGGTGCTCTGCACGGATCTGGCGCTTGCCCGCTGCCAGGAGGTTGCCTCCGAGATTGTCGCCGCCGGCGGCAAGGCCGAGGCCTACCAGGCCGACGTGTCCGATCCGGCGCAATGCGAGGCCCAGGTCGCAGAAACAATCAGGCGCTATGGCACCGTCGACATCCTCGTCAATTCCGCCGGCATCGCGCTGCATCGGCTCGCGCTCGACACCGATATGGAAGCCTGGGACCGGGTGCTGCGCATCAATCTTACGGGCTCGTTCGTGACGGCGCAGGCAGCGGCGCGCCACATGGTCGAACACGGCGGCGGCCGCATCGTCCAGCTTGGCTCGATCTCGGGGCAGCGCGGCAACATGGGCGGCATAGCGTACGGCGCTTCGAAGGCGGCCGTGATGCATATGTGCAAGGTTTTCGCAGTCGAATTGTCGGGCAAAGGCGTGATGGTGAACGCGATTGCGCCGGGGCCGATCGAGACCGGGATTTCCAGGCATGGCCCGACGCGGCGGCAGGGCTATCTCGACCGCATCCCGACCGGCAATTACGGCACCGTCGATGCGGTCGCGGACGCCGCATTGTTTCTCGCCTCCGATGAGTGCAAGTGGACCACCGGCGCGATCCTCAACGTCGATGGCGGCTACGGTGCGGCAGGGCTGAGCTATGACCCAAGCGAAGTTGGCAACGTGTAGGCCGGTCGTGGTCGGTCACGTTCGGGCATTTGGCGAAGTGCGAATGATCGCACATGTGATGGAGCCGGCAAGGCCATCTGCTAGGCTCGTGTCATGTTTGATACTTGCGGCGTCGGCGCACCGCACGTCCAAAGAGGCAACCGATGAACGAACTCGACCAGGCCGTCCGTGAGCGGCAGGCGAAGGACTCCGCCACGCGTCATGTCGCCCGATGGCTCGTGTCATTGGAGGAAGCGCTCGCTGCCCGCGATGCTGAACGATTGAAGGCGTTGTTCTGTGACGAATGCCATTGGCGGGACGTGCTGGCCTTCACCTGGCATCTGAAACCCTTCTTGGGGCGGGACGAGATCGCCACCCATCTCGCCAACCGACAGGCGCAAGCCGACGCGCACACCTTCAAGCTGGCGCCAGGCCGGACGCCCCCGCGCCACGTGCGCCGTCTCGGAGTCGACTGCATCGAAGCCATCTTCGAATTCGAAATGAAGGTCGGTCGCGGCAGCGGCATTGTCCGATTGGTACCCGCCTCCACGCCTCAGTCCGACGATACCATGCAGGCTTGGCACATTTCGACGACGCTCGAGGAGCTGACAGGCTACGAGGAAAAGATCGGTGACCGGCGACCGACCGGCGCGGCCTACTCGCGCAACTTCGGCGGCGACAATTGGGAGGACGTCCGACGCAAAAGCCGCAGCTTTGCAGATCGCGAGCCGACCGTCCTCGTTGTCGGAGCCGCCCAGGCCGGGCTCGCGATCGCGGCGCGGTTGCGCCAGCTCGATGTCGACACGCTGGTCGTCGAGAAATGGGACCGGATCGGTGACAGTTGGCGCAAGCGCTATCACTCACTGGCGCTGCACAATTCGATCCACGTCAATCATCTGCCCTATCTGCCGTTCCCGGAGACGTGGCCGACCTACATCCCCAAGGACATGCTCGGCAATTGGCTCGAGTTCTATGCCGACGCGATGGAGATCAACTGCTGGACCGGCACCGCGTTCGTCTCGGGAGAATGGAGCGAATCCGAAAAATGCTGGACGGCGCGGCTCCGGCGGTCCGATGGCACAGAACGTATTGTGCGCCCGCGCCATATCGTGTTCGCCAACGGCGTCAGCTCCATCCCGCATATTCCGGACCTGCCCGGCCTGCAGGACTTCGCGGGCGAAGTCGTCCACTCGGAAGGCTTCACGAATGGCGCCGGCTGGGGCGGTAAGAACGCCCTGATCCTCGGCACCGGCAGCAGCGCCCACGACATCGCGCAGGATCTGCACAGTCATGGCGCCAGACCGACCATCATCCAGCGCGGCTCGACTACGGTGGTCTCGATCGATCCGAGCGCCAAGCTGAACTACGCGCTCTATGACGAGGGCCCGCCGATCGAGGACTGCGACCTCATCGCCGCAGCGGCGACGCCACCGCTCATCGTCAAGGCCTATCAACTCGCCGTCGAGCGCATGGTCGAACTCGACAAGGACATGATCGAAGGCTTGAAGCGTGTCGGCTTCAAGTACGATATCGGCGAGGACGGCACCGGACACCAGATGAAGTATCGCCGCCGCGGCGGTGGCTACAACCTCGATGCCGGCTGCGCCGAATTGATGATCAAGGGCGAGGTCGGCCTGTTGCCGTTCGAGCGGATTGAGCGTTTCGTCGCTGAAGGCGCCCTTTTGACCGATGGAAGCGTGGTCCCCGCCGATCTCTTCGTGCTCGCAACTGGGTACTACCCGCAGCAGGAACTCGTCCGCCGTGCATTGGGTGAACAGATCGCTGACCGCGTCGGTCAGGTCTGGGGCACCGGCCCCGATGGCGAGCTGTCCAACATGTACAAGCGCACGCCGCAGGAAGGCCTCTGGTTCATTGCCGGCAGTCTGGCCCAGTGCCGGATATATTCCAAGTACCTGGCACTGCAGATCAAGGCCACCGAGCTGGGGATGATCGGCGCGTTGGGCGCCTCCTGAAGCGGTTTTCATTCCGATGGCAACGAAGCAGCTCCACCTCAACTTGTTCGTCCACAGCCGCGGCCATCACGAGGCGTCCTGGCGGCATCCGAAGGCGACGCCGCGCTCGGTGTTTGATATCGCCTACTATCAGGAAGTCGTGAAAAAGGCCGAAGCCGGCCTCTTCGACTCGATCTTCTTCGCCGACCAGTTGGCGCTCGGTGACGACATCGCCAACGGCCCGCGTATCGGTCTCGAACCGATCACGGTGCTCGCCGCCCTCGCCGTGAGCACGTCGCACATCGGCCTCATCGCGACCGCGTCGACCACCTACACCGAGCCCTTCAATCTGGCGCGCCAGTTCGCTTCGCTCGACCACATCTCGAAGGGCCGCATCGGCTGGAACATCGTCACCTCGTGGCTGGCAACGGCTGCGGCCAACTTCAGCCGTGATGCACCGCTCGCGCATGCCGAGCGTTACGCGCGCGCCGAGGAATATCTCGACGTCGTCACGGGCCTTTGGGATAGCTGGGCGCACGATGCGGTCATCGACGATCGCGCCTCTGGTCGTTACGCGAATGCCGAACGCATCCGACCCATCTCATTCCAAGGCTACCATTACAAGGTTAAAGGCCCGCTCAATCTGCCGCGCAGCGTCCAGGGTCGGCCGGTGCTCGTGCAGGCGGGCTCGTCGGAAACCGGCCGCGCCTTCGCAGCCCGGCATGGAGAAGCGATTTTCACGGCGCAGCTCGAAAAGCAGGCGGCACAAGAGTTTTATGCCGACATCAAGTCGCGCGCCGCAGCCGCCGACCGAAATCCCGATCAAGTCCTGATTTTGCCGGGCCTGAGCCCGTTGCTGGCTGGTAGCGAAGCCGAAGCGCAAAAACTGTCTGACGAACTCGCGGAACTCGCTGATCCCGAGGTCGGACGCAAGCGCCTGTCGTCTCGATTCGGCGGCTACGACCTCTCGCATCTGCCGCTCGACAAGACGCTGTCCCCGCACGACTTCCCCGCTCCGGATACCGTCGAGGCCGCGCGCAGCCGGACCCAAGTGATTGTCGATCTTGTGCGCCGCCATGAGCCGACCTTGCGCGAGCTCCTGGCCATGCTTGCCGGCGCACGCGGCCACCACACGTTTGTCGGCACACCGGATCAACTGGCCGACCTGATGACCGAATGGGTCAGCGACGGCGCGGCGGACGGTTTCAACGTCATGCCGCCGGTGTTACCTTGGATGCTCGACGTTTTCATCGATGAGGTCATCCCCATCTTGCAGCTCAGAGGCCTGTTCCGGAATGCCTATGAAGGTCATACGCTCCGGTCGCACTATGGTCTGGCGGAGCCGCCAAGTCAGTTCGACGACGAACAAGGATAGCCAATGGTCAGACTTTCGGATCTGACGGAAGTCGACGCGGCGCACCTCCTCGCCAAGGAGTGCATCGCATTCGACACCGAGCCGTTTGTCGCTTGTCCGCCGCTCGCCGACTCCCGAATAGCCATCGTGACCACCGCTGGCCTGCATCGCAGGGGCGAAGAGAGCTTCGATTTCCGTGACACAGGCTACCGCGTTATCCCGGGCGATGTCGCGGCCGGCGATCTGGTGATGAGCCATTCCTCGGTTAACTTCGACCGCAGTGGATTTCAGCAGGACACCAACGCCGTTTTCCCGATCGATCGCATGCGCGCGATGGCGGAAGCCGGCGCGATCGGCTCGATCGCGGCCTATCACTATTCCCTGATGGGCGCGGGCTGGGAGCCGCACGAAATCGAGCCGACGGCCAATGAGATCACCGGTCTGTTGAAGGAGGATCGTGTCAACGCGGCGCTCCTAGTGCCGGTCTGACCGAACTGCACGCGCGCCGTCGGCGCGTTGGCCCACTACATCGAGAGCGCCGGAGTTGCGACGACAGGCATCAGCCTTGTGCGCGAGAACACGGTCGCACTCCGCCCGCCGCGTGCGTTATGGGTGCCGTTCGATCTCGGCCGGCCGTTCGGCGCACCTCATGAGCCGGCCTTCCAGACCGACGTCCTGCGCTCCGTCCTCGCGCTTCTGGAACGGACCGACGGTCCCGTCATCCTCGACGACTATCCGCACGACGCGCCGGGACAGGGTTCGCCCGAAGCGATGGAGGGCATGGCCTGTCCGGTTCGCTTGCCCAGACCGTCGGGTGACGCGCCCGCAGGCCGTATGGCTGAGGTTCAGGCGGAGATCGCCGCGCTTCGACCCTGGCACGATTTGTTTCGAGAAAATCGCGGCGGTTCCGGAGCGGGACTGTCTGGCCTCGCGATGCCCGATGCGGCCGCGTTCCTGGCCGAACTGCGCGGCAGCGGTCAGGTATCGTCAGTGCCCAATGAGAAGTGGGGCGACATGCTGCGGTTCACCGCGCAGGATCTCCATGACTATTACGTCGAGGCCGCAGCGATGCGTCCCGGCGGCGCAGCGAATCCGGTCGAGCTCGAAAACTGGTTCTGGGGCGAGACAAGCGCCGGCCGATTGCTGCTCGATTTGAAAGTGCGATTGGTCGATCACGAAAACGAGGGCGTGCGGCAGGTCGCGACCACTCAACTCGTGCCGCGCGCGCAACGCCATCGCCTTGGAGGTTCAAGCTAGGTCACGATAATCTTGCGCAAAGCGCGGCAAACAAGAACGAAAGAACGGAGCCAGGGGATGGAAAACAGCCAAGGACGCGCGATCACGGTCACGCCGACTGGTGCAGCGCTCGGCGCCGACATCAGCGGTGTCGATCTGAAGTCTGATATCAGCGACGATGTCTTCAATGAGATCCTGGATGCCTGGCACCGCTATAGCGTCCTGAGGTTCCGCGGCCAGCATCTCGACGACGATTCATTGGCGGCATTCTCACGCCGGTTCGGCGAGCTCGACATGGCCCCGATCACGCGGACCGGCCGGCCCTACAACCCGGATCGCCCTGAAATCGCGGTGGTCTCGAACATCGTTGTCGAGGGCAAGGCGGTGGGCAGCCTCGGCAACTCCGAATTGGTTTGGCATCAGGACATGAGCTACAAAGACCTGCCACCAAAGGCGAGCCTGCTCTACGGCATCGAAGTGCCTGAGCGTGGGGGCGAAACCATGTTTTACAGCCTCTACGCGGCCTACGAGGCACTGCCAAAAGACCTGGCCGAGCGTATCGAAGGCCTGACGTGCAAGCATGACGCGACGCGCAATTCCGCCGGCCAGCTTCGTCATGGTTTCGACGAGTCTTACACCAACGAGGATCGGCCCGGCGCCGTCCATCCGCTGGTCGTGCGCCATCCGTCATCCGGCCGCAAGGCGCTCTATCTTGGCCGCCGGCCAAACGCCTGGGTGGTCGGGCTCTCAAACAAGGCAAGCGATGAATTGCTCGATGCGCTCTGGGCGCACATCGAGCATAACGACTTCACGTGGACCCAGCAGTGGCAGCCGGGGGATCTCGTTGTTTGGGACAATCGCTGCACGCTGCATCGCCGCAATCAATTGGAGCCGACCTTGCGTCGCCTCATGCACCGCACACAGGTGCGCGACGAGGCGCGCCCCGTCGCGGCGTGACGTGTGGCCGGCTTTAGCCAAGTGCCGCCAGCACATCCTGGTTGTTGGCGGCGCTCGTCATGTCCTGCGTCGTGACTCGCCGCAAATCCCGCTTGTAGTTCACGTCGTCATAGCGTCGGCCGCGATGAAGCGTGCAGCGGTTATCCCAGATCACCAGATCGCCGACCTGCCATTGATGACTGTGAACGAACCGTCGCTCCGTCGCGTGATCCAGCAGATCCCGTAGCAGCAGGCGACCTTCCGGGATGGGCCATCCATCGATGCTTTCCGCGTGCGCGCCGATGTAAAGCGATTTGCGGCCCGACCCGGTGTGCGTCTTGACGATCGGGTGATGGACTGTCGGCAGCGCCTTCCGCTCCGCTTCCGTGTAGTCGGTATGGCCAAGCAGTCCGCGCGAATTGAAAATGGAATGCGCGGCCATGAGCCCCTCGATCAGTTCTTTCGTCTCCTGGTCGAGGGCATCGTAGGCGGCCCTGAGATCGGCGAATTCGGTCTCTCCGCCGCGCGGCGGCACGACATGTGCGAACAGCATCGAAAGCTCTCCCGAAATCGGTCGGAACGAAGCGTCCGAATGCCAGAGCTGGTTGGCAAGCGAATCGAGCCGACGGTGGTCGTCGCGGTCGCGGATCGCGCCCGTTGAATTGAGGTTCGAGATGTCGGCGACTTCCGCGCGCTGCAGGCGTCGGTCCGCGCGGTGGTTCCTCGGTGCGGCGATGGTCCCGAACCGCTTCCCGAAGGCGAGCAGCGCGTCATCGTCGAGATGTTGATCATGAAAGATCAAGACGGCGTAGTGATTTATCGCGTCGCGCAACTGCTGAACGGCCGCCTCGTCGAGATCAGGTGAAAGCCGGATGCCGTCGACCTCGCCGGCGAAGTTGTCGTGAAGTGGTTTGATCGTGAGCGTCATGTTTCCTTCCCCTTTTTGGGTCCAATTCCGGCTTTTTTTCTCCTGCAGCGGTTCGCATGCCAAGGGCTGTTGCGGCCTGCGGTCAGCCAGAGTCGAGCAGGTTTCGTACAACCTTACCAAGAGTGTGATGCAATCGCATTTCTCATCAAGTTAAACCGAATGCGGCTCGACGACCGGGGCTGAACGGAACTACCATCCTTCAGAAAAGAATACTGGAGGAGCCCATCAGATGACCCAGTCGTCCATCGATCTGTCTTCACAGAACATATTCGACATCATCAATACCACACGCACCATGCGGCGGCTGAAGCCCGATCCGGTGCCGGACGAGTTGATCGTCAAGATCCTCGAAGCGGGCACGCGCGCGCCAAATGGTGGCAACAACCAGACTTGGCACTTCGTCGTGGTCAAGGATCCCGAAATCAAGAAGGCGGTTCAGGTCTGGTACAAGAAGGCGTTCGATGAAATCATCGGCCCGCGATATGCATCGAGCGCGCCACCGCCTGGAACGACGGTGGAAAAATATGACCGCCAGCACGCCGCCGTCGAATATCTGACCGAACACTATCACGAGGCGCCCGTCTGGATTGTCGCCTGCATCCGGCATGGAGATGCAAAACCTAACCGCATGGCGGGCGCTTCGATCTATCCGGCGGTCCAGAACATGCTGCTCGCGGCCCGCGCCCTCGGCCTCGGCGCCAGCCTCACCACGCGACATCTCTTTTTCGCCGAGGAGTCGGAAAAAGCGCTTCAGCTCCCGCCGGGCGTTCTTTCCTATGCAATTCTGCCAATCGGCTATCCGATGGGCAATTTCGGCCCCACCGGACGCGGACGCCTTGCGGACTTCGTTTCGCTCGATCGCGTCGGGCAGGCGTGGGACGCATTGAAATAAAATTCAAACGAGCAAGGGATGCGATATGCAAAAACGCAAGTTGGGACGCAGCGGTCTGGAGGTCGCACCGTTGATTTTCGGTGGCAACGTCTTCGGTTGGACGCTCGATCAAGACGGATCGTTCCGTCTGCTCGACGCCTTCATCGATGCCGGATTCAACTGCATCGACACCGCGGATGTCTACTCCCGCTGGCATCCCGGCAATAAGGGCGGCGAAAGCGAAACAATAATCGGCCACTGGCTCGAAGCGCGCGGCAACCGCGACAAGGTTGTCATCGCGACCAAGTGCGGCCTCGAACTGGCGCCCGACAAGAAGGGTCTTTCAAAATCCTACATCATGCAGGCGGTCGAAAATTCCCTTCAGCGCCTGAGGACGGACTACATCGACCTCTACCAGTCACACCGCGACGATCCGGAAACACCGGTCGAGGAGACGATGGAAGCCCATGCTCGCTTGGTTGAGCAGGGCAAGGTGCGATTCATTGGCGCCTCCAACTTCGGCGCCGCACGGCTCAAGGCGTCGCTCGCCGCCGCCGAGGCTGCGCATGGCCCGCGCTATGAAACGCTGCAACCCAATTATTCGCTGTGCGAACGCAGTGATTTCGAAGGCGAACTGCAGGATCTGTGCGTGTCCGAAGGGATTGGCGTCATCCCCTATTATTCTCTGGCAAGCGGCTTCCTCACCGGCAAATACCGCACAAAGGAAGACCTCGGCGACCGGCCGCGCGCTGCCGGCGCCGGCAAGTATCTCAACGCGCGCGGCCTGCGCATCCTGGGTGCGCTCGACAATGTCGCCGAGCGTTACAACGCGACGCTGGCGCAGGTTTCCTTGGCCTGGCTCGCCGCCCAGCCGTCCGTGGCGGCACCGATCGCAAGCGCCACATCGACCGAGCAGCTCACCGACATCCTGGCCTTCGCGCAACTTGAACTCGATGATGCCGCGATCAAGATGCTGAACAACGCAAGCGCGTGAGAACGCATTCGCCAAAAAAGAGGTGGGAGGTGGCATGTCTCTGACATTGAACGCTTTGACGCCGGACTTTGCTGCCGAGGCATCCGGGCTTGACCTGTCCAGCCCACTGACGCCCGAGGACGTCAGCGCCATTCATGCCGGAATGGACCAATATGCGGTTCTGGTGTTCCACGACCAGCAGTTGGACAACGAACAGCAGCTTGCCTTCACCAAGAGTCTCGGCCCGATCGAGGAGGCCATCGGGACGAGCCTTAGAAAACCATCCGAATATCGCCTGCCGACCACCTTTGCCGATGTCTCCAATCTCGATCAGGACAACCGGCCGTTCGCGCGCGACGACCGCCGGCGGCAGTTCGCGATCGGCAACCGGCTGTGGCACTCGGATAGCTCGTTCAAGGTCGTACCCGCCAAGTACTCGCTGCTTTATGCGCATGTCCTGCCCTCGAAAGGCGGCGAGACGGAGTTCGCCGACATGCGAGCCGCTTATGACGCACTCGACGAGGAAATAAAAACGGTGGTCGAGGATCTGGTTTGCGAGCACTCCCAGATCTACTCGCGCGGCAGGCTCGGCTTCACCGAGTTCACCGACGAGGAACGGGAGCGCATGAAACCCGTTCTGCAGTGCCTCGTGCGCACGCATCCAACGTCGGGCCGCCGCTCGCTGTACCTGTCATCGCACGCTGGCGCCATCGTCGACTGGCCGGTGCCGGAAGCCAGGGCGCTGCTGATGGACCTCATGGAGCACGCCACCCAACGCGAGTTCGTCTATCGCCACCGCTGGCGGGTCGGCGATCTCGTGATGTGGGATAACCGGGCAACCATGCACCGCGCCCGCCCCTTTCCGCACGATGAGCCGCGCGACATGCGCCGGACGACGCTGATGGGGGACGCACCGACGGTCGAGCAGCGGATGTAGGTAGGTCGGCCTGACGGACATGGACAACAGCGCCGCCGCGGTGCGGGCCTGGAGAGAATGGCGATGAGTGCGAAGACGTTCGGCTTCGTCGGTATCGGCGAAATGGGCTTGCCGATGGCGCGGCGACTGATGGAGGCGGGCTTCAAACTCGTCATTCACGACGTGCGGCCGGAGGCGACGGCGAAGCTCGCCGAACGCGGCGCCACGATCGCGGCGAGCCCACGCGCGGTTGCCGACGCGACCGACACGGTCTTCGTGAGCCTGCCCACGCCGGGCGTCGTCGAGGCGGTGGCGGTGGGCGGCGATGGCATCATTCACGGCGCCAAGGTGCGTCGCTACATCGATCTCTCGACGACCGGCGCCGTCACCGCCGTGCGAGTTTCGGGCAAGCTCGGGGAACGCGGCATCGCCTGCCTCGACAGCCCGGTCAGCGGCGGCGTCAGAGGCGCCGAGGCCGGGACGCTCGCGCTGATGGTGTCGGGCCCGAAGGACTTCTACGAAGATATGCTGTCGGCGTTTCGCGCCATCGGCACGAACCCGTTCTATCTGGGCGAAGCGCCGGGTCTGGGCCAGACCATGAAGCTTACCAACAACTACCTGTCGGCGACCGCCAACATCGCGACGGCGGAAGCGCTCGTGATGGGCGTAAAGGCGGGACTTGACCCGGCGGTGATGGTCGAAGTGTTCAACGCCAGTAGCGGCCGCAACGACTCGACCATGAACAAGGTGCCGAATTCGATCCTCAACCGGCGCTTCGACAAAAGCATGAAGCAGCGGCTCCTGCACAAGGACGTCAAGCTCTGCATGGCGGAGGCCGAAGCGCTTGGTGTGCCGATGTGGCTCGGCAATTCCGTCAAGCAGGTGCTAGAATTCGCCGTCAGTCAGGGCACCGGCGAGGAGCCGAGCGTCGCTCTCATCAAGTACCTCGAGAAGTGGGCGGACGTCACGGTAGGAAAGGAGGAGTAGTCGGTCGGCCGGCGCGGTCGCAGGCGCGGCATGTGCAGGCCCTGCCAGCAGCCATGCGCCAGGCGCACTGTCGGGCGCGGATGAACTGAACTAGATTTCACCAATCCTCATGCGCGCTCGCGCCAAACCTTCTCCGATAGATCCCGAATGCCCACCGTCACTGAAACGATCACCATACCTGCGCCGCTTTCCGAGGTGTGGCCGCGCCTGTCCGATCCGAAGACCGTCGCAGCCTGCATTCCGGGCGCCGAGCTGTCACCGGATCAGGAGGACGACGTTTGGAAGGGCTCGATCCGCGTCAAGTTCGGCCCGACCGTGGCGGTGTTCCGCGGCGAGGCCACGCTCGACTATGACCACGCAAGCCATCGCTGCACCATCGAGGGGCGCGGCATCGATCAGCGCGGCGCCTCCCGTGCGTTGGCCAACGGCACGGTCGCCGCGACCGGCACCGACACGACCGAGCTCACCGTCGAAGGCGAATACAACGTCACCGGGCCGCTTGAGACGTTCGCCAATGCCGGCGGCGTGCACGTCGCCCGCGCCTTGTTGTCCGAGTTTGCAACCAACATGGCCGCGCTGGTCGGTGCGGCGGGAAACGATGAGCCGGAGGTCGGTGCGCCGGGTGCGCCCGCCACCGGCGGGATGACGGATGCGGGGGAAAACAACCGCAAGCCGAACGCACCGATGCAGCCAGCGAAGGAGCTCAACGCATTCGCGTTGTTGTGGGCCGCCTTCAAGTCCTGGCTCAAGAGCCTGTTTTCTGGGAGGACGTAACTGACGATGGCAAAGCTGATCACATCCGACATGCTCGCGCGCGCCTTCGAGGCCGAAGGCGTCGACACGCTGTTCACGCTGATGGGCGACGCGAATATGTACTGGTCGACGGCGATGGCCGCGCGACCGGGTATGCGCGTCATCCATGCACGCCACGAATCGTGTGCGGTGTCGATGGCCGAGGGATACGCTCGCGCGACCGGCAAAGTCGGCGTCGCGTCGACCACGTGCGGGCCGGGCTTCACCCAGATCATGACATCGCTGTCGATGGCGTCGCGCGCGTCCATTCCGCTTGTGGTGTTCGCCGGCGACTCGCCGATCGCCGCGGCATGGTATCTCCAGCAGATCGACATGGCCCCGCTCGCGCGCGCAACCGGTGCACACTACATTCCGATCCGGCATATCGACCGGGCGCTCGACAGTGTCCGTGAAGCCTTCCAGGTCGCCCAGGTCGAACGTCGCCCCGCCGTCCTTTCGGTGCCGATGGACCTGCAGCGGCAGGCCTGGCCGCACCTGACCGATTACATCCCGTCGGCCGAACTCGTGCCCGCACCGCAGCGGCCCGAGCCCGATCCGGATCTCGTCAAGCGGGTTTGCGAGATGATCGCGGCCGCCGAACGGCCGATCATCCTCGCCGGACGCGGCGCAGTCAAATCGCAGGCGCGTGAAGCCATCGAGGCGCTCGCGGATCAATCGGGCGCGTTGCTGGCGACGTCGCTGCTCGGCAAGGGCCTGTTCGATGGCAACCCGTACGCACTTGATATCGCAGGCGCCTTCGCTAGCGATTTTGCGCGTGAGCACTTCGCGGAATCGGACCTTGTCATCGGGATCGGCGTCGGCCTCGGCCACTACACAACCGAGGGCGGCTACTTGTATCCCGGCGCACAGGTCGTCCAGATCGACACCAACCCGCGCGGGCTGTGGCAAGGGCTGAAAACCGCCGATCTGCATATCCGGGCAGATGCCCGCGCCGGCGCGGAGGCGATCACCGAAGCCCTCCGAGGCGCCAATGTTTCCAGGACCGGCTATCGCACGCCGGAGATCGCCAGCGCCGTCGCCGCCGATCATCCTGACGCCAAGGTCTATCCCGTACAGGACGGAATGGTCGACCAGCGCCGCGTGATCGAGGAACTCGACAAGACGATCCCGAAGGACTGGGACATCGTCGTCGGCGGCGGGCACTATTTCTCGATCGCGATGACCCACCTGAACGGGCGCGCCGCGGGGAAGTATCATGTCATCAATGATTTCGGCGCAATCGGGTCGGGCCTTGCCGCGGCCATCGGCGTGGCCCAGGCTCGCGGCGACGGCAAGGTCTGCCTGATCGAGGGCGACGGCAGTCTCTTGATGCACACGCAGGAACTCGAGACCATCCGGCGACACGGCATCCGGCTCCTCATGGTCGTCATCAACGATGGCGGCTACGGCGCGGAGTTCCACAAGTTCCGCGCCAACGAGATCGACCCATCAGGCGCCATCCATGGCCGCGGCGATCTCGCTGCCATGGCGCGTGGCTTCGGTCTCGCCGGCATGACCGTCAACAAGGGCGGGCAACTCGGCGGCCTGTTCCAGGAGCATCAGGGCTCCAACGTCGCGAGCCTGTGGGACGTCATCGCCGACGACCTCATCCCCTCGCGCGCCTACCGGAGAATCCACTACGGTGAGGCTTGAGAGCGCACCGCTCGCCCCGACCGGCTTGTGTCGGATCAATCGCGGGCGCGCCGGCGGGCAGATGTAATGGATGACTTCGCATGAGGTACGCAATCCTGCTCTACGACGGCGTGGAACCGATCGACGTCGGCGCGACCTTCGGGGTTCTCTCGATGGCCAGGCGGCGGGTGCCTGACATCGCGTTTTTCGGCGTCGCACGAAAGTCGGGTCCGGTGACCTGCGCCAACCGTCTGGTCGTTATGGCCGAGCATGACTTCACGACCTGTCCCGACGTCGATGATCTCATCGTCACCGGCGGCCCGGGCTGGACGGCGGCCAGCCAGGATGCCGAAACGCTCGCGTTCCTGAAGGCGCGGCAAGGGGCGACGCGGACCTCTGCCATCTGCACCGGTGCGATGATCCTCGCCGCCGCCGGGCTGCTCGATGGGCGTTCCGCGACCACCAAGCGCGAAGTCTACGCGGGCGAAACCTCGCCGCTCGACCTTCTTGACGAGATGGACGCGATCGACGCGGAACCCGCCGCACTCCTCGAATCGCGGGGCGTCCTGACCAGCGGCGGCGTGACGCTCGGCATCGATGCGATGTTCCGCCTGCTCGCCCGCAACCACGGTAGCGAAGTCGCCGACGACGTTGCCCGCGTTATGGAATATCGCCGCGCTCTCGCAGCCAACCGCAGCGCGCTCGGCTATCGCGGCCTCTGAGTGTGTATCGGCCGCGAACCCGATTTCAAAGGCCTGACGGCCGCAACCGTGTGAGAATGTCGGCCGCCTGCCGGGCAATGGTCTCGACCACATCCCCAGCCGACTCGACACCTTCGATCAGGGCCGCGCTCTGGCCGCTCGGCAGCACACCATGTTCGATATCACCACCGACGCGGCCGCGATCGGAGGCCTCCCAGCCGACGTCCTTCAACTGCTGCGGATAGGGCTTGATTTCAGACTCCCGGCCTTCCCAGGATTGAGTGAACGCATTACGGATCATGCGGTTCGGCTTGCCGGAATGCGCACGCGTGACGATCGTGCCTTCTTCGTCGATCTCCGCAATCCGCCTCTTGTAGTTTTCGTGGCCGCGGGCTTCCGCCGTGGCGATGAAACGGGTCCCCATCCACACGCCGACCGCCCCGAGTGCCAGCGCGGCCACGAGCCCGCGACCGTCCGCGAGACCGCCCGCGGCGACGACAGGAATACTGACCTCATCGACCACCCGCGGCACCAGCACCATGGTCCCGATCCGGCCAACGTGCCCGCCGCCTTCATGGCCGGAGGCGATCACGGCATCGACGCCCGACTGCTCGACCTTGCGGGCCTGTCTCGCATTGCCGACCAGCGCCATGACCTTCATGCCCGCATCGTGTGCCTGGGGAACAATCGCACCTGGATCTCCAAGACCCGAAACGACAATTGGCACGCCTTCCTCGAACGTCACGTCGATGTGCGCGCGCACTTCGCGCTCGTAGGCCTCGATCGTATCGCCGCCGCCGACCGTCTTGGCGAACAGGATATCGACGCCAAACGGCTTGTCCGTTTCCGATTTGACCAGCCTGATTTCCTCGCGCAACCGTTCAGGAGCCATGAAGGCCGAACCGATTACGCCGAGTCCGCCGGCATTGGACACCGCCGCCGCGAGCTTCCCATAGGCAACCTGGTACATCCCCGCCTGACAAATCGGATAGCGAATGCCGAGGAGCCGGCACAGCGGATTGTATTTGAATATGTCATGCTCGGTCATAGATCAGGCTTTCGTGATTGCATGCAGGCCACCCGGCGCCGGATGAACCGGCTCATTCACTGTCCGGCACACGGGTCGCATCGTAGTCGTGCTCGAAATACTTCGGCCGGCCGGCCGGCCACGGCTCGCCCCAGAGCTGCTGGCCGCCGTCGACGGTGATCACCTCGCCGGTGATGAAGTTTCCGGAACGCGCCGCCAGATAGACGATCGCCTCGGCGATGTCCCATTCATCGCCCGTGCGTCGCATCGGGTTCGACTGTTCGAACGATGCGGCCCCTTGCGGTGCGTAGCGGGCGAACGCCGACGACTCGCAGCAGCCGGGCGCAACGCAGTTGACGCGAATGCCGTGCGGCGCCCATTCGACGGCAACCGTTTTCGCCATGTAGATGACGCCGGCCCGAGCCGCCGCCGTGTGCGCCATCTGCGGCAGGCCGCGCCAGATGTCGGCGACGACGTTGACGACGCTCGCCGCCTGTCCCTGCGCGATCCAGCGCTTCGCCGCCGCCTGCGTCATGTGCCACGTACCGTTGAGATTGGTATCGACGACGGCGTTCCAGCCCTTGACGGTGAGGTCGACGGCAGCCTGCGCAAACTGCCCGCCGGCGTTGTTCACCAGCACGTCGAGCCGGCCATGCCTGTCCCAGACCTGCTCCATCATCCGATCCACGGCTTCCGGGTCGCGAATCGTCATGGCATGCGTATCGCAAGTGATCCCGGCACCTTCGAATAGCGTCTGAACTGCCGCCAGCTTGGCCGCGTCACGCCCGCAGATGACGACCGTCGCGCCGAGCCGACCGAACAGGATCGCCGTCGCCTTGCCGAGCCCGCTGCCGCCACCGGACACGAGCGCGAGCTGGCCCGAGAAGAGGTCGTTCGCATAGACAGTCGGCCGGGCAAGTATCTCGGCGTCTGTCATGCCGAAGGTTTGAGTCATAAAAAGGCTCCCGGATACGGATGCGACCCGCCGGCATCCTCAAGCGGTCAAAGGTCCAACCAGCCTAGATGGGACAGTCTTTCGGAAAAACCGGTTTGCGCTTTTCCTTGTGCGATGCGAGGCCTTCCTGCGCCTCGGCGCCGGTGAAACCGAGAATTTCGAGCGCCGTTGATGTGTCGAACGTCGGCCCCGCCATGCGCAGCCAGTTGTTGAGCGCGTATTTCGTCCAGCGGATTGCGCTTTGGGCGCCGGCCGCCATTTCCTTGGCGACGTTCATCGCCACATCCTGCAGCTTGTCGTCCTCGACGCACATCGACACGAGGCCGATTCGTTCGGCTTCCTCGCCACCCAGCGGTTTGCATGACAAGAGGTAATACTTGGCCTTGGCCATGCCGCATAGCAATGGCCAGATGATGCACGCCGCATCGCCCGCGGCGACGCCAAGGCGCGTGTGGCCATCGACGATGCGCGCAGCCTTTCCCGCGATCGAGATGTCGGCCAGCAGCGCCACGACCAGCCCGGCACCGACGGCCGGCCCGTTGATCGCCGATATGATGACCTTGTTGCAGTTGATGATGTTGTAGACCAGATCGCGCGCCTCCTTCCAGGTGCGCATCCGCGCCTGCGGGTCTGCGATGATCTCCTCGATCAGCCCAAAGTCACCGCCGGCGGAAAACGCCCTGCCGGCCCCTGTGACCACCACCGCCCGCACCGATGGATCCGCATCGATATCGCGCCAGATGTTGGTGAGCTGCGTGTGCGTGTCCTTGTCGACCGAATTGTAGCTCTCGCGCTTGTTGAAGGTGATCTTCAGAATGCCGTCAGCCGGTCTCTCGATCAGCAGCTTGTCGTAGGATGCGTAGCGGTCCGTCATGTCGTGCTCCAGCTCAAGGTACAAAGTTGTCATCGACACTAGAGCAACAAACCGCCTGACAAAATCGTCTTAGAGGCGCCGCCGGTTGGAGGACCGTCTTGCCGACGTCAAGCGTTCTTGTTCTGCATCGCATCGAGCACGCGCTCGCGCGCCTCGCGGGAATGCTGCACGGCCATTCGCCCCGCCTTCTCGCGCGCGATCACCATCTTCTGGATTTGCGCCGTCCCGTCACCGATTTCGAGCCCCATGACATCCCGCAAACGTTGCTGGTGCGGCAGGTCCATAGAATAGCCCGAATGGCCATGCGTCAGCAGGCACTGGTGGATGACCTCAACGCAGATCTTCGGGCCGTACCACTTGCACATCGCCGCTTCCGCGGTATGCGGCTGCCCCCGATCGCGCAGCGAAAGCGTATGGTAGGCGAGAAGCTTCAGCATGGTCAGTTGCGTTTCCGCCTCGGCAAGCGGGAATGTGACCCCCTGGTACTGCGCGATCGGGACGCCGAATGCTTCGCGCTCGTTGACGTAGAGCCAGCTCTCCTCAAGCGACGCCCGCGCCGCCCCATGGCACTGCAGTGCAATCAGTGCGCGGCTGTAGTCAAAACCGCTCATGATCTGTGAGAACCCGCCGCCCTCCTGGCCCAGCAGGCATTCGGGCGGCACGAACACGTCGTCGAAAAAGACCGATCCGCGCGACACGGATCGCGTCCCGAGGTCGTCGAACTTTGTGCGCGTCACGCCGGCTTGGTTGAGGTCGACGACGAAGCCGCTGATGCCGCGGGCTCCGGTGCCGGGCTCCCCCGTGCGGGCCAATATGAGCGCCACGTCGGCCTCGCCGGCAAAGCTCATCGACGTCTTCTCGCCGCGCAACACGTAGCCGTTGCCGGAACGCTTGGCGCTGACGACGAGGTTGGCCGCATCCGAGCCACCGCGCGGCTCCGTCAGCCCGAGCCCGATGATGGCGCTGCCATCGACGATTTTGGGCAGCCACTCATCGGCGACATCTGGATTGGCGAATCGCACCAGGATGTTGCCGAGCAGGCTGCTCAAGAGCTGCACGTAGCTCATTGGCATGTCGCCGTAGGCAATCTCGTCGATGATCATGCCCGCTGTAACGCCGTCGGCGCCAAGTCCGCCATGCTCCTCGGGCAGTTCGACACCGATCAGCCCGACCGCACCCATTTCGCGCACGAGTTCGCGATCGAGCACGCCTGCGCGATCGCTGTCGAGATAGTGGGGTTGCAGCCGTTCGCGGGCAAACCGGCGCGCCGTCTCCTGCATCGCGCGCTGTTCATCATTCGGTTCGAGGTTCATGGGCTTGCCTTTGTGTCGTTTTCGTTTGACGTCGCCGCGCCCTCAACCGTGCATGGTCAGGCCACCCGAAACGCTGATTGTCTGGCCGGTGATGTAGGCCGCGTCATCGCTGGCGAGAAACGCGACAATTCCGGGATAGTCCTCGGGCGCGCCGAGGCGTTTCATCGGGATCGCGCGCTTGAGGCCTTCCACGATCTTTTGTCCGGCCTCCCCTTCTGCTACCTGGGCGAACAAGGGCGTGTCCGTCGGGCCCGGGCAGACCACGTTGAGCTGGATGCCCTGACGCGCAAGCTCGCGCGCCACCGTCTTGGTGAAACTGACGATCCCGCCCTTGGCCGCCGAGTAGACCGCCTCGCCCGATGAGCCGACGCGGGCCGCATCAGATGCGATGTTGATGACGCGGCCGGAGCGACGCTCGACCATCCCGGGCAACACGGCGAAGTGCATGTTGAGCGGGCCGTACAGATTGATGTCGATGACCTTCTTCCACAGCGCCGTGTCGGTGTTGAGGAATGGAACGATCTTGTCCCAGCCGGCGTTGTTGACAAGGATCTCCGCCGGCCCGATGACCGCTTCAAACGAAGCGACGCCGGCTTGAACCGCGGCGAGATCGGTAATGTCGACGCTGAATGCTTGCCCTTTGCCGCCGGCCGACGTTATCGCTTCAGCAGTCTCATCGGCGCCCTCGGTACTGATATCGAAAACGCCGACGCTGCAGCCTTCCTCGGCGAGCCGCATGGCGATCGCCCGGCCGATACCGCTGCCACCGCCCGTGACGATTGCATTGCGTCCCTTCAGTCCTCTCATGGCCGGTTCCGTCCCTGACATCTTTGCGCCTGTGTGCGCTGCGCGTTGTTCCCGCCAGCGGGTTGGTGGAACGCATACTAAGGCGCAGCGTGCGCAGGTGCCAGTGGAGCCGCGTTCGCATTTGTGGCGAGTTATGCGCTGCCTAGCCATGAATGGCGGTTGCGCCCGGCGTCGCAGCCAAATTTGGATTGCGTCGGTGGGGGCGGAACCTATGCCTCGGCTGCCCCTTGCTGCGTCGCCGTCCGGCCCGATGACAGCCAGCGCTGCAGATTGTCGAGATAGAGAAATATCACCGGCGTCAGGAACAGCGTGATCACCTGCGAGACGAGCAGCCCCCCGACCACGGTGATGCCGAGCGGCGCACGCGCCTCCGCTCCCGCGCCATGCCCGATCGCAATTGGCAAGGCGCCGGCAAGCGCCGCAAATGTCGTCATCATGATCGGCCGGAAGCGCAAAAGGCACGCCTGATAGATCGCATCCCTTGGTCCCAGCCCGTCGTTGCGCTGAGCTTGGAGCGCAAAGTCGATCATCATGATCGCGTTCTTCTTGACGATTCCGACCAGCATGATGATGCCGACGAACGCGTAAAGTGTAAGCGGCATATCAAACACTAGCAGCGCCAGCAGCGCGCCCAGCCCGGCCGCCGGCAGACCCGACAGGATCGTCAGTGGATGGATAAAGCTCTCATAGAGAATGCCGAGCACGAGATAGACCACCAGCACCGCCATGAACAGCAACAGGCCCATGTTCGCCAGCGATTCCTCGAACGCCGCCGCCGTGCCGCCGAACGACGTCGTGACCGTCGCGGGCAGACCGATGCGCCGCTCCATGGCCCGGATCTGGTCGATCGCGGTCCCCAGATACACGCTCGGCTCGAGGTTGAATGACAGTGTCACCGCGGGCAGCAGCCCCTGGTGATTGATTTGCTGGGGAGCGACCTCGTCCTGCTGCTTGATCACGCTGCTGAGCGGGATGATCTGGTTGTTGCGCGCCTTCACGTAGATCTTGGAAAGGCCGTTGGTGTCGCGCTGGAACTCGGGCGCGATTTCGAGGATCACCGCGTACTGGCTCGACGAGGTGTAAATCGTCGAGACCTTGCGCGAACCGAACGCCGCCGCCAGCACCAGTTCGATCTGGCGCGCATCGACGCCGAGAGAAGCCGCCCGATCGCGGTCGATGTCCAGCATCACCGTCGGGCTCGAAATCTTGAGGTCGCTCGTGACGTCCTGGAATCCGTGCAACTGACGCATCTCGCGCTGCAGCCGGCCCGCCCACTGGTAAAGCGTCGCGAGGTCGAGATCCTGAAGTGTGTACTGATAGGCTGCGTTCGACAGCCGCCCACCGACCCGGATCGCAGGCGGATTGAGAACGAACACGCGCACGCCGGGCACCGAATTGAGCTTTCGCCTCAGGTTTTGCACGATCTTGCTGATATCGCCCTCGGGCCGATCGTTACGAGACTTGAGCGTGAACAGCATCAGGCCCTGGTTGTTGGAGGAGCTTGAGCCGGCGGCGCCCACGCGCGACATTACCGCAGCGATATTGGGGTCATCAGCCGCCAGTTTCGCGACACGCGCCTGGTAGCCGACGAGCGCCTCGTACGACGCATCGACGCCGGCCTGCGTGCGCGCCAGCAACCGGCCGGTGTCTTCGGGCGGCAGGAAGTCCTTTTGGATCACCTGGTAGAGGAAGACAGTCCCTGCGATTGATGCGATGAACGACACGAAGACGAGGAAATGGTGCTTCAGACACCATACGAGGACCTTGTCGTAGCACCACAGCATGCCGTCGAAGAAGGCCTCGCTCCAGCGGTACAGCCGGCCATGCGATCGGGTGTGCGTATTCTTGAGAAGCCGGCTGCACAGCATCGGCGTCAGTGTCAGTGAGACGAAGCCGGAGACCAGGATCGCGGCGGTGATCGTAATCGCGAACTCGTTGAGAAGGCGCCCGATCATGCCGCCCATGAAGATGATCGGAATGAACACGGCGACGAGCGCGAGCGTCATCGAAATGATGGTGAATCCGATTTCGCGGGAGCCAGTCAGGGCGGCCTGGAGCATCGACATGCCCTTCTCGCGATAGCGCACGATGTTTTCGAGCATAACGATGGCGTCATCGACCACGAATCCGACCGCCAGCGTCAGCGCCATGAGCGAGAGGTTGTTCAGGCTGAACCCGAGCATGTACATCGCCGCGAACGTGCCAATGACCGAGATCGGCAGTGCAATCGAGGCGATGAACGTGGCCGTAAGGCTGCGCAGGAACAAAAAGATGACGAGGATGACGAGGAACGCCGCCAGCATGAGCGTGAACTCGACCTCGTCGATTGACGCGCGGATGCCTTTCGAGCGGTCATACATCACCTCGAACGTGATGGCGGCGGGCAACTGCAGGCGCAACTGCGGCAGGATCCGGTTGATCTGGTCGACGATACGGACCGTGTTCGAGCCTGGCTGGCGATAGATCGCCATCAGCATGCCTTGCTCGTTGCCGAACCAGGTCGAGATTTTGCTCTGCTCGACGCCGTCGATTGCGCGGCCGAGATCGCGAACCCTGACGGGCGCACCGTTATGGTAGGCAACGACAATGTCGTCGTAGCCGCGCGCGCTGCCGAGGTTGCCCGATGTCTTGATCGACACTTCCTTGTCGGGCCCGCTCAGCGAGCCTGTCGGCAAGTTGGTGTTGCCGGCCTTGATCGCCCGCTCGACATCGTCAAGGCTGATATTCTTGGTGACCAGTCGATCGGGGTCGATTTGGACTCGGACGGCGTATTTCTGCTGGCCCCAGAACTGGATCTGGGCGACGCCGTCGATCGTGGACATGCGCTGCTGAAGCACCGTCTCGGCATAGTCGTTCAATGTCGAGATCGGCAGGCTCGCCGAGGATAGCCGCATGTAATAGATGGCGAAGTCGGCCGGGTTCCGTTTGCGGAACGTCGGCGCATCGAGCATTTCGTCGGGCAGGCTGCGCTGCGCCACCGACAGGGCCGTCTGCACGTCGAGCGCGGCGGAATCGATGTTGCGGTCGAGGTTGAACTCGAGCGTGATCCGGGTCGAGCCCTGTGTGCTTTCCGAAGTCATCGCCTTGATGCCGGCGATCTGGGATAGCTGGTTCTCGATCGGCGTCGCGACCGCGGCGGCCATGGTCTCGGGGTTGGCGCCGGGCAGCTTGGCCGAGATCTCGATGGTTGGAAAATCGACGTTGGGAAGCTCCGCGACGGGCAGCGACCGGTAGGCCACCACGCCGAACAGGACGATGCCGATCATGACGAGGGTCGTCATCACCGGCCGTTCGATGCATAACCGCGCCGGGTTCATGACTGCACCTTTTTCGATTTGCCGGCCTTGCCGCCGGGAACGATCGGCTTGATCGCCGCGCCCGGGAACAATCGCAGCTGGCCATCGGTGACAATCGTCTCACCGGCCTTCAAACCGCTTTTGATGACAATCACATCGGCCACTCGCGGTCCGATCTCCACGGCGCGTGCTTCGACTGTGTTGTCCGCTTTGACGACCCAGGCATAATAGCCCTTCTGGTTGATCTGGACGGCGCGTGCGGGAGCGACAACGGTGCCGCGCAGAACCTGGAGCGTCACGCGCGCGCGGGCGAACTGGCCCGGCATGAGTTGTTCGTCGTCATTGGCGAACCTGGCCATGACCTGGATCGTGCCGGACGCCGTGTCGATGACGTTATTGATAAAGAACAGCTTTCCGTGAGCGAGCGTCTCCTTGCTGCCAGGAACCGTCACTTCAACCGTTGGCTGTTGACCGGATGTCAATTGAGAGCGCAATTCGCCGACGAACTTCTCCGGCAGCGTGAAGACGACATTGACGGGCTTGGTCTGCGTGATGACCAGAAGCGGCCGCGTATCGTTGGCCTTGATCATGTTTCCGGCCGAGATCAGTACACTGCCCACGCGCCCCGAGATCGGCGCCGCAATCGTCGCGTATTCCAGACTCAAACGCGCGATCTCGACCGCTGCCTCGGAGGCGCGGATCGCCGCTTCGAGTGCGGCGAGGCTCGATTGAGCCTCCTCGAGTTTTGTGACCGGCGAAATGCCTTTCTTCGACAGCGTGCTGTAACGCGCGACATCGGACTTTGCTCGTTCGAGATTGGCCTTGTCGCGCCCGAGATTGGCTTCGGCTTGGCGGAGTAGGGCCTTGAGCGGTCGATCGTCGAGACGGAACAGGACGCCGCCCTTCGCGACCGTCTGGCCATCCTGGACATCAGCCTGCATGACCTGGCCGTCGATCCGCGACTTAATCTCCACGGTCGACAGGGCCTGTACATTGCCAACGCCGTCTAGCACGATGGGCACGTCGCGGCGCGTCGTCTTGGCAATACGTACGGGAGCGGGCGGGCGTCGCCTCTTGCTCGATTTCGGCGTCGTTTCGGCAATGCCCAGGCGGGATGCGACCCAGTTATGGACGCTGTCATCAGTCCGGTAGGCGGCGTAGCCGCCCAGAGCCACCGCCATGACGGCGGCAGCCATGATCGAAGGGCGCATCAGCGTTCCTGATTATCAAGAGGCGAAGCAGCCGGCAATCGGCTGTCTCTCCATTATGATACATCGCTATTTCTCTGCTACGAAGTAGAATCTCGCACCCAACACCGCCATGTGATCCGGCGGTCATTCGGGCTGCCGTCAGCGTTAGAAGGGC